>Ga0308399_1000863_pt1 | contig 10524 bp, 7 predicted proteins | sample HotsprSampOS1260_FD_202367 | JGI IMG/M metagenome (GOLD analysis project Ga0308399, IMG submission 202367) | Hot spring phototrophic mat microbial communities from Octopus Spring, Yellowstone National Park, Wyoming, United States - 20060914_OS12-60 ... | reverse complement strand
TCTTCCACCCCAAGGCTTTTTCATTTCCTTTTACCTTTATTTGTCTTTCCTTTGTTTATAATAATAACCTCTGATTCTCGTTTTTCCTCATTCTGAGGCTTTCCATGTCATTCTGAAGGGGCTCAATGCAGGGTCCCCAAAAAGTCACTGACTTTTTGGGGTTCCTTGCCCTGAAGAATCTCTCAGAAAAAGGAGGAGATTCTTCGCCTTCGGCTCAGAATGACATATAAAAAGTCAGAATTACATAAAAAGAAGGTATTCCATCCATTAAATACAAGGTATTCCATTAAATACCTATCTATAATATGAATACATATTATCATCACTCCTCTGCCTTAGCCTGACGTTCTTTCTGCCTTTGTTCAATTATTTTTTGAGCGATATGAGATGGAACTTCCTCATAATGAGAAAATTCCATTGAATACATTCCCCTTCCAGAGGTCATACTGTGAAGCTGATTGGCATATGTAAGCATTTCAGCCATTGGAACGAGAGCAATTATTTTTTGATTTCCACCTGCCTGTGGCTCAACTCCCTGAACCTTTCCTCTACGAGCATTTAAATCTCCAATTATTGTACCAAGAGTTTCGTCGGGAACAATAATTTCTGCTTTCATAATTGGTTCAAGTAAAACAGGTTTTGCATCCATAAAAGCCTTTTTTAAAGCTAAAGCTCCAGCAATTTTGAATGCCATTTCTGAGGAATCAACAGGATGATATGTTCCATCATAAAGAGTGACCTTTATGTCAATTATTGGATAATAAGCCAAAATACCTTCTTTCATTGTCTCAATAATACCCTTTTCAACAGCAGGGCGATACTGCTGAGGTATTACTCCACCTACGATTTTATCAACAAATTGGTATCCTTCACCCCTTGGAAGCGGTTCAATCTCAATCCAGCAGTCTCCATACTGCCCTCTTCCACCAGATTGTTTTTTATACTTACCCTGTGCTCTTGCAGTTGCTCTGATTGTCTCTCTGTAAGGAACCTTTGGAGCCATAAGATTTACCTCAACTCCAAATTTTCTCTTAAGTTTCTCTAAGGCAACTTCAATGTGAACCTGTCCCATTCCACTTAAAATCATATCCTTTGATTCTTCATCTCTTGAAAATCTAAGAGTAGGGTCTTCTTCAAGTAATTTATGAAGTCCTGCACTTACTTTTTCTTCATCTCCTCTGGTTTTTGGTGCAATTGCATAGGAAATAAGAGGTTCAGAGAGTTTCACCTCTGGTAAAATTATAGGATTTGCTTCATCGCAGAGGGTGTGTCCTGTAAGAGTATCCTTTAATTTAACTGTTGCAACAATTTCACCTGGACCTGCTTTCTGGCAAGGTGTCTGATTTTTACCGAGGACATAGTAAATCTGACCAATTCTTTCCTTTGTGCCTGTATTAGGATTAAGAACCGTAGAGTCTGCCTTAAGAATTCCAGAGAATATTCTTATGTAAGATATTTTCCCTGCAAATGGGTCTACTGATGTTTTGAAAACATAAGCTGCAAGGGGTTCAGACTCAGATGGTTTCCTGATTATCTCAGAACCATCCTTTGGATTAGTTCCTTTTATTGGATAGATGTTTGCTCTTTCTACAGGATCGGGAAGACAAAGGATTATGCTTTCAAGCAATGCTTCTATTCCAATTCCAAGTAGAGCTGAACCTGCTAATACAGGAATAAACCTTCTTGCAAGGGATGCATCATGAAGTCCCTTTCTTAATTCCTCTTCTGTAAGTTCTCCACCTTCAAGATATTTTTCAAGAAGGCTGTCATCAAGTTCTGCAATCTTTTCAACAAATTTTTTTCTGTATTCTTCTACAGAAGAAGAAAGCTCTGAAGGAATTGAAGTTTCCTTTAAAGAATTTCCCTCATAAATATATGCTTTCAATGAAATTAAATCAACAACTCCCTTAAGTCCTGGACCATCTCCGATTGGTAGTGTCAGGGGAATTGCTTCCTGTCCGAAAACTTTTTCAATTTCAGCAATTGCTCTCTGAAAAGAGGCATTTTCTTTATCAAGTTTATTTACAAAAACAACTCTTGGAAGGTCATAGTCATCGCAGTATTTCCATATTCTTTCTGTTTCTGCCTTTACACCTGAGATTGCACTAACTATTACAACTGCTCCATCAACAACTCTTAAAACGCTCTTTGTATCTTCAAGAAAATTAACAAAGCCAGGTGTATCAATTATATTGATTCTGTAATCTTTGTAATCACAGTATGCAACTTTGGAACTAAGTGTTATGTTCCTTGCAAGCTCTTCTGGCTCATAGTCAATGACTTTGCCAGTAGACTCACCAGTAGTCACCCTGTCAATCAACCCTGTTTTAAAAAGTATTTGTTCTGAAAGTTTAGTATTGCCTGCACCTGCATGGGCAACAACTGCTATGTTTCTGATTTTGGTGATGTCTCTACTCATACCGCTCCTCCTTAAAATTATTTTTTATCTATTCCCTAAAAACTCTTTCATAGATATAATCTAAATTTCTTGTGTAATAGTTTAAATCAAAAATACTCTTTATTTCATCTTCAGTGAGATATTTTCGGACTTCCTCATCTTTGAGAAGTAAATTCATAAAGGGTACACCTTCCTGCCAGCTACGCATTGCATTTGACTGAGTGATTTTGTATGCTTCCTCACGAGTAAGTCCTTTTTCAACAAGTGCAAGAAGCACTCTTTGAGAGTTATAGAGTCCATAACTTAGTTCCATATTTTTAAGCATTCTTTCAGGATATACAACGAGGTCCTTTATTATTCCATAAAGCCTGTTAAGCATATAATCAACTAATATGCAGTTGTCAGGTATAATTATTCTTTCAACTGAAGAATGAGAGATATCCCTGTCATGCCATAGTGCTATGTTTTCAAAACTTGCAAAGGCATTAGAACGTACAAGCCTACTAAGTCCCGATAAATTTTCGCATCCAACAGGATTTCTTTTATGAGGCATTGCTGAGGAACCTTTTTGCCCCTTTGTAAAAGGCTCTTCTGCTTCAAGGACTTCTGTTCTTTGAAGATGTCTTATTTCAACAGCTATTTTTTCAACCATTCCAGCAATAAGTGCAAGTGTGCTTAAGAATTCTGCGTGTCTGTCTCTCTGGACAACCTGTGTTGCTACAGGCTCTGGTTTAAGTCCAAGCTTCTTTAAGGCAATTTCTTCAATTTCTGGTGGAATATTTGAAAAAGTTCCAACTGCACCGGATATTTTACCAATGCTTATTCTTTTTGTTGCTTGCTTTAGTCTTTCTATATTCCTTTTTGTTTCTTCATACCACAAGGCAAATCTTAACCCAAAACTTGTCGGTTCTGCATGAACACCATGACTTCTTCCCATACATATAGTGTTTTTATGTTGAAACGCCTTTTCACGAAGAAGCTCTTTAAATTCATTAAGGTCTTTTAATATGAGCTCTCCTGCTTGTTTTATCTGCAAAGCCATTGCTGTATCAACTACATCAGAAGATGTAAGTCCCATATGAATGTAACGGGATGAAGGACCTACCTTTTCTGCAACAGCAGTTAAAAAAGCAATAACATCGTGCTTTACCGTTGCTTCAATCTCATCAATTCTTTTTAAATCAAAGTCTGCTTTTTCTTTGATTTCTTCTAAGGCATCTTTAGGGATTTTTCCAAGTTCTGCCCATGCTTCACATACAGCAATCTCAACTTCAAGCCATTTTCTGAATTTGTTTTCTATACTCCATATATCACCCATTTCTTTTCTTGTGTATCTTTCTATCATGACGCATCCTCCCATATAATTCTTTCAGGTTTTATAATGACGCCATTTCCAAAGCCTATGCCAAGAATTTTTCCTGTTTTATCCTTAACCTTTACCCATCCTGCAGGAACAATTCCTGAAGGTATTTTTACTGAGTTTCCATTTAGGAATTTTCTAACAAGAGCGTCACCTATGGTTACAGAAGGAATAAAATATAGAGCTTCATCTATTGTTAAGATAGGCTGAAGGCTGAAGGCTGAAGAAGAGGAAATTTCCCTCAATTTCTCTAAATCAATAGATTGTTCAACTTTAAAATTCCCTATTCTTGTTCTTTCAAGCTCAACAATATGGGCTCCTATTCCCAATTCTTCACCTATGTCATTGCAAAGAGCTCTTACATAGGTTCCTTTACTACATACTACCCTGAATGTTACAAAGGGTGGGTTAAACTCTTCAATTTTAATGGAATGAATAATAACCTTTTTAGGTTTTCTTTCTACCTCAATTCCCTTTCTTGCAAGTCTATAAAGGGGAGTGCCGTCAATCTTTACTGCTGAATACATTGGAGGAGTTTGAATTATTTCACCTTTATATTTAGTTAAAATTTGCTCTATTTCCTCTTTTTTAAGTTCAAAATTCTCTATCACCTTTGTAACATTTCCATCAGCATCATAGGTGTCTGTTGATATTCCAAATTTTGCTTTAAAAAGATACTCCTTTTCAAGTTCCATAAGAAGAGGTGCAATTTTTGTAGCCTCATTAATACAAACAAGCAAAATACCTGTTGCGATTGGATCAAGACTGCCAGCATGACCTGCCTTTTTACATTTTAAGATCCTTTTTACTTTTGTAACAGCATCTTGACTTGTAAATCCTTTTGGCTTATTGCAAATAAGTACTACATTCATAGAAGTTTAATTGCTCCTATTCCTTTTAATTCAAAAATTACAAGAAAACTAAAGTCAGATGTCTCTTTACCATGTCTTTCAACAGGTTTTCTTGATAAGGAAATATTTGCTGCCCAGCATTTTTCAGCATATCTTATATTTAAAGTGCTGTCCCTTAAACCAGCACCCTTTGCATCGTAATTTATATTTGTATTAAACGACCATTTTTCAGATATTTTTTTTGCTAAATAAAAAGCATATGTTTTTATTCCTTCTTCATTTTCATGGAAATCATACTGGTTTCTTAATGTAGGAGTCCATAAATAGGCAGGAGAAAGGGCTTCATCTCTTGTATATCTTTGACTAAATGAAATAGAAGTTGTTTCATCAGGAGAAAATCCTATCCAGCTATTAAAACGTTCCATTCTTTTTTTAGAAATATTTTGATAGGTGTCGAAGCCAAAATTTATTTTCCAGAAAGATGTTGTTCCTTCTATTAAAATAGGATACATTTTATCCCATTCATTTTTTGCTCTAAAATCATAAACCTGTGCTATTCTTCCTTCAATGGTGAGACTCTTAAATTTCAATTTATTGTAAACTCCTGCTCTTATTAATCCTGTATCATCAAGTATTTCAGCATCTTTTAAAATTGGTGGTTTTCCATTTACACCAATTAAAATTCCTTCTACAAAGGGTTCCATTAAATGACTGAAATCACTCTCTTTTTTATAAAGTCGCATAAAAGCCTTTGCATTGTATTGAATCATTTTTCTGTGAGATACATCTTTATAGGGTGTGGTTTTTTCAAGATTATAAAATATAACTTTTGCATTTAAATTTTGTGTGAGTTTAATAACATCTCCAAAATTATGAGTTATTTCTGGATTTATCTCAAATCTTTGCCCATTAAGACCGTCTTCTTTATAAAACTCTGATAAATTTATGTTAAAATTGGCATTAAAGGGTCCGATTTTATAAGGATAGACAATATAACCAAGTTCTGCTTTAAGTGGTGGACTCATTCCATCATTTTTTAAATCCTTCCATCCCTGTCCCAACAAATAAAATCTTGACTGAACAAGAGGAACAGATACTTCCATAGAAGACTGTAAGAATCTATCATATCTTGCCTGAAGGTTTTTCCCAAATTCATTAAAAAGATAGGTCACATTAACTGTGCGAACATCTCCGTATTGTCTGTAAAATTCATTTTTATTTACATAATTCAAATCAATAAGAAGGTCAAAGTTTTTTAACTTTTGAAGATGTATTGCTCGAAGTTCTTGATAGTTTTTATCGAGAATCCTATCATTAATTTGATAGGCATACCACATTCCTTTAGTATTGAAATCCATATATCTGTATTCAATTCCCTTCCCAAGACCTGCCTTTGAAAAATAGTCCAAATATAAGGTTGAATCCTTATTGCTATCTATAACAAGATAATAGGCAGAAGAAAACTGGAAACCTCTTATGTTTGAGTTTCCAATTTTTAATGGAAGAAACCCGGATTTTTTTGTTTTTCCTGCAGGACCCCAGAAAATAGGTGAAAAAGCAAGGGGAATATTTTTTACCTTGAATGTTGTAGCTTTAGATATCAAAGTATCATCAACTATTAAATCAACACTCTCTCCTGTAAAACACCACGGTTGAGACCTGTCTGGTTCAGGTTCACAGGTTGAAAAAGTGGCTTTTTTTGCCTTGTATTTTATTTCGCTTAATCTTTCTATTTCATCGGCAGTAATCCATATATCCTGTTTTTTTATGTGAATCAGAGATTTTTTTAAAAATCCTGTTTTTTGTTCTATATTTATTTTTCCTTCCTCTGCCCATGCTGTTATTTCATCATCTTCATAATACATATTTCCAAAGACTTCAACTTCGTTAGTTTTTTCATAGTAAATTGCTTTTTGGGCTTTTAGTATGAATTTTACATTTTGAATTTTTACATTTCCTATTGCTACATATTTTTGCTCTTCTTGAAAGCTTTCAAGTGTATCAGATGTTATTTCTAAAGCAAAGGCATAAATTGGCAGAAAAATAATAAATAAAAATAAAGGGACTTTTAATTTCATAAAACTTCACCGAGCCTTCTATGGGATGTTTTTTCGCCGAGAAATTCTTTTAATTCTCCAACTAAATAAACTGAACCAGTGCATAAAAGATAGAGATTTGGATTTTTTTTACAGATAGAAAAACCTTCTTTAAAAGCTTCAACAGGATCTGAAATATAGGATAGATTTAATGAATAACCATTTAACCTTTTTGAAAGTTCATCATACTTTAAAGCTCTTTCATAGTTTGGAACAGTAAATATAATTTTTTTTGCGTAATTTTCAAAGGATTTAATAAAACCACTTACATCTTTGTCTCTCATTATTCCAAAAACTAACACTGGTTTTTTATCAGTAATGATTTTCAAAGATTTTATTAATGTTTGAGCAGCCTGAGGATTATGGGCGATATCAAAGATTATGAGAGGTTCTTCTGATACTATTTCAAGTCTACCAGGAATAGTAACATTTTTAAGCCCTTCTCTAATATAATTTACATCCCAATTAGGATATATGGTCATAAAAGACTGCATAGCAACTGCTACATTTTCAAGTTGATGAAATCCTGTAAGAGGTAAGAATAACTCTGAAGTATGAAGGTTTGAGGCTGAGCTAAAAATAAAATTGATACCTTTTATACTCATTGATTTGAATTCAGCTGAGAAATCTTTACAGTATATAAAAAGTTTTGAACCTGATTCTTCTGCTTTTTTTCTAATTACCTCTTCTGCTTCTGAAGCCTGCTTAGATGAAACAACAGGAACTCCTTTTTTTATAATTCCTGCTTTTTCTTTAGCAATAGATTTAATGTCACTGCCAAGAAATTCTTGATGATCAAGACCGATAGTTGTAATTACTGAAACTTCTGGTATAACAACATTTGTAGCATCTAATCTTCCACCCATTCCTGTCTCAAGTACACCATATTCAATTCCTGCCTCAGCAAAATAAAGAAAAGCCAGCACTGTTATAAATTCAAAAAAAGTAAGTTCCTCGCCAAAGGATTTGATTTTCTTGATTAATCTTACAACTTCATCTTCTGTTATTTCTCTATCATTAACGATTATTCTTTCTGTAAATCTTGTAAGATGAGGAGATGTGAAAAGCCCTGTATTTAATCCGTGAGCCCTTAAAAGATGATAAATTATTTTAGATGTAGAACCCTTACCATTTGTGCCAGCAATATGGACTGATTTGAACCCTCTATGGGGATTCTCAAATTTATCAAGTACTGAAAAAACTCTTTCAAGTCCTAACTTGATGCCCTTTGTTCTTCTTTTGTAGAGTTCATTTATTAAAACTTCATACATTATCTTTTGGTAAAGGCATTAAAATGTCAATAATTTTAGCTATAGTGTTTTTTAATTCTTTTCTTTCTACAACGATGTCAACCATCCCATGTTCAAGGAGAAATTCAGCCCTCTGGAATCCTTCAGGCAGTTGCTGTTTTATTGTTTCCTGAATTACTCTTGGACCAGCAAAACCTATGAGACTACGAGGTTCTGCAATAATTATATCCCCGAGCATTGCAAAGGATGCAGTGACTCCCCCAAAGGTTGGATCTGCTAAAACAGAAATATACAATAAACCTTCTTCTTTTAATCTTCCTATAGCCTGAGATGTCTTTATCATCTGCATGAGAGAAAACATACCTTCCTGCATTCTTGCTCCTCCTGAAGATGAAACAATAATCAAGGGAACTCTTCGCTGTATTGCCCTTTCCGTAGCTTTTGTTACTTTTTCTCCAACAACTGTTCCCATGCTTCCACCCATAAAGAAAAAATCAAGAACAGCGATAACTACATCTATTCCGTTAATTTTTGCATCTCCATAAATAGCAGCCTCTTTAATACCTGATTTTTTCTCATTTTCCTTTAATCTATCCTTATAGGGCATAGTGTCTTTGAAGCCAAGAGGATCAGGGCTTGTAAGTTCAGGGTCTAATTCGTTAAAGCTTCCTGGATCTGTTATAAGAGTAATTCTTTCCTTTGCTGAAATTCTAAAATGATATTTACACTTTGGGCATATTTTAAAATTTTTTTCCAGTTCTTTACGGTAAATAATTTCTTTACAGTTTTCACATTTAACCCATAATCCTTCGGGAATTTTTACTTTTTTTTCAAAGGGGGGTTCTTTTCTTTTAAACCATGCCATTAAATAACCTCTCTTAAAGATGCTATAAAGTTAAAAGCGGTTTCAGGATTTTCATGAAACTGTTTAACAATAGCACTTCCCACAATTACTCCATCAGCAAATTGGGATACATATTTTGCTTCCTCTGGTTTGCTTACACCAAATCCAACGCATACTGGTTTCCCGAAGCTTTTTACAAAATCTATGTGCTCTTTGAATTTTTTATCAAGTCTGAGCTCTGTACCCGTTATTCCTGTTATTGATACATAGTAAACAAAGCCAGTAGATGCAGTAACAATTTTTTTTACTCTTTCTGGAGTGGATGTTGGTGCTACAAGAAAAATTATATCAACACCATATTTTTTTGCAAGGTCTCTGTATTCGGAGGATTCTTCCACAGTTAGGTCAGGGAAAATAACTCCAGAAACTTCTGCTTGCTTTGCATCATGAAAAAATTTTTCAATACCATAGCAGAAAACAGGATTTAAATAAGTCATAAGAATAATAGGGGTATGGATACTATCTTTAAATTCATTAAGGAAGTCCAGGATTTTTCTTAAAGTTGTGCCAGATTTAAGTGCTCTTTCAGCTGCTCTTTGTATTGTAGGACCATCAGCAAGAGGGTCTGTGAAAGGAACTCCAAGCTCTATAAGGTCTGCTCCTGCCTTACTTAATAGTTTAAGTCTTCTACCAGTTTCTTGAAGTGAGGGATCACCTGCCATAATGTATGGAATAAATGCTTTTTTGCCTTTTTTTTTCAATTCTTCAAGCTTTTTTCTTACATTAAATCCCTTCACTAAGCTCTCCTTACAAAGAGATTCCTTTGATTTTCGCTACTTCCTGAACATCTTTGTCCCCTCTTCCTGAGAGGTTTATAATGATAATAGAATCCTTTGACATTGCTGGAGCAATTTTCATTGCTTCAGAGACAGCATGGGCAGACTCTAAGGCAGGAATAATTCCTTCAAGCCTGCTTAAAAGTTCAAAAGCCTCTAAGGCTTCTTCATCAGTTGCATAGGTATACTTAACTCTGCCAATGTCTTTTAAATAGGCATGTTCAGGACCAACAGAAGCATAATCGAGTCCTGCACTTACAGAATGGGTTTCAAGAATGTTGCCATCTTCATTTTCTAAAACATAGCTAAGACAACCTTGAAAAATTCCCTTTGCTCCACCTGCAAATCTTGCTGCGTGAAGTCCAGATTGTATTCCTTTCCCTCCTGCTTCAACGCCAATCATTTCTACATTATCTTTCAAAAAGGCACTGAAAAGTCCTATTGCATTACTACCTCCGCCAACGCAGGCAATAAGGACATTAGGAAGTTTTCTTTCCCTTTGAAGTATCTGTTTCTTAGTTTCTTTACCAATTATACTTTGAAAAAATCTTACAACAATAGGATATGGATGAGGTCCAAAGACAGTACCTAAAACATAATGGGTCGTTCTTACATTTGTTGTCCAGTCCCTAAGAGCTTCATTAATAGCATCCTTTAAGGTTCTTGAGCCTGTATCAACAGGAATTACTCTTGCTCCGAGTAAATTCATTCTGAATACATTAAGTTTTTGCCTTCTTATATCTTCGGTTCCCATATATATATAACAACTAAGTCCAACAATAGCAGAAGCTGTTGCAGTGGCAACACCATGTTGACCAGCACCTGTCTCAGCAATCATTCTTTCCTTTCCCATTAGTTTTTTAGCAAGTAAAGACTGTCCTAATGCATT
>Ga0308399_1000862_pt1 | contig 10537 bp, 8 predicted proteins | sample HotsprSampOS1260_FD_202367 | JGI IMG/M metagenome (GOLD analysis project Ga0308399, IMG submission 202367) | Hot spring phototrophic mat microbial communities from Octopus Spring, Yellowstone National Park, Wyoming, United States - 20060914_OS12-60 ... | reverse complement strand
CACGTGCAGACAAAGAGGCGAAGGGGTGCAGGGAGGTGCTCACAGGGTGGGTTTTTGGGAAGCCCCTGCGTGTCATCTTCCGTTTCAGGCATCAGAACGCCCAAGATCCCCCTTCTCCCCTTGTGGGAGAAGGGGGCAAAAGTGCACCGGAATGCAGAACATCACCCATCTCTCCCAAGAACTCTACACTTGAGAGGGCGGGGATGTGAGGGAAAAAGGGCTTCAGAATGCGGCAGACGCCTGCGTCCCTGAACAACTCTTTACCTGCAAGAAGAGAAGTCTGAGTTAGTACAGGATGACGCGCCTCACATCAGCACTTCTTTCTTCAACGCTTCCAGACTCTTCAACGCCCGGTCAGCGTTACGGCGCAACAGTTCATACGTCTCGAGCGATGTGTCGTCTCTGAGTTGCCCCTGGACGATCATATCCGCCGCCAGCACCAGTACGGTGAGGCACTGAATAAGTTCTGTTGCCGCAGAAGAGGCGGTGAGTTGATACTCGCGCAAGCGGCGCAGCGCCTCTTCGGCCTGGCGGGCATTTGGTTGCAGCCAGATCAAGAGCGACTGCGACACGGCGCCGCTCCTGCGTCCCTGGGTGAGCATATCGGCTGCGCTCGCCAGGACGGTGAGCGATTTATTGAGCTGGCGCATGATCGCCTGGAGCGCTGTGCGCGTGTGGTGATTGGTGCGTGGATCTATGGGCGCCGCCTGTGCGCGATTGGTCAATACAACGGGCTGCGCCGGATGTGGCTCAATCATGATTATGCTCCTGCTATGACTGGAAGGGACGGACGTCGCCTCGCCAGCATCATGTCGCGGATGCTCTTCTCCAGTCATAGTGCAAACTGCTCTCAAATGAAGACTATACCATTTTTTCACTGATGAATAGTATACCGTTTGATCCAGGGCTTGAGCAACATACCATGAGTCCTGATGTCGAACAGTACTTACGCTGGTCTGTAGCAGGGTACGATGGGTCTAACCTTCTGTTACAATCATCGTGGTATAGTTGCGCAACGAGGTGGAAGGATGCAGATAGCGGAGCAGAACGCTGCGAGCGATGCAAGCGTATGCGCAGAATATCGTGTTGCGCGTGATGTTTTGAAAGCGCCGATCATCGCGCTGATGCTTGGTGTGCTTGCACTTGCACCGCGCGTCGTCGGGCTTGCCGATTTTCTCACTACTGACGAAGCGTACCACTGGATCCGCTTTACCGAACGTTTCGATGCGGCAATTTCCGAGGGGCGCTGGGCTGATACCATTTTCGTCGGGCATCCCGCCATCACGATGTTCTGGTTGGGGCGCGCAGGATTGGTGCTTGAACGCACCGCGCGCGACATGGGCTGGATAGGCGTCCCCTCGATGATTGAGCATCTGGCGTGGCTACGGTTGCCGGGGGTCTTCCTGCAGGTGGTGTTCGGGGTGACCACCTGGATGGTGTTGCGTCGCCTCATTGATCCGATGGTTGCGCTGGTTGCCGGATTCCTGTGGTCTACATCGCCATATCTGATTGCGCACGGGCGCGTGCTGCATCTCGACGCACTGCTGACGGGGTTGCTCACACTGAGCCTGTTGCTCCTGCTGGTTTCCTTGCGGCAACAGCAGGCAGGCGCAGGCGGATGGACAGCGCTGCTCGGTTCTGGCGCGTTGACCGGACTGGCGCTCCTGACCAAAGGACCGGCGATCATTTTTTTGCCGTTTGCCGGTCTGATGCTGTTTGCTCTTGCGCCTGCGAAAGACTCCTCGAACCGACGTGTTTCCGGCATGGTGTCGGAGGTGTTTCGTCGCCTGAGGTATGCGGTTGTGCGTTATAGCGTATGGCTGGGGGTTGCACTCGGTGTTGCATTCGCCGGATGGCCCGCGCTGTGGGTGACGCCCGACGCGGCATTGCGAGCCTATGCGGATGAAATTATCTTCAACGGCGGGCGTCCCAACGGTGATGGGCAGTTCTTCAACGGCCAGGCCGTCGGTGATCCTGGTGTGTGGTTTTACCCGGTCGCCAGTCTGTTCCGCACAACGCCGGTGATGTTGATCGGGTTAATCGCTTTTGTGCTCCTGGCGATGCGCGACAACCGCCGCTTCTTCACGCAGCGCGATGCTGTCATTCCAGTCCTGATCGCTTTTGCCGCCTTCTGGACACTGGTCATGACGCTGGGTCCAAAGAAGTTCGACCGGTATGTCCTTCCGATCTGGCCGGCGTTGCTCGTGCTGGCGGCAACCGGCATTGTGCACGGGTACGAAGCTGCGCGGGCATGGTGCATCCGGCGTGCGATTGTCGTGCCCCGGGGCGGTGATTTTCTCAAACGCGCGCCTCTGGCGGGGTTGCTGATAATGGGCGCAATAGAGATCGGTCAGGTCGTCTGGTACCATCCCTACTATCTGAGTTACTACAATCCCTTGTTCGGCGGCGGTGCGGCAGCGCAGCGCATGTTTCTGATCGGATGGGGAGAGGGTATGGATCAGGTCGGCGCATGGTTGAGTTCACGCCCTGATATCGGGTACGGACCGGTTATCTCGGCGCTCAGACCAACGTTGCAACCGTTCGTTCCGGTCGATGTTCGTGACATCACCGATCTGGGGAAACTGCCGGTCAACTATGCCGTCGTCTATCTGGAGTCGATCCAGCGCGGCGCGCATCCTGATATCTATCGCCAGTTCGAGCCGATGACTCCCATCCATACAATCACCATTCATGGCATCGAATATGCAAAGATCTACCAGTTGCCGCGCCCATACCGGCAGCCGGTCGGCGCGCGCTTCGGCGATGCAATCATGCTCCACGGAGTCTCAGTCGAATATGATCAGAACCATCTGACGGTCACGCCTTCGTGGGGGGCGCTGGCGCCTCCGCAGGGCGATTACGTCGTATTCCTTCAGGTGATCGATGCACAGGGACAGCGGGTTGCCGGTGTGGACGTACCGCCATCCGGCGTTGGGGGGATGCCGACCGGCGCCTGGCTGCCGGGGCAGCAGGCGGCTGTGCCGCTGCCGCTATCGCTGCCGCCCGATCTTCCGACAGGCGAGTACGAGGTTATTCTGGGATTGTACGATGCCGATAGCGGCGAACGGTTGCCTGTCAGCGGCAACTTCGATCCGGCATCCACCGCAATGCGCGCCATCCGGGTGACCACGTTAACGTATCCGTAAAGGAGGACCGGTTATGAAAAAAGCGCTCGTCCTTTCCGGCGGCGGCGGTCGTGGCGCCTACCACGTCGGCGTGATCGAGGCGCTCGTCGAACGTGGCTGGATGCAGGATGGCGTCGGACCGGATATCATTGCCGGGACCTCGATCGGCGCGATCAATGCTGCGGCGCTGGCGTCTGGTTTGACCGTCGCACAACTGAAAGCGCGCTGGCTCGATATGCACACCGAGGATGTGCATCGACTATCAGGCGATCTGCCAGCGGTCAGTCGACCGCTCGTCCGTTTTCTGATGCGCAGCGTCTTGACCTCAGAAGCGCACGGCGGCGCGAGTGTCGTTTTGCCGCCTGAAGAGCGCAGCATGAGTGCCCAGGGATTGCTCGAGCGCATCGGTCAGGTATTCCGCACGCGCCCATTTCGCAGTCTGCTCGATACCGCTCCCTGGCGACACACCCTGAGTCGCTGGATGGATTTCGACCGGATCAACGCGCCGGATGCGCCTGCCCTGCTGCTGACTGCGACCGATCTCCAGACCGGCGACCTGCGGGTGTTTTGCAATCGACCACTGCGTGACCACCCGGCTGACCGGATCACTCTTGACCATCTCATGGCGTCGTCGAGCATTCCGACCGTCTATCCCTGGACCGAGATCGATGGTCGCAAGTACTGGGACGGGGCAGTGCTGGCGAATACTCCGTTAGGACCGGTGATCGATCTTGCGGCGGGCGATGATGTCGAGATTGTCGTCGTTATGATGACGCCATGGGATGTCGCGCCGGAAGCGATGCGTCAGCAGTTGCAAAGCGTGCCGGAAGATCTGGTGCAGGCATTATCGTTGACGCTGGATTGGGCGCTGCTGGCATCGTATCGCGCGGCTATCAAGATGCTGCGCGCGTATAATCGACTGGCTGAAGCAGCGCGGAAACTTGAGCGTGCTGCGCAGCAGACCGGCGACCCGGCTCTGACTCTGGAGGGAAACATTCCCCGCATCATCGCCGAGCCGCTGGTCATTGCGCCACAGCAGTTGATGCCGCTGGAATGGATTATCGATTACGAAGAGCGCAATCATCTGGCATTGTTCGAGATGGGGCGGAATGACGCCCTGCGCGCACTCGACACGCGCCTGCTCAATCGGTTGCTCGACCAGCCATGATCGATCTGCACATTCACACCAACGCAACACCTCACCACGCGACCTGGACGCCAGACACACTGATGGCAGCGGCGGTGCGCGCCGGATTGCAGGTGATCGCCGTCACCGATCACAACACCACTGCAAGTGTCCGGGCAGTGCAGGAAGCGGGTGGGCGCACCGGCATCCACGTCATCTCCGGCGTGGAGATCGATGCCGGTTTTCCCGCAGGGCGGCGTGATGATCGGCTGCCGTTCAAACTCTGGCATGTCCTCGTATATGGCGCCGATCCGGAACATCCTTCGCTCCTGGCGTTGTGTCGCTCCGTCGATGAGCGCAACCTGGCAGATGCGGACGGGTTGCAGCGACACCTGATCGCAGCAGGATTTCGACTGCCCGGCATCGACGCGATTGAACGTCCGCCACGTGTAGCCGACATTGGCGCGGCGCTCGGACGGGCGAACGATCTTCCCGATCGCGCGCCAGATGATGACGATGAGAGTGCCGGGATGCGCTATATTCTGACCCGCCTGTCGGGTATGTATTGTCCCCCAGGGGTGGAGGAGATCGTCGCCGTTGCCCGCGAAACCGGCAGTGTGGCGGTGCTGGCGCATCCCGGTCGCTCAAAGGGTGTCTACGCCATCCCGGCGACTGCTGAAGACATCGCCGTAATGGCGGAGGTCGGATTGGATGGCATCGAAGTCTACTACCCGACTCATCGACCGGAACAGATAGCGATGTACCGTCATCTGGCGCAGCAGCACCGATTGCTCATAACCGGCGGGTCGGACTCGCACCATCCGCACCAACCGCTTGCGCGCTGGCCCGCTGCGTGGTGCCGGGCATTTCTTGAGCGTGTCGGGTGTGTTACAAACTGATTACGATTGGCGTTGTGTTGCTGGAAAAGCGTTAAGATATGGTAGAATAGGAGTATCATTACCGTGTCCTCCGGCGTTTTCATGCATGAGGTGCAGTGACCAGTCAGGGAAGCCAGACTTGGGATAGAGACGGATCATTCTCTATCTTGATCATATGTCTCTACGGTCAGTCAGGATGGTCGCCAATGGCTCGAGGATATGCAGAGCAATGGAGGGGTGTGTATGTCTATGACGACGGAACGGTCGCATAATGGCCACAATGCTGATACGGTGCTGATCGTCGAGGATGATGCGGCAACCCGGCGTCTGTACAAGTTCCTGCTGTCGAACGGCGGATATGTCGTTCTGGAAGCCGAAGACGGCGTGGCGGCAGTCGAAGTGTTACAGCGTCATCGCTGCGACCTGGTGATTACCGATATGAATATGCCGCGGATGGACGGGCTGGATCTGATCCGGACGATTCGGCGCGATTTTGGTGATATCTATGTTATTCTGATTACGGCGTTCGGCACCCCCGATACCCAAAAGCAGGCTATGCGCCTTGGCGCCAACGACTATCTTGCCAAACCTTTCGACTTCGAAGAACTCGAGCGGCGGGTGCATACCTACTTTCAGAATCGCCCTCGCCCCTCCGCTCCGTAATCGCACCTCCAGGCGACCTGGTTTGACCGCGCGGCAGTCTGCTGGCGCGGTCGTTTCTTTTCGACGCGCATACCCTCGGGCGAATCGACAGGTTCATTGCATGCGCCCCGCAGCCGCTTGATCCCGCCAGAGCCAGGCCATGCGCGCTGATTACAGATGGCGCCACAGACTGGTACGCTCAAAGAAATGCCTGCGCGCTATAATGGCAACCTGGAAGATATGGCATCCACCAACAAGTGAGGCGGTGATGAATCAGTCCCTGTCGACGAATGCCGATCCAGTTTCGATCCTGGTCGTCGAAGACGATCCGATGGTCAATAGTTTCTGCGCACGGTTGTTGCACATGAAAGGGTACAGTGTCAAGACCGTGTTCAACGGGCGAGAAGCGTTGACCATGCTCCAGACAAACCGGTTCGATCTGGTGCTGACCGATCTTCAGATGCCTGAGATGGGCGGTATGGAATTGCTGCGGGAGATGCGCGAACAGCATCCCGATATTGATACCATCATGTTCACCGCATATGCAACCGTGGAAACGGCGCGTGAGGCGCTGAAGCTGGGTGCATTTGATTATCTGACCAAGCCATTCAGTGTCGATGAGCTGGAACGAACGGTGCGGCGCGCCGTCGAGTGGCGGCGGGTGCGCCAGGAACGCCAGCGTCTCTCGGAAGTGGTGGCGCTGTACGAGATCAGCCAGGCATTCACCAGCACCCTCGATACTGAAACGGCAGTGAATGAGATTGTTGGTCTCCTGTGGCGGCGTTTTTCACCGGCAACGCTCTCGCTCTCACTGGTGCATCCTGACGATAACGAGCTGGAACTTCTGGCGCTGCGAGGAACTGCGTCACGTGTTGCTGTCGGCGCACGTATTCCGCTTCAATGCACACCGGGGAAAGAGAGTCTTTGCGAGGATCACCTCCGTCTTACCGGTGCTGCGGTGTCCGTCCCTTCCACGCATGCCGCGCGTTTTGTGTTGCGCAGCAACGACCGGATCGTCGGGGTGCTCGATCTGAGCCGGGCGCCCGATCAACCGGGGTTCGATCAGGATGACCGCACCTTGCTGACGATCTGCGCGTCGCAGATCGCCGCATCGCTCGACAACAGCCGTCTCTATCGCCAGTTGAAGCAGCAGAATATCGAGATGATCGCGGCGCTGGCAGCCTCAATCGACGCGCGTGATCCATACACTGCCGGGCATTCGATGCAGGTGATGCGCTACGCCGTGCGTCTTGGCGAAGTCATAGGTCTCGACGCTGCCCGCATCGAAGCGCTGCGCTACGGCGGGTTGCTGCACGACATCGGCAAAATCGGTGTGCCCGACGCCATCCTGCTGAAACCTGCCTCCCTGTCGCCGGAGGAGATGGAGATTATGCGCGCCCATGCCGTGATTGGCGTTGAGATCGTGCGCGGGGTGAAAGCATTGCGCCCGGTGCTGCCGGTTATCCGGCATCATCATGAGCGCATTGATGGAACCGGCTACCCCGATGGACTGTCCGGTGATCAGATTCCGCTCGAAGCCCGGATCATGGCAATTGCCGACGCCTACGATACGATGACCTCGGAGCGCGCCTACCGTCGCGCAATGACGCAGGACGAGGCGATCGCCGAACTGCGACGATGTCGCGGCGTGCAGTGGGATGCCGATCTGGTTGATCGATTCGTCGAGATGCTGAAATCTGAGGCTCAGGCATTGCGCCTGCAACCGCGCGCTCCCCAGGCATCGCTCGACCAGAATGTGCTCCACGTTCCTCATCTGTTTGTGTCGCTGGGGGATCTGCACATCGACTAGCATCGCCTGCGACACCCCTTCCACGCTCACAAAAGGCATGCCAATCTCCGGAGGCGGCAGCGTCTCTCCCGCACGCTGCCGCGTTCCGTCGATCAGGCGCTTGTGCCAGCGTTTGCACAAGCCGTTCCGACACTGATTGTTGATACGATTGGGCAGCAATGCCGCGTCGTCGCTCCGGCGGCGGAACGTTGCCGGGATGTCCGCTTGACAAATGCTTCACCTGTCGGTACCATAAAAAGGAGCGCAGAATTTCTTTGATCAGGATCCATGCGTCCCTCTCCGCAGGCGCTCTACACGTGTGCGTTGCACGACAAACAACGCTGATCCGCCAGATCGCCTGATACCGAAGTTTCTTGCTGCAACGAAAGGATCGGTTCAGTGAAGATTTCCGGTAGCTACACGATTGACGCGCCACGCGACGTCGTGTGGGAGGCGCTGAACGATATCGAGGTGCTGGCGCGGTGTGTTCCAGGTTGCGAGCGTCTGGAACAGGTCGGCGACAATGAGTACGAAGGGACGATCAAGATCGGCATCCAGGCAATCCGTGGCGTGTACAACGGTCGCATCCGTATCGAAGACATTGATCCGCCGAACCACTATAAACTCATTGCCAGCGGGAAAAGCGCCAACGGCGTGGTCGACGGGGTCGGCACCGTTGATCTCGTGGCGCAGGATGGGAAGACGTTGCTCATGTATGGCGGCGAGGCGCAGGTCGGCGGTACGCTGGCAAGCGTCGGGCAGCGCCTGATCGAAGGCGCTTCGCGTCAACTGATCAACCAGTCGCTCAAGGCGCTTGCCGAACAGGTCGCCACCCGTGTTGCTGCACCGGTGGCTGCGGCTGCGGAGGCGCCCGCTGCTGCGGAAGCCCCTGCTGCGCTGGCGGCTGCAGTTGCGGAAACCGCTGCCGCTCCTCCGCCACCCACACCCGAACGTCGCACGGTCGTGGTGCCGCCTGAAGAACAGTTGCGGCCCGAATCGGTCGTTTTCGGCATCATCAACGATTTCATCTCTGAGCGCCCGTGGGCGCCCTGGATTGTCGTCGCTTTCCTGCTCGGCTACATTCTCGGACGGTCGCGCAGCCGCCGGGAACGCTAGCATATCTCCCCTGTTCCGTCTGTTCGCTGCTCAATGAGGAGGTGTCTACAGTGGCAACAATTACGGTTACGGTCAACGGCAAATCGTACACCAGCGAGGTTGAACCGCGCACGCTGCTCGTTCATTACCTGCGCGAGCACCTGAATCTGACCGGTACGCATATCGGGTGCGATACCAGTCAGTGCGGCGCATGCGTGGTGCTGGTCGATGGCGTCAGCGTCAAGTCGTGCACGATGCTGGCAGTACAGGCGGATGGCGCCAATGTGCTGACCATCGAAGGTCTGGCGCAGAACGGTCAACTGCATCCGCTCCAGGAAGGGTTCTGGGAGTGTCACGGCTTGCAGTGCGGCTACTGCACGCCGGGCATGATCATGGCAGCATACGATCTGTTGCAGCGGAATCCTGAACCAACCGACGAGGAAGTGCGTCACGGATTGGAGGGGAACCTCTGCCGGTGCACCGGGTATCACAACATCGTGCGCGCCGTACAGTACGCCGCCGCAAAGATGCGCAGCGAAGAGGTTCCTGCGTAAGTCGCTCCGGTTGAAGTGGATGATTGCACCTGTCGTTCGACTTCTGGTTTCTCCGCACTAGAAGGGAAAAACAGCAATGACGGCTGAAGCGATGCCGACGAAACTGGTGGGTCAGGCTATCAAGCGCCGCGAAGATCCGCGGTTGATTACGGGACAGGGCACATTCCTCGATGACATCAAACTCCCCGGCATGACGCATGCGTGTGTGCTGCGCAGCCCTTACGCCCACGCAAAGATCAAGTCGATCGATACGAGCAAAGCGAAAGCTCATCCAGGCGTGGTTGCCGTGTTCACCGGCGAAGACATGCTCGATCTGAATCCGCTGCCGTGCGCCTGGCAGGCGGGGCGGGTGAAGAATAATGTCAACACTCCCCGTGTTCTGGCGGTCGGTGAAGTGCATTTCGCGGGTGATCCGGTGGCGCTGGTGATCGCCGAAGATCGCTACATCGCACGCGACGCCTGTGACCTGATCGAGGTGGAGTACGAACCGCTGCCGGTCGTGGTCGATGCAAAGAAAGCCACCGAGCCGGGTGCGCCGCAACTCCACGAAAATGCGCCGAACAATATCGTAATGGAGTGGGAGGCGGGCGATAAGGCGAAAGCCGATGCCGCCGTCGCTGCTGCCGAAGTGGTGGTGCGCGAGCAGATCATTAACCAGCGCCTCATTCCTACCCCGATGGAAACCCGCGGCGCCGTCGCGCGCTACGAGCCGGCGACCGATGAGTTCACCCTCTGGACAACCTCGCAGGCGCCGCACGTCTTGCGCCTGCTGTTGACTGCCTTTGTGTTTGGGATACCGGAGACGAAACTGCGGGTCATCTCGCCGGACATTGGCGGCGGCTTTGGGCAGAAGATCTTTTGCTACAATGATGCTGCCTTCACCATGTGGGCAGCACGCAAAATTGGTCGTCCGGTGAAGTTCGTTGAGGACCGGAGTGAAAACTACAAGTATTCGACCCACGGGCGCGACCATATTACCGATGTCGAACTCGCTGGCAATCGCGACGGCACGATCACCGGTCTGCGCGTCACCACCTACGCCAACCTGGGCGCGTACCTCAGCACAGTTGCGCCTGGCATTCCAACAACGCTCTACGGACGGATCATTACCGGCGTCTACCGCATCCCGGCGGCATATGTCAAAGTGTACGGCGTCTATACCAACACGGCGATGGTCGATGCGTATCGGGGCGCCGGTCGCCCAGAGGCGTCGTACCTGATCGAGCGCATGGTTGATCGCTTCGCCGCCGAGATCGGGATGGACCCGGCGGACGTGCGACGCAAGAACTTCATTCCGCCCGATGCCTTCCCCTACGACAACGGTCTCG
>Ga0308399_1000858_pt1 | contig 10554 bp, 5 predicted proteins | sample HotsprSampOS1260_FD_202367 | JGI IMG/M metagenome (GOLD analysis project Ga0308399, IMG submission 202367) | Hot spring phototrophic mat microbial communities from Octopus Spring, Yellowstone National Park, Wyoming, United States - 20060914_OS12-60 ... | reverse complement strand
AGGACTGACCCTATGCCTAACCTCAACGAATCTTCCATCGAACAGTTTGCCCTGGATCTTTTCCAATCCTTGGGCTGGGAAAATGTGTTTGGACCTGATATTGCCCCTGACGCAGAAAAAATTAATTTTGGCGTTGCCAAAAGAAAATCTTTTGAGGATGTCCTGTTGCTCGATATATTAGAAAAGAACTTAAAACGTATCAATCCACAAATTCCGGATGATGCTATCAACGATGCTATTAAAACAATTTCTGATGTTCCAAACCAATTTCCAAACTTAATGTCAAACAATGAAGCATTTCATAGAATACTTACCGAAGGCATCCCCGTAACCTACAGGAAAAATGGAGAAGAAAAAGGAGATATTGTAAAAATAATTGATTTTGAAAATCCCGAAAATAACGAGTTTCACGTCATCAATCAATTTACTGTTATTGAAAATAATATCAACAAGCGCCCCGATATTGTGCTTTTTGTGAATGGCATACCCCTTGTTGTCATTGAACTCAAAAATCCAGCCAAAGAAAACGCAACGATACGAATGGCATACAATCAAATTCAAACATATAAGGAAACTATACCTTCTCTTTTTAGTTATAACGAAATAATAGTTATTTCTGATGGACTTGAAGCAAAAATAGGTAGTTTATCAGCTGGCTATGATAGATTTACAACATGGAAATCGATGGATGATATTTATAGAGACGTCATGCATGGCGTCTCTAAATCAACACAATTAGAAATATTGATAAAAGGTTTGTTTAAAAAAGATACCTTTCTTGATTTTTTGCGATTTTTTATTGTCTTTGATAAATCAAAGGCAGAAGATGAATCAGGGCAGACCATCGTAAAACTCACCAAAAAAATTGCCGCCTATCATCAATACTATGCTGTAAATAAAGCTGTTGAATCTACAATCAGGGCCATAGGAATAAACAAAGATAATTGGCAAGTAAAAGAATCGCCTGCATCTTATGGTTTGCCGGATGTGAAAACGCAACCGGAAGGAGATAAAAAAGCAGGTGTTATCTGGCACACCCAGGGTTCGGGCAAGTCTTTATCTATGGTGTTTTATTCAGCCAAGATTATTCAAAAACTTGCCAATCCAACGATAGTTGTTATCACCGACCGAAACGACTTGGACGATCAATTATTTGATACTTTTGCCGCGTCAACTCAGATTTTACGACAGGAACCTGTTCAAGCCGAGAACAGAGAACACCTTAAAAAGCTTTTAAAAGTTGATGCAGGTGGTATTGTTTTCAGCACAATTCATAAATTCTGGCCTGATGATGGTAATATTTACGAAACTTTGTCAGAAAGAGATAATATTATAGTTATTGTAGATGAAGCCCATAGAACGCAGTATGGTTTTAAGGCAAAAATTGATGAAGAAACAGGAAAGATAACATATGGCTTTGCAAAATACCTGAGAGATGCTCTCCCTAATGCTACGTTTATTGGCTTTACGGGTACTCCTGTTGAAAAAACCGATAGAAACACACCCGCAGTATTTGGAAACTACATAGATATTTACGATATATCCCGTGCTATTGAAGATGGAGTTACCGTTCCCATTTATTATGAAAGTAGATTAGTAAAAATAAACCTTACAGAAGAAGGTAAAAAACTGATAGAAGAGTTTGAAAGAGAACTTGAAGAAGAGGGTTTATCGGAAATTGACAAAGCAAAGAAAAAGTGGGCAAGATTGGAAGATCTCATCGGCGGAGATGAAAGAATCAAGCAAATTGCCCAGGATGTGGTAAATCATTTTGAACAGCGGCTTGAAGTATTAGACGGCAAAGGAATGTTTGTAGCCATGACCCGAAAAATTGCCGTCAAGTTGTATAAAGAAATCATAAATCTCAGACCACATTGGCACAGTAATGATCTGAAAAAAGGATTTATAAAGCTGGTAATGACAGTGGCTTCATCCGACGAAGCAGATATTGCTCAATTTTATCTCACGAAAGACCAAAGACGAACGCTTGCCGACAGATTCAAAGACCCGGAGGATGAATTAAAACTGGTAATTGTCGTTGATATGTGGCTAACCGGGTTTGATGTTCCTTGCCTTCATACAATGTATATCGATAAACCGATGAAGGGGCACACTCTTATGCAGGCAATTGCAAGAGTAAACAGAGTTTACAAAGATAAAACAGGAGGGTTGATAGTCGATTATCTTGGCATTGCATCCGATTTAAAAGAAGCTCTCGCCTTTTATGCAGAAAGCGGTGGCAAAGGAGATCCTGCAAAACTGCAGGAAGAAGCAGTAAACATCATGCTTGAAAAATACGAAGTAGTTAAGAATATGTTTTTTGGCTTTGATTATCAAAAGTATTTTCAAGCCAATACACAAGATAAACTTTCCATTATTTTAGAAGCCGAAGATTTTATATTGGGTCTTGAAAATGGTCAAAAAAGATATATCGATGCTGTAACTGCTCTTTCAAAGGCATTCGCGATAGCAATCCCCCATCCAAAAGCTGTGGAAATTAAGGAAGAGATTGCTTTTTTTCAGGCAGTAAAGGCACGGCTTGTTAAGTTTGAACGAAGAGGAGAGGAGAATAATGCAAAAGATTGGGAAACTGCGGTCAAGCAAATTATCGATAAAGCTATTGTTTCAGGTGGTGTTATAGATGTCTTTGATGCAGCAGGCATAAAGAAACCCGATATTTCCATACTTTCTGATAGCTTCCTTGAAGAAATCAAAGCAATGAAGCATAAAAATATCGCCATAGAAACACTGAAAAAACTTTTAAATGATGAAATCAAGGGAAGAATAAGGATAAATTTGGTTAAGAGTAAATCCTTCATGGAGGCATTGGAAGAGTTAATAAGAAGGTACAACAACAAAATCATTACTGCCGCCGAAGTAATCGAAGAATTAATAAAACTTGCCAAAGAGATCAAACAATCTGACAAAGAACCCGAAGAAATGGGGTTAACAGATTTTGAATATGCTTTTTATACAGCGGTTGCTAATAATCAAAGCGCCAGAGAGCTTATGGGAAAAGAAAAGCTAAGAGAATTAGCTATTGTACTTTACGATAAAGTAAGGAAAAATACTACTATTGACTGGACAATACGGGAAAGTGTACGAGCAAAACTCAAAGTAATCCTAAAAAGAACGCTTAGACAGTATGGTTATCCACCAGATATGGAGGCAGTTGCCACTGAAACTGTATTAAAACAAGCAGAACTCATTGCTGATGAGATACTTTCCGGAAGTGATAACATTTCATTGTAATTTTCAAAATTTATATCACCACCATTCAAAAACTCGAACGATTTATCAAAAGCAACAAAGGGCATACCATTTTTAATGGTCATGTGGTGCTCATCTTCGACGAATGCCACCGCTCGCAGTTTGGCCAAATGCATGCAGCTATCACCAAGGCATTTAAAAACTATCACCTTTTTGGATTTACGGGTACTCCTATTTTTGCTGTCAATGCCTCATCGAGCGGTAAGCCCAACCTGAAAACTACCGCGCAAGCTTTTGGCGAAAAATTGCACACCTACACCATTGTCGATGCCATCAGAGACAGAAACGTACTGCCTTTTAAAGTAGATTACGTGTCTACCATGCGCGAAGCCGAAAATATCGAAGACAAAAAGGTCAGCGACATTGACCGCGAACGGGCTTTATTAGCCCCCGAACGCATAGCCAATATTGTAAAATATATTCTGGAACATTTTGACCAAAAAACCAAACGCAATGTTTACTATAAGTTAAAAGACCGGCGCTTAGCTGGTTTTAACTCTATTTTTGCCGTTTCGTCCATTGAAGCCGCTAAAAAATACTATACTGAGTTTAAAAAACAACTGGCAAACTTGCCCAGCGATAAGCAGCTCAAGATAGCCCTTATTTACAGTTTTGGAGTAAACGAAGAAGCAATTGATGGTGTAATAGACGAAAATTCCGAAGACACCAGCGGACTCGACCAAAGTTCACGCGATTTTCTGGAAAGTGTCATTGCGGACTATAATGCCATGTTTGGCACTTCGTTTGATACCTCGTCCGATAAATTTCAGAATTACTATAAAGATGTAAGCGAACGCGTCAAAAATCGGGAGATAGATATTTTGCTGGCGGTGAATATGTTTCTGACCGGCTTTGATGCCACTACCCTCAATACTCTGTGGGTGGATAAGAATTTACGGTATCATGGGCTTTTGCAAGCCTACTCGCGCACCAACCGAATTTTAAACAGCGTCAAAACCTTTGGCAATATTGTTTGTTTTCGCAATCTGGAACAAGCCACCAACGAAGCCATTGCCCTTTTTGGCAACAAAAACGCCAGCGGAATTGTTTTGTTAAGAACCTATTCCGATTATTACCACGGCTACAAAGACGGAGATAAAGAAGTGCGAGGCTATAAAGACTTGGTGGAAGAACTGCTAGATAAATATCCTGTAGGTGAACCGATTGTAGGCGATCAAGCCAAAAAAGATTTCATTAAGCTTTACGGCTCCATTTTGCGCTTGCAAAATATACTTTCTGCTTTTGATGAATTTACAGGTAACGAAATCCTAACCGAACGAAATACGCAAGATTACCATAGCATGTACATCGATTTGTACACTTAGTTTCGCAAAACTGGAGATCAGGAAAAAGAAGTTATCAACGACGATCTGGTCTTTGAAATGGAACTCATTAAGCAAGTTGAAATCAATATAGATTATATTTTAGAGTTGGTTAAAAAGTATCACCAAGACCACACCACAAACAAAGAAATACTGGTTGATATCAAGAAAGCCATTGATGCAACTGTTGGGCTACGCAATAAAAAAGACCTCATTTTACAATTTATTGACACGCTCGATGCTCATTCGGTAGTAGAGGAAGCATGGCAAACCTACATCGAAACCAAAAGAAGAGAAGAACTGGATGAAATAATCAAACAGGAAAATCTTAACCCCGAAGAAACCTATAAATTTATGCAAAATGCATTTCGCAACGGATATATTACAACCACCGGCACCGATTTGGCAAAGGTTTTACCCCCTATCTCACGTTTTTCACCAAGTGGAGAACGGGCAATCAAACGTCAAACTGTGTCGGATAAAATTACGGCGTTTTTTAAGAGATTTTTTGATATTTCCAGCAGGGAGGTGGATTTCCGGGCTAACCAGCCAGACTATTTAGGTCAACCCCCAATTACCTAAACTAACAACCCAACAGACCGGGTGTAGCGGACCACCTTGACCAACTAAAAACTATTTCCCACCTTTACTGTGGCCAGATTCTAGCTGATATGCTGCCATCTTGCATTTCGATAGTTATTGGCAGATTTTTATCTATAGTCGACACTCGTTCTTGCACTACTTGATTTTGCCAAACTAAAGCATAGCCTTGGGCCAAAATTGTCTTGGGGTTAGCTAACTCAATTTTGGTGATCAGTAATTCCAACCTAGCCCTATAGGCCGCCAGCAAGCTAGTTACTTGACTATGAATAACCTGATTAGCCTGTTGGACTTGTCCTCTAATTTGTTGTAAACGCAAGCTTAAACTACGTTGGCTGACGTAAAACGAGGTCTCCACTTGTCGCTTAACTGCATTCAGTAAGCTACTAGCTAACTGATTGGTGCGTTGGCAGACCAACTTGCAAGTCTGCACTTTGGCCCGTACTAACTGGCTAATGGTAGCACTGACCAACCAAGTATATTTGTAGTATTGCTGGACTTTTTGCTGGTTTAGTCTATAAATCAACTCTAGGCTACTCTTGGCTTGCCAACTAATCTCGGAGTTGCTTAAACTGACTTTTTCGGCCGCCTGACTGGGTGTAGAACAGCGCAAGTCAGCCACTAATTCGGACAAAGTGGTGTCACGCTCGTGCCCAATAGCCACAATAGTGGGTTTAGCCATCCCGTAAATGGCTCGCACTACCGCTTCCGAATTAAACACAAACAAGTCGTCTTGACTACCTCCACCTCTGGTGATCACCACCGTATCAATCGCCAACTGTTCACAAAGATCGTTAACTTTGGCCAGCTGCTCTAGAATTACGGCTTCGGCTCCTAAACCTTGGGTTTTGATTGGTAACAAAAAAATCTCTACTCCAGTGCGGCGACTGGCTAGCACTTTCACAAAATCAGTGACAGCTGCACTATGAGGGCTAGCCACTAACAAAATTTTTTGGGGTACCTTAGGAATAGGTCGTTTACGAGCTGGATCAAATAAACCTTCCTGGGCTAATTTTTGCTCTAGTAGCTTTAAGTTACGCAACAGTTCACCTTGACCAGTAAGTTGTATAGCGTTTACTTCCAAGTAAATCCGAGAATCTTTTGATAATTTAAACTTGCCCACGACTCTTACTTGCAAACCATCGTTGAAGGGAAAGTTAATAGCTTGGACTACTTTTTCTAAAGTCCAACAACCCAAACGACTGTCTTGTTTATCTTTTAAAGCAAAATAGTACATGTTGCGAAAAATTCGGACTTCGCTCAGTTCACCCTCAATTACATACACTTCTCGGCCTAGAAGTTGTTTAACATACACTAAAGCTTCAGAAACCGTTAAAACTTTAGTGCTGGTCTGAACTACAGGAGTAACAGTACGCTGTAACTTATCTAACAAACTTTCCAAAGCTAACCAAGTTTGGCGATCTGATTCTCGTTCTTGCCAGTTTTTTAGGTAGTCCATATCTACCTTGCTCACCAAAACCGACAGTCCAGTAGCCAACTTCCTTCTTACGGCCACACTGGGGTGTTGACTAAGGGCTAATAGCTGCGGCAAATATTCGGTTTTTCTTTGGGTTAACACCCAGTCAATTTGGGGCAACAACACTTTGGCTTTGGCTTGTAAACTGAGAAAACTGTCTTGTTCGGCAAACAACTCTGGCACTAGCACAGGGCTAGGCGACTCGGAAAACAAACTAGCCATGACAATTTTAGCTATGGTGAATTACTTAAGCAACCTAATTGAACTGTCAACATAGCTTCTAAGGTCAACTATAACCTTACTGTTGGCCAATTGCGTGACTTGATAAAGTTAATGCCAATTAATTGGTTACTGTTGTAGCTGGTCAAAATCAGTGATCCTAGTCTCCATAGTCTAAAGTAATTCATTAAGATAAGTAACCAGCTAATTCGGTCAGCTGATTAGTAACTTTTAAGCAGTCCTAACAATCGACTTCGCTGCAAACTTGGGCAACTAGCCACTAAGTAGCATAAGCTGTGGCGACCAAGTTGCCAATTTTAGCCAAGAGTCTACTTCTAAACCCCAAAATCATAGGCTTGTGATTATAGGCCAAAATTGCACAACTAACACTATAAACGTACCAATACTTGGTTTTGTTGAAGATAGTGTTTCAACTCTAAAATATCCACCAGACCAAAATGAAACACACTGGCAGCCAGGGCTGCATCTACATCAGTTTCTTGAAAAACCGCCAAGAAGTCTTCCATACTGCCAGCCCCACCACTGGCCACTACTGGTACTCGACACACGGCTTGTACTTTTTTTAGTAACCTTAAGTCATAGCCCTTTTTCACGCCGTCGGTATCCATAGAATTCACCACCACCTCACCCACACCCCTAGCTACAGCTTCTTGAATCCAATCGACGGTTTTTAAGTTAGTATTGGTTGTTTTTTCTGGACTACCAGTATACATAAACACATAATCTTCACCGTCTACTTGTTTAGAGTCAACACCCAAAACAATACACTGAGAACCAAATTCTTTTACTGCCACATCAATTAGCCCAGGATTTTCCAAAGCCGGTGAGTTAATGGAAATTTTGTCAGCTCCTGCCTTCAGTACCTCGCGCATAGTTTGTACAGAACGAATACCACCAGCCACAGTGAAAGGAATATTAATTTCCTTAGCCACTCGCCGCACCCACTCGTAATCTACGCTACGCCCTTCAGGACTGGCCGTGATATCATAAAACACTAATTCATCAGCTCCTCTGTCGGCATAAAAACTAGCTAAATCGACAATATCTCCGGCTACTTGGTGACCCTGAAAGCGAACCCCTTTGATGACCTTGCCGTCTTTGACGTCTAAACAAGGAATAATGCGTTTAGTTAGCATACCGATTTTCTTTTAAAAAGAAAGTAAAATTGACAAAAACTGGAAAAATTTTTGTTATTGTTTTGACTTTAATTGTCAATTAATTATCAATATTTATGCTTGATAATACTAGTTTTAGTCCTTATACCAATTCCACTGGTTTTGCCGATGGTTCTTTGGTTCCCTTACTTAATCCGGAACAAGTACAAAAAGTAAAAAGTTACGCTTTTTGGATTAAGTTAATTGCTATTTTAACGTTTATTGGTTTAGTACCACTCTTAATAGGTGGAATTATCCTAACTATATTTATTATAGGTCTGCCAATTTTGGCTGTGGGCGTTTTCTTAGTCTATTTAAACCTAAAATTATGGAAAGCATCCCAGTCTTTAGAAGCGATTGTGAATAACAATTACCAACAAGCTTTTAACCTTAATGCTTTGGAGTTTATTATGAAAATTGGTAGTTATTACAAAATAACCGCTATTTTAACTATTCTGGGTATCGTATTAAATATATTATTATTTTTACTTTCAATAATATTTTCTTCTGCGTTAGACAGTTACATCCAACAAGTAGACAAGAATGTACAATCTAGCCTTCAACAGTCAAAATAAGTTGGTTTTTTACAGTATTGCTAGATTTTAGCTTTAGTTTTTGCAGTTTACCAATCTAATTTGGTAGTCTTTTTGTAAATTTGGCTTGAGTATATCACTGGTTCTATCAAATGTAATACTCAATCCTTTCAATTACTAGGATAATGATAGATCAACACAATCGCCATTAAGCTGGATAGTATAGCTACTATGTATGCTATTTATTTCAAGTTAGTAAATGGAAAAATGGTTAAACTGTGAAGTTTGCTGGAAGTAATTTATCTTGTAGATATCCTGGCTTTAATTAAAAATTTAGCGTTAATAGCTAGTTAGGATGACTTAAAAGTAAGAATTAGAGGAAGACAAATTAACCAGAATTACTTTGACTAAATTGGGTTTCTAGTTTTATAAGCCTGTTTTGGTTTTGGGCATTTTAAGCTAAATAAAAACCCAACTTAAATCTAAGTAAATATTAGAAAAACGATACAAACATCTTTACCAGCAAAACCAGGAAGTTTTCGTCTACTCCCGCTTTAAATAAGCACTTTTAAGTAAAACTAAAATATTAATTTGAATAACTACAGATGGTCTGAAAATTTAAAGTCTTGGAAAAATTTACCACCAGAAGATTGGTTTAATTTTTAGTTGCTTAAATCACTATAAACCTAGCTAATTTGGAATGATTCGAAGATTTATGAACTCTAAGGTAGACAAATACCTACCTACTCCCCTTTCAAAAAATCTAAATGACCGTTGTAAAACTGAGACACTCCAGTGACTCCGTACTTAAGTTGAGCCAGTCTATCTACTCCAAAACCAAAAGCCAAACCGTCCCACTCTTCCGGATTTAAGCCCATATTGACAATGACTTTAGGGTGAATTGGCCCAGCACCAGCACACTCGATCCAACCAGTATGTTTACACACTCGACACCCTTTGCCCCCACAAAATGGACACGAAAAATCTACCTCAAAACTTGGCAAAGTGAAGGGAAAATAGCTTGGTCTAAGCCTAATGTTAATATTTTTATCAGCAAAAAACTCACGGAATAAATGCTTGATTAAACTAACTAGTTGGCCAATAGTGGTGTGTTTATCTACTAGCCACATATCAAATTGAGTAAAGTTGATGTCATGAGTAGCATCAATATTTTCGTTGCGGAAAACCAAACCCGGAAAAACTACTCGAAAAGGAGGCTTATGAGTTTCGGCGTAACGTACAATATTGGCCGTTACTTGGGTACGCATGACATAGTTTTCTTGTCTAGGATCTACTTGATCCAAAAAGAAAGTGTCTTGCATATCTCGCGAAGGATGGTATTCGGGCGAATTGGGGGCAGTAAAGTTGTACCACTGAGTTTCTACCAGTGGCCCGTCAAACACGTCAAAGCCTAATTGCTGAAAAATTCTTACTAAATCTTCCACTACTAACCTAATTGGGTGTAGGTTGCCCAGACGATTTTGATAGGTTGTGCTAGCAAACGTAGGATCAAACTCTAGCCAGTGATCGGTCAATTGGGCTTGCTGAATTTCTTGAATGCGTTGGTCACAAGCTTGTTTTAGTTGGGTTTTTAGTTCGTTCATTTGTTGCCCAAGCTGTTTTTTCTCTGTTGAGTCAGTGGCTACTAGCAAACGTTCTTTGAGCGCTTGAATTGCGCCCGAATGATTTAGTTCATCAAATTTTTTTAAACATTCGTTAACTGTCTGACAAGTAGCAAAATGTTCTGTAAATGAGTTAGACATAACTAAAATAACTTAAGTTTACCTTACTTCCACTGGCGCCAGTTTGCCTAATTCAGCCAAAAAATTAATCTGCCAACCATCTACTTCGGAGCTAGTTAGGGTTCTGGTGAAACTGACAAACTTGAGTTGCAAATTCAAAATATCTCGTTCTGTATCCAAGCTAAACCTTTCTTTTGGACGCACAATCGTTTCCAA
>Ga0308399_1000853_pt1 | contig 10615 bp, 9 predicted proteins | sample HotsprSampOS1260_FD_202367 | JGI IMG/M metagenome (GOLD analysis project Ga0308399, IMG submission 202367) | Hot spring phototrophic mat microbial communities from Octopus Spring, Yellowstone National Park, Wyoming, United States - 20060914_OS12-60 ... | reverse complement strand
ATCTACGACTGGCTCATGCTAGCCCTGGGCCTCCTGCACGGGGCCAACGGGCTCCGCTACGTGATGGACGACTGGATCCGGGACCCGGCCAAGCGCTTCTGGACCAAGGTGGTGGTCTACAGCCTCATCGCCTTCCTCTTCGCCTTGGGGAGCTTCAGCCTTTTTAACCACGATTTCGGGGTGAAGTGATATGGCGCACAGACACGAGGTCATCGTGGTGGGCGCGGGCGGGGCGGGCCTCGCCACCGCCCTGTACGCGGCCAGGGAAGGCGCCGATGTGGCGGTGGTCTCCAAGCTCTACCCTACCAGAAGCCACACGGGGGCGGCCCAGGGAGGCATAGGGGCCGCCTTGGGCAACGTGGAGGAGGACCACTGGGAATGGCACATGTTTGACACGGTCAAGGGGGGGGATTACCTCACCGACCAGGACGCCGCCGAGGTCTTCGCCAAGGAGGTCATTGAGGCGGTCATAGAGCTTGAGCACATGGGCCTTCCCTTTGACCGCCTGCCCAACGGCAAGATCGCCCAGCGCCGCTTCGGCGGCCACACCAAGGACTGGGGCAAGGCCCCGGTGCACCGGGCGGCCCACGCCGCCGACCGCACCGGGCACATGATCCTCCAGACCCTCTACCAGCAGTGCGTCAAACATAACATCACCTTCTACAACGAGTTCCATGTCACCGACGTGATCCTGGAGGACGGGGTGGCCAAGGGGCTGGTGGCCTATGAGCTTGCCACCGGGGAGCTTCACCTCTTTGAGGCCAAGGCCATCGTCATCGCTTCCGGGGGCTTTGGCCGCATTTATAAGGTGACCTCCAACGCCTACACCCTCACCGGGGACTTACAGGCCATCCTCTACCGCAAGGGGCTTCCCCTGGAGGACATGGAGTTCTACCAGTTCCACCCCACGGGGCTTTACCCCCTGGGCATCCTCCTCACGGAGGGGGCCCGGGGTGAGGGGGGGATTCTCAGGAACGCCCTAGGGGAGCGCTTCATGGAGCGCTACGCCCCCACCATCAAGGACCTGGCCCCCCGGGACATGGTCTCCCGGGCCATGTACCTGGAGGTGCGGGAGGGGCGCGGCGTGGGGCCCAAGAAGGACCACGTCCTTTTGGACCTCACCCACCTACCTCCGGAGGTCATAGAGAAAAAGCTCCCCGACATCACCGAGTTCAGCCGCATCTACCTGGGGGTGGACCCCTTGAAGGAGCCCGTGCCGGTGATGCCCACCGCCCACTACGCCATGGGGGGGATCCCCACCACCCTCTGGGGGCAGGTGATCCGGGACGAGAAGAACACCGTGGTTCCCGGGCTCTACGCCGCCGGGGAAGCCGCCTGCGTGAGCCTGCACGGAGCCAACCGCCTGGGGACCAACTCTCTCGGGGACCTGGTGGTTTTCGGGCGCCGGGCGGGGATCCACGCCGCCCGCTTCGCCAAGGACGCCGACTACCACGAGCTTACCGAAGCGCACCTGGGCCCGAGCCGGGAGCAGATGGAGCGCCTCAAGAACTCCAGGGGCAAGGAGAAGGTGGCCGCCCTCAGGGCCGAGCTCCAGCAGAGCATGATGGACAACGCCTCCGTCTTCCGCACCGGGGAGCTCCTAAGCAAGCAGGTGGAGGTCCTCAAGGAGCTCATGGACCGCTATAGGAACATCGCCATAGACGACAGGGGGGACGCTTACAACACGGAGCTAGTGGAGGCCTTGGAGCTCGGGTACCTCCTCGAGGTCTCCGAGGCCCTGGTTCACTCGGCCCTGAACCGCACGGAGTCCCGGGGGGCCCACGCCCGGGAGGACTACCCGGAGCGGGACGACCGGAACTGGCTCAAGCACACCCTGGCCTACAAGGTGGAAGACGGCAAGGTGGCCTTCCGCTACAAGCCCGTGGTCCTGGGCCGCTTTGAGCCCAAGGCCCGCACCTACTAGGAGGTAGAGGAGGCGGCATGCAGGTTACCCTCAAGGTGCTCCGGTTTGACCCCAACAAGGACGGAAAGCCCGAGTGGCGGACCTACCAGGTGGAGGCCGAGCCCTGGGACCGAGTCCTGGACCTGCTCCACAAGGTGAAGGCGGACCAGGACGGCACTTTGGCCTTTAGGCGGAGCTGCGGCCACGGCATCTGCGGTTCCGACGCCATGCTCATCAACGGCCGAAACCGCCTGGCCTGCAAGACCCTGGTCAAGGACCTGGGGAGCGTGATCACCGTGGAGCCCATCCGGGGCCTTCCCGTGGAGAAGGACCTCGTGGTGGACATGGAGCCCTTTTTCGCCGCCTACCGGGCGGTGAAGCCCTACCTCATCAACGAGGAGCCCCCGCCCCAGCGGGAGAGGCTCCAGTCCCCGGAGGAGCGGGAGCGGTTTGACCACGGCACCAAGTGCATCCTCTGCGCCTCCTGCACCACCAGCTGTCCCGTTTTCTGGGTAAACGGGGCGTATCTGGGCCCCGCGGCCATCGTCCAGGCCCACCGCTTCATCTTTGACTCCCGGGACCGGGGGAAGAGGGAGCGCTTCAAGGCCCTGGGCTCGGGGAGCGGGGTCTGGCGGTGCCGCACCGCCTACAACTGCACCGAGGCCTGCCCCCGGGAGATCCCCGTGACCCAGCTCATTGAGGAGGTCAAGCGGGCCATCCTTTTTGACCGGTTCTGATTTGACCGGTTCTGAGAATCTTGGGGTCCCCGTCCTGGCCTGGGCCAGGACGGGGCTATACCCTTGCTTCCGGTTTCCTTCGGCCCACCAGCCCTGGTAACACTCAGGGCGTGAGGCGGTGCCGGTCCCGGGGAAAGGCCCGGGCGTAGCGCACGTTGGGGAGGCCGAGAAGCTTCTGGGTCAGCCGCTCCGCCCCGATAGCGAAGCCCCCGTGGGGGGGCATGCCGTACTTGAAGACCTCCAGGTAGCCCCTGAAGCCCTCCGGGTCCATGCCCTTGGCTTCCAGGCTTGCCAACAGGTCCCCGTAGCGGTGGATGCGTTGTCCCCCGGAGGTGATCTCCAGGCCGCGGAAGAGCAGGTCAAAGCTCCGGGTGGTGCCGTCCTCCTCGGGGTAGGTGTAAAAGGGGCGGATGACCCTAGGGTAGCGGGTGAGGAAGAGCCAGTCCGAGCCCCAGCGTTCCCTGGCGTACTGCCCAAGAAGCCTTTCCGCCTCTTCCGAGAGGTCCTGGCCCACGGGGTAGCCCAGCTCCTCCCTAAGGACCCTGCGGGCCTCCTTGTGGGTCAGGCGGGGGATCTCCTTGGGGATGGAGGGCCACTCCGCCTCTAAAAGGGCGATCTCCCGGCCCGCCGAGGACAAGGCTTCCTCCAGCATCTCCTGGAGAAGCTCCTCCTCCAGACGCATGAGGTCCTCCTCGCTCCCGATGAAGCCCATCTCCACGTCCAGGGAGAGGTACTCGTTCAGGTGGCGGCTGGTGTTGTGCTCCTCCATGCGCCACACGGGGGCCACCTCGTAGACCCGTTCAAAGACCCCCACCATGATCTGCTTGTAGAGCTGGGGGGACTGGGCCAGGTAGGCCCGCTTCTCAAAGTAGTCCACCCCGAAGAGGCCAGACCCTCCCTCTGCCCCGGCCCGCACCACCTTAGGGGTGAAGATCTCGGTGAAGTCCTGCCGGTCCAGATAGCGGCGGAAGCCCCGCACCAAGGCGGCCTGCACCTTGAGGGGGGCCCGGGCCTTCTCCCCCCTTAAGGTCACGTAGCGGTACTCCAGGAGGGTGTCGGGGTGGGCCCGCCACTCCTCCTTGGGGATCTCCACCGGGGTGGGCTCCAGGGCGGGGGAGAGGACCTCCACCTCCTTGGCCTGGACCTCGAGGCCCCCCGGGGCCTTGGGGTTTTCCACCACCAGACCCCGGACCCTCAGGGAGGACTCGGGCAGGGGAAGCCGCATCCCCCCCGTCACCACCTGGACCACGCCGCTTCGGTCCCTGAGGAGGAGGAACTGCACCTTGCCCAGGTCCCTGCGCCAGTGCAGAAACCCCAAAAGCTCCACCTCCTCGCCCACGTGAGCTTGCAAGTCCTTGACCAAGATGCGCATCTTCCCTCCCTAAGCGGAACCCCCCCGGCCATAGGGCGCCGGGGGGGCTAGACCCTGGCCCCCCTGCTAGGTGTTATTACGGGAACGCGGGCACATGTTGGCCCTCAGTTTAGGGGCTTCTCCCCCTGGGGTCAAGCCGAGCCGGTGGCCCCCCGGCGAGGGAAAGGGGCTTCATGTCCAGCCAAAGCATGCCCTGGCGTTTTCGTCGGTAAGGGCCTCTGCTTCCGAAAAGGCAAGGCCCAAAACTTCCGCTAGCTTTTCTAGGGTGTAGCGCACGTAGTGGGGGCGGTTCCGCCTGCCCCTATGGGGCTCGGGGGGGAGGAAGGGGGTGTCGGTTTCCACCAGAAGCCTCTTTCGGGGAAGCCTCCGGGCCGCCTCCCTTAAGGCCTCGTTCTTTTTGTAGGTGAGGGGCCCGGCGAAGCTGAAGTAGGCCCCCACCGCTAGCCCGGCCTCCTCCAGGGCTGGGTGGCCCCCGTAGGCGTGAAGGACCACCTTCCTGGGCCTGTAGAGGCGGAGCCAGGCGGCCAGGTCCTCCTCCGCCTTCCCGTCTTTGCTCCGCACGTGGAGGATGAGGGGAAGCCCCAGCTCCTCGGCCAGGGCGGCCTGGAAGTCCAGGGCCCTGAACTGGGCGGGCTTGGTTTCCGGGGTCCAGTGGTAGTCCAGGCCCGTCTCCCCGATGGCCAGCACCCTCTCCGCCCGGGCGTAGTGCCGTAGGGCCGCTTCTGTTTCGGGAGAGAGGAGGTGGGCGGAGGTGGGGTGGAGGCCCAGGGCCGCATAGACATTCCCTTGGGCTAGCTCCAGGGTCCTTTCCCAGCGGGAGGGGTCTACCCCCAGGCTGAGGACGGCTTTGAGCTCGGGGAGGTGGGCCCTGACCTCCGAAAGCTCCTCGGGCTCCAGGTAGTCCAGGTGAGCGTGGGTGTCGGTCACGGGCCTCACTGTAACCCAGGGACCAGAGGGGCGTCGGGGCTTGTGGGTAAAATCAAGACAAGGTATGAAGCGCCTCTTCCTCCTGGCGTTCCTTCTCGCCGCCTGCGCCCCGGCCCTTCTTGGGGTGGACCCGGCCCGCCTCCCCAACCCCGGGGACTGGGACCCCAGGCCCGCCCCCTTGGAGTGGTGGTACGCCTCGGGGTGGGTCTACCCCTACGCCTTTCACTTCGCCTTCTTCAAGGCCTACGCCCCGCCCTCCTACCGCATCCTGGGCCTGCCGGGAAGCCTCTTCGGGGCTTTCCACGCCGCCCACCTGGCCCTCACCGACCTGCGCACCGGGGAGAGGCGCTTCCTGGAGGTGTCCGACCAGGACCTCTTTGCCCCAAGGGGCCGGGCGGAGCCGGGGCCCAGGCTGGAGCTGGCGGGCTTTCGCTTCTTCCGGGAAGAGGCGGGCTTCCGCCTCCAGGCGGAGGGCGTGGACCTCCTCTTTCTGCCCGAGAAGCCTCCCGTGGTCCACCCGCCTGGCTACTCGGGCACGGAGGCCACGGGCCGGATGTACTACCAGTCCTACACCCGGGCCCGGGCCCAGGGCCGGGTCCTGGGGGAAGGCGTGGAAGGGGAGGCCTGGCTGGACCACCAGTGGGGGGAGCAGCTTTCCGGGGTCTCGGCCACCTGGGACTGGTTTGGCCTCCACCTCTCCGACGGCTCGGAGCTCATGGCCTACCAGGTGAAGGACCGGGAAGGCCAGGTGGTCCAGGTCCTGGGGAGCCGGGTGGACCCTTTGGGGCGGGTGGAGGCGGTGGAGCTGGCCTTCTTCCCCCTCGAGGCCTGGCAAAGTCCCTCGGGGCGCACCTACACCCTTTCCTGGCGGCTGAAGGGCCCGGAGCTGGACCTGGTGCTCAGGCCCCTCTTCCTGGAAGGGGAGATCCTCTCCCGGACTACCCGGGTGGCCTACTGGGAGGGCCCGGTGGCGGGGGAGGGAGTCTATGGGGGCTACCCCGTGCGGGCCCGGGGCATGGGGGAGTTCGTGGCCGGGCTCTTCCGCCCCTAAGCTGCGCGTGCTAAACTAAAGGCGGTTTAGCGCCTGGGTGATATCTATGGGCTTACGCGTGCTCGGCGTCAACGCATCGGCGCGGACGGACGGGTTTACGGCAGAACTTCTGGAGGAGGTCCTAGGGGCGGCCAGGCGCAAGGGGGCAGAGACCGAGCGCCTGGACCTGGTGAAGCACCCCTTCCCCCTGTGCGCAGGGAACTATTCCTTAGACCCCGCTTCCTGCGGCCCCGAGACCTGCGTTCAGGGGCCCTGGGACGGGTTTGGCAAGGTGGCGGAGCGGATCCTCAACGCCGACGCCGTGGTCTTCGCCACCCCGGTCTACTGGTTCAGCGTCTCCGCCCGGATGAAGGCCCTTCTGGAACGGATGACCTCCATGGAGAACCAGGGCCTCCTCAACCTGGGCAAGCCCATGGCCCTCCTGGCCGTGGCCGAGGAGGAAGGGGCATCCCAGGCCCTCGCCCAGATGCTCCTGCCCCTCAGCTACATGGGCTTCGTCCTCGCCCCCCTGGGCCTGGTTTACGCCCACCGGCGGGGCCTTGCCGCTCCTGGGGACAACCATGAGCTTGTGGAGGATGCCCGCATCGCCGGGGAGAACCTGGTCCTCATGGCGGAGAGGCTGAAGGGGGCGCCTTTTCAGGAGCCCCTCCCCAGCTACCAGTACCGCCTGCCCAGATGGCCGGGGGTGGCTACCGACTAAGGACCCCGCCCTGGCTTTCGCCGGGAAGGGCTGAGGACCCTTAGAGGTAGAGGGGCTCTACCCCCTCCCGGGCGAAGGGAAGGAGCTCATATAGGCCCCTGGGGTCCGGAGGGGCGTCCAGGAGGTGGGACCCCGGAGGAATCTCCTCCGCCCGCATCTTCTTGGGGGGAAGGAGGACTCTTGGCCTTCCCCCTTCCTTGACGTAGGTGGCCCCGTAATAGAGCCGGTTTTTGGCGGTGAAGAGGGGGGTGAGGGGCTTCCCCTCCTCCAGGTGGGGCCAGGCGGCGGCTAGGAGGGAGCTTATCCCGTAGACCCTGGCCCCCAAGGCCAGGCCGATGCCCTGCCCCGCCGCCAAGGCGATGCGCAGGCCGGTGTAGGAGCCTGGGCCTTCCCCCAGGACCAGGGTGCCGATCTCCTCCCGCCTGGCTCCCACCTCCCGCAGGGCCTCCTCCAGGAGGTCAAAGAGCACCTCCTCATGCCGCCTCTCCACCCGCACCACCCGCCCCAGGCCCTCTTCCCCGCGGAAGAGGCCCAAGGAAAGGTAGGGGGTGGCGGTGTCCAGGGTGAGGGTCCACACGCCCCCCATTTTAGGGGGAGGTATACTTGGCCCATGCCCAAGGGATATCACGACCGGGTGGCCTTCGTGGACCTTTCCCAAGGCGAGGTATGGTACGAGAGCTACGGGGAAGCCTTTTGGCGCAGGTACCTGGGGGGGCGGGCTTTAGCGGCCTACCTCCTCCTCAAGCACGTGCCCAAAGGGGCGGATCCCCTGGGCCCGGAGAACCTCCTGGTCTTTGCCCCCGGGGTCCTGACCGGCACCCCCGTTTCCGGCTCGGGCCGCAACACCGTAGCCGCCAAGAGCCCCCTCACCGGGGGGTACGGGGACGCCGAGGGCGGGGGGTTCTTCGGGGCAGAGCTGAAGAACGCCGGGGTGGACGCCCTGGTGGTCCTGGGGAAGGCGGAGGGCCCCGTCTACCTCCACGTGGAGGGGGGGGAGGTGGCCATCCACCCCGCTTCCCACCTGTGGGGGAAGGACCCCCTGGAGGTGGAGGCCCTCATCAAGGAGGTCCACGGGCCCCAAACCCGCATCGCCCAGATCGGTTTGGCCGGGGAGAACCAGGTCCTCACCGCCAACGTGATCCACGACCTGGCCCACTTTGCCGGGCGGGGGGGCTTGGGGGCGGTCATGGGGGCCAAGCGGCTCAAGGCGGTCTCCGCCCGGGCCGACAGGAAGACCCTCCCCGCCTACCACGACCCCGCCCTCCTCAAGGAGCTTGCCCGGCGCATGGCCAAGGAGCGGATGGACCGGGCGGCGGGCCTCGTCACCATGGGGACCGTGGGCACGGTGCGCCCCTTCAACCTGAGGGGCGTCCTCCCCAGCCACAACTTCCTGGACGGCTCCCTGGAGGGGGCGGAGGCCTTGGACGGCACCAGCCTGGACGCTCTCGGCATCCGCACCGGCCGGGACACCTGCTACGCCTGCGTCATCCGTTGCAAGCAGGTGGTGAAGATTGAGGGGACCGGCAAGTACGATGTCCGCCCCGAGTATGGGGGGCCGGAGTACGAGGGGCTGGGGGCCTTGGGCTCCACGTGCGGGGTCACCGACCCCTACGCCGTCACCAAGGCCAACACCCTCTGCAACCAGTACGGCTTGGATGTGATCGGGGTGGGGGTCACCATCGCCTGCGCCATGGAGGCGGTGGAAAAGGGGTATCTGGACGACGAGGGGCTTGGCCTTCGCTTCGGCAACGGGGACGCCCTCATTGCCGCCATTGAGCGCCTGGCCCGGAAGGAGGGGCGGCTTGGGGCCCTTCTGGCCCTGGGGGCCAGGCGCCTGGCGGAGGCCCTCGGCCACCCGGAACTGGCCATGCACGTCAAGGGGCAGGAGGTGCCCATGCACGACCCCCGGTACAAGCGGGCCCTGGGCGTGGGTTACGCCGTGAGCCCCACGGGCGCCGACCACAACCACAACCTCCACGACACCGCCTACACCAAGGAGGGGAAGGCCCTCATGGAGCTCCGCTTTTACGGGGAGGACTTCGCTCCCCTCCCCATAGAGGACCTCTCCGAGGCCAAGGTGCGGATGCTCTGGACCAAGACCCGGGAGCGGGGCTTCGTCAACAGCCTGGTGATGTGCGACTTCGTTCCCTGGACCCCCGAGGAGTGGCGGGAGGCCCTTCACGCCGCCACGGGCTTCTGGCTCTCCCCGGAGGAGATGCTTTTGGTGGGGGAGAGGACGCTCCAGCTCACCCGGCTCTTCAACCTGCGGGAGGGGATCTCCCCTGAGGAGGACCGCCTGCCTGAGCGCTTCTTCCAGCCCTTCCGCAAGGGTAACCCCGAGGCCCGCCTGGACAAGGAGGCCTTCCAGAGAGCCCTAAAGGCCTACCGCCACCTGGCGGGCTGGGAAGAAGGGGTGGACGCCGGGCGGCTAAGGGCCCTGGGGCTAGAGGAGTTCCAGGACGCCCTGGCGTAGGAGGCTTGGCAGGGGGGCTTCCCCCACCTTGAGGAGGGCGTACCGCCCCCGGAGGAGGGCGAGAAGGCGTAGGCCTTTTAGGTGCTCCGCCAGGGCCCTCTTGTAGCCCAAGACCTCCTCCTTCCCCACGGGCAGGGTCTCCCCGGATTCCACGTCCTTGAGGAGAGCCTCTTCTAGGGGCGGGTCCAGCTCCAGAGGGGAGAGGACCTGGATCAGGACCACCCTCTTGGGAAGGACCTGGGGCCAGGGGAGGGGGTCCAGGCCGTCGGTGAGGAGGACGAGAACGCTCCTCCCCGGGCGGAGGTCCTGGGGTCGGCCCCGCTCCAGGCGGGCCCTGGGGTCCTCCTGCCGGGCGATCCTGAGGAGGAGGGCCGCCACCCTTTCCGCATAAAGGAGCTTCCCGTGGAGGCGCATGCTCTCGCTCTCGTCCAGAAAGAGGCGGAAGCGGCTCCTTTCCGGTGCGGTCTCCAGGCGGGTGTAGAGCCTTCCCGTCTTGGCATAGGCCCGCCAGTGGACCCGGCGCACCTCGTCCCCTTCCGCATAGGGCCTGAGCTCGTAAAACTCCCCTCCAAGGCCCTTCCTGCGGGCCAGGCGCTCCCCGGGGTAGGGGAGGTAGGGCTTGGCGGCGATGCGGTAGCGGGTCATCTCTCTTCTGGGGTGGGCTCACGCCGTCTGGCAGAAGGTGCAGACCCCCACGGGGGGCAGGGGCTCAATGACCTCCTCCCGGCTCCCCTCTCGGAAGACGGTGAGGCCCTTGCACCCCGCCTTCCAGGCCTCGAGGAAAAGCCCCTCCACCACCTCCTTGGGGGTCTCCCGGGGCAGGTTCACCGTGGAGGAGATGCTCTGGTCCACGTGGCGCTGGAGGGCGGCCTGGAGGCGGACCCGCTGGAAGGGGTCCACCTGATGGGCGGTGGGCCAGTCGGGGAGGCCGCCCCCTGTGGCCTCCCGGTAGCGCCGGAGGAGGGGGTGCTCGGCCAAGAAAACGCTTCCCCCGGCGTGGCGCAGGTAGGTGAGGGCGAAGATGGGCTCAATCCCGCTCGTGACCCCTGCCAGGATGGAGATGGAGCCCGTGGGGGCGATGGAGAGGAGGGCGGCGTTCCGGAGGCCCTTTTCCACCTCCCGGAGGAGGTCCTCCGGCAGAGCCTGGATGAAGGGGCTCTTGAGGTGTTCCTTGGGGTCAAAGGCGGGGAAGGGGCCCCGGGTTCGGGCCAGGCGGGCGCTTTCCCGGTAGGCGGCCTCCTTGATGCGCCGCATGGTCTCCTCGGCGAAGCGGATGGAACCCTCGGAGCCGTAGGGGAGGCCCAGCATGGCCAGCATGTCCGCCAGGCCCATGACCCCGAGGCCGATCCGGCGGCTCCGCAAGGAGGCTTCCCGCTGGGGCCTCAGGGGGTGGCGGTTCTTCCCCAGGTCTATGACGGCGTCCAGGAAGCGCACCGCCAGGTGGGCGGCCTC
>Ga0308399_1000847_pt1 | contig 10642 bp, 6 predicted proteins | sample HotsprSampOS1260_FD_202367 | JGI IMG/M metagenome (GOLD analysis project Ga0308399, IMG submission 202367) | Hot spring phototrophic mat microbial communities from Octopus Spring, Yellowstone National Park, Wyoming, United States - 20060914_OS12-60 ... | reverse complement strand
GGCCGCAGCTCATGCCGATCATCCAGTGCCCCCAGCACGGTCATGGCCAGCGCCCCGCCCACCAAAACTCCCAGTTGGCCCGCACGCTGGGTCATCCCATGCATCAATGCGGACCAAGTGGTCGGGTCCGGCCAAAACGTGTACAGTGCCAGGGCCCCCGCGCCCAGCGCCAGGAGCCAGCCCGTTAGAATCGCCAGTCCACCCGCCAGCGGCGTCGGCTCGGCATGGATCTTCCGGGGCCCCGGGTCATCCACCATTCCCAGCCAGCTCGCCGCACGTCGCCACCCGGCCACACTGGCCGCACTACCCACCAGGGCCACCAGTGCAGCCGGCACGAACAAATTCAACGGGGGTTCCATCCCTGGCCTCCTCCCTCACACCGGCGCAACAGCCTCAGGTACAACGCATGCAACGCGTCCACCATCTTCGCCACGTCAAAGTGTTGTGTCACCCAGGCCCGGCCTTGGGCCCCCAGCCGCTGGCGCAATGCCGCATCCTCCAGCAACCGCGCCAGGCTTTCCCGCAACCCTGCCAAATCCCCGGGCGCCACCAAAAAGCCCGTCTCACCAGGCCGACACACCTCGGGCGCGCCATCAGAGGCGTAGGCCACGACGGGTTTGCCCGCCGCCAGCGCCTGCGGCAAGGCCCGCGGCAAGCCTTCGCGTCGCGACAAGTGCACCACCACATCCAGAATCCCCATCCAGGAAGGAATCTCCGACGGTGGCACCAGCCCCACAAACCGCACGTGGTCGGTCAAACCCAGCGCACGAACGCGCGCCTCCAATCGTCCGCGCCAGACACCATCCCCGATGAAGACCAGGCGCAGCCGTGGGAACCGCCGCACCAGGGCCGGCGCCACCTCCAGCAAATCGTCGTGGCCCTTCAATTTGAACAGCCGCGCCACCTTCCCCACCACCAGATCCTCCGGGGCCAGACCAAGCTGCGCCCGGCGCGCCGGATCGTTAACGGCTTGCAAAAATGGCGCCAAGTCGAACCCGCTGTAGATTCGTGTGTATTGATCCGGCCGGCCAATGCCCGCAGCCAGGTACTGCCGGGCCATGGCGTCGGCAACCACCACGAAATGAGTCGTGACCCGGCCCGCCCACCGTTCGGCCGTGCGAAACATCAGGTTGGCCAACCCGCCCTGGAAAGGACCGAACGACGGCCCGTGAATGGTGTGCACAATCACGGGGACACCGGCCCGCCGCGCTGCCAGACGTCCCACAAAACCAGCTTTGCCACTATGGGTATGCACCAGTTGCGGACGCCAGGACCGAAATCGCCGGGTTAGCTGCACCCAGGCGCGGACGTCTTGCCAGGGATGCACCGGACGCACCAGACTCGGCTCCACTTCCAGAAGACCCGGAACCGCCGCCGCCACAGGTTCCAACGAGCCTTCCGGACCGTACGTGGGGCCCGAGACCAGTTTCACCTCCCACCCGTGTCGTTCCCGCAATCCCAGCACGCTGGCCAGCGTGTTTTCCTGGGCGCCGCCCACGATCAGGCGGGTGATCACATGCACCACGCGCATGACGGCGGTTCAGGGGGTGCCACCTTTCAATTGCCGAAGCCGTTCCACCACGTTGGAAGCCTCGACCGTCTGCAGGGGCGCCGACGCCAGGTAAGCCTCGTAGTGTTGAATGGCCGCGTTGGTGTCCCGACGCAACCACGCAATCTCGGCCAAGCCGTACTGCACCTGGTAGGCCCGAGGATAGAGAACCGCCAACTGCTGGTAATCCCGCCACGCCTCGTCCAACGCGCCGCGGCGCAAGTGGGCAATGGCCCGGTTCAGCAACGCCGGGTGGTTGTTGGTCTGCAGGCTCAACAGCCGGTCCAACACGCTCACTGCCTCGTCATACCAACCGGCCTGCAGGCAGGCATAGCCTTTGTTCATCATGGCATCCGTGTCGGCCGGCATTACCTGCAACTGCCGATCAAACAGGGCAATAGCCCGTGTCCACTCCCCGGCCCGTAAGTACACCTGCGCACACACCGCCAGCAGATAGTGATTGGTCGGCCCCGTCCCCACTGCTCGCTCCACCAACGTGTAGGTCTGTTCGCGTTGCCCCAGGGCGTACCGCGCCATGGCTTCCAAGCCCAACAGCTCGATCTGGTTGGTCAGGCTCAAACCAAACCGCGCCGGTTGTCCTGTGACCTCCTCGATCACCCGCAACGCGTGCGCCGGTTGCCGCACCATCAGGTACAAATGCCCCAGCCATAACCGCGAAGGCAGATCCTCCGGCGCCAACTGTCGCACCCGCTCGAATTCACCCAAGGCCTGCCGCAACAACCCAGACTGTGCAAAGACCCGACCCTGTTCGTAACAGAAGGTTGGCTCATCGAACGGCCCGTTCTCGCCGATGACCTGGTCCCAGTTCCGGTACATCCGAAACTGATCCTCCACCGGACCGCTCAGCGTCACTCGCGTCGGCTTGCCGGCCTGCACACTGCGGTTGTATTCCGCGTTCACCTGCGCCACCAGGTTCTGCGGATTCAACTCCAGAGCGCGCGCAAAACATCGCCCTGCCTCCTGCCACCGACCCAGCCGCTGCAACTGCACGCCCCACCAGTTCAGCGCCCGCGAATGGCACCCGGCCAACCAGCGCACATCGGGCAGCACCGGCCGGCCCACCCGCAACCGCAACAAGAGCCGATCCAACAGATTCGTCGTGCCCACCAGCCCCAGCCCGCGCCGTAACTGCGCCAGCGATCCCTCCGCCATTTGCTCCCAGAAGCGCCGGTTCCTCTCCACCAGGTCCCCCTCCCAGGGTTCCGGCAGGATTTCCCCCGGCTGGTACCGGCGCAGCTCCCACACCAAACCGTGCGGCCGCGGCTCAAAGTACTCGAAATAATAACCAAAGCTGGGGTGGAGATAACAGACCGGCCGCGCCTCGGCCACACGCAGCATCCGGTCGATGAGCCAGACCGGATCCAGCGGGCCCGGCGGCGCATTCGTCGGAGGCGCCGGCCACAGACCTTCGCTGCGCCGCTGCAACGCCTCGTGATAATCTGGAAACGTCAGCAGCCGCGTGTCTACGGCCAGATGCGCCGGCACCTCCCGCTGGCGCTGCAACACCGCCTGCACCGGCCATAAATGGCGGGGATCGTCGCTCAGCAACACCGCCGGCCCATCCGGCAGCCCTGCCCGCGCCAACAACCCATATTCCTGCAGCCAACGCCCATCTGCTGTGCGCATCACCGGAAAATTCCGGTAAAACAACAGCCCGGCTGCCACCCATCCCACCCCGCAGACCGCCAGTACCACCAGCCGGTTCCGACGCGCCTGCGCCGGCGTCCAACGGAACGAACGCCTTCGCTCCCCAAATACCAAGAGGAAATAACCCGTCGCATACCCCACCACCAACGACGTCAGAAAATGAAACGGCAGAAACTGCGGCCCCAGGCCCAACTGCGAAGCACTGACCGGTGGATCCAACGCCACCCAGACCCCGCCTACCAAAAACACCGCCCGCAACAGGTGGAAGCTGAAATTCGTCAGGCGCGAGCCCACGCGGCTGATGTCGCCGCTCAACGGCCGAAATCGCAGCGCCATGATGACCAAAGGCACCAACGAAAACAGCGCCACCAAACCCAACGCCTCCCGACCATAGAGCAGATGCCCGACCACTTGGTTCCTCTGCTGTGCCAGCAGCATCTTCAACGCCGGCCAGAACGGCACCGTCATTTCCGGATGCGCCCGCGCCAGCAAGGGTGTCACCAGGTAAAACGCGCAACCCGCCAGCCCCAGCAACCATGCCCTCGACAAAAACCGCAGCCGGAAAAACGACCAGCCCATCACCCACACCAGCGCCCCGAGAAAGGCCGGCAGTAACATCACGAGCACCCAGTTTTCCACCATCCCCAGCGCATACACGAAGACCGCCTGGTCCAACCACCGTTCCCGCGCGTCCAACCGGTACTCCAGCAGACATCGCACCACCCAGGCAAACAGCAGCAGATCGAACATCTCCGGCCCGCCATCCCGGGCGCGTTCCCAGAAGCTGAACTGCAGGCCCGCCACCACGCACACCACCACCGGCGGGATCCACGCTCGTCGCCCGGTCAGCCACCCCCACTCGTTCCGCACGGCAAATTGCTCCAACGGCGTCCGGTCATACGGCAGCAGAGCCACACAGCGAGCCAACAGCGCCAGGGTCAGAGCCCCGCAAACTGCCGAAAACAGGCTCAAGATCACCGGCACCCAGTCCGGAGGCAGCCAACGCAGCGGCCAGGTCAAGAGCGTGTAGACCGGAGAAGCCAGCCCGGGTTGCCATTGCAGCCCGGTCAGGCCCGCCACGGAAAGCAGGTTGCCCAGCGTGAGGCCCCGATTTAGGGTGAGGAGATATAAGATCAGAGCCACCCCTGCCACGGCCCAGGGCAGGGTCACGGACACAAAGCGCCGTTCCTGCTGCAAGGTTTGCGGATGGGTCGTCATGCGCCGGCCCCAAGTTGGCCCACCTGCCCAGCCGATGGCAAGACCCGGATGTCCGTCCCGCGGTGCTGAGATCCACCATCTACGCGGCAGCGTTCGACCCCCACCGCAGCCCCTTGCTACAACCAAACGTGACCCGCCAACCTTGTATGCCGAGCCCGCCGGGCCGGCACAACACCTCGGGTCGTCCCGCCTCCGTTCGGCCACCCCTTTTTCGAAGTTCGGACCTGTTTCCCCGCAACTGCGGCTGAGGCGTTGGGATGGCTGCCATCCGATCCAGACGGACAGGTGCGTGGGTGGGAATTAGGGTGGTTTTTTCCTCGGCGGGTGGCCTGCAGATTTTTGCGGGCCTTGCTGAGTGCAGCCGGATGCCATGTCCAGTTGCCCTCTGCGCCCCGCTTGCGAAGACGATCTCCGATCCGCACACCACAGACGCGGCCTGCGCAACCTCTCAGCCGTCTCCCACAGTTCCCGCCCTCACCCAGAAGTCCCCGCATCGGGAGGTGCCCCCAGTTTTTGGCGTGCGCGCAGGCGTGCCTGCCGCAAGCGCAGGAGCACGGCTTCCTCCCCAGGGGACGCAGCAGCAGGCTCAGCCTGGGCCACGGCTGGTCCCGAAGGTGGGTGAGTTGGGGTGCTGGCCACCCCGGTGCCGAGCGACCCGGCAGTAGTTGGCACCGAGGGATGAAGCGGTGGCGCCGCCGGAGCCTCCCGCCGCACCTCGGCCACCACCACGGACGCCCCCCTGCCCGGAGCTTCCTCCTTCCAGCGATCCCGCACCGCATGACGTCGGGCCAGCAACGACGCAAGCACCGGTTCGCGGGCCGGCTGGACGCCGCCAACTGGCTTGCCTCTGAAAGCCGCCAAAGTCGTCGACACCCACCGGCGCAGAGCCTGCCAGTCTTCCCGCTCGAAGTGCAGTCGCCGCAAGGCGATATCCAACACGAACAGGCACAACGCCAGCCGGAGCAGTTCCGGCGCCAGCGGGCGTACCACCCACACGGGTTTTCGGGCATACGCAAACGGGCTGGACCCTTCCGTGGCCGGCTGGAGGACCGTGCCGCCCGTTTCGTGTGCCAAGCGCGTCAGCAATGCCAGATGCGGGGTCGTTCGAGCTAGTTCGGGCGAGTCACTCAGGGCCAATCCAAGGGTCTCAGCCGCGCGCACACGCTCACCCTCCAGCTGTCGCACCTGCACCGCGCACACACCAGCTGGCACACCCGTAAAACGGGCCTCGTACAAGCCCGGGCCCAGCGGGTCCATCTCCTGCACTTGCCGGGTCCCGTCCGGCCGCACCAAGACGGCCTGAAAACGTGTCTCGGCCGAGAACGCATCCGGTTCCTCGTCCCATTCCACCCACACCCGTACCGTTTCGCCCTCGGCGCGCACCTGCGCCGTCCACAAACCTGGCTCCAGCCGTCGCAGAGACCACTGCAGCAACTGGGCCCAAAACTGGGAGAAATACGGCCAGGCCATCCAGTCCACCGCCCAACGCGGCCGTACATCGGAGGTAAAGGCCACCACACGGCCCAGCCCGCATTGCCAGTGCGCCAAGAGCGGATCGTTCTGATGCGTCTGCAACGGGGTCTCGGCCCGCGGCTTCGGTGCCGTGGCCACATAACCGTACAACCTAGGCCAGCCTTCGTGCGGCAACCCGGTCAGCGGCTCGGTAGAAAAGGCTCGCTTTGCCTCGAACGCTTCCTCCACCAGCGCCGTGCGCAACAGCAAGGCCGTGTCGCGCAAAAACAACTGGGGCAGGTCGGAGGGCTGGACCGCCGCGTAAAACCGGCCGCCACCCCAACGCGCCAGGCGTTCCAGAAAGGCCCCGTCAAAATCCTGGCCCACGCCCACCGTCGAAACCGTGATTCCCTCCTGACGCATGCGGGTGGCCAGCGTCTCGAAGTCACCCGGTTGGGTGATACCATCCGTCAGGACCACGCAGTGTTTCAGCTGGGCCCGCGCGCCGGTCAGTTGGCGGTAGGCCTCCTCCAACGCCGGATAAATGCTGGTGCCCCCATCGGCTTGGACCTGCGCCAATGCCCGTAATACGGCTCGTCGTTGCGTCGCAGGCTGCAGCGGGGCCACGTTGTGTACCTGCGTGTCAAAGGCCAGCACTCCCACCCAGTCCCGCTGCCCCAGGGCCACCACCGAGGCCATGGCCGCACGCTTGGCCATCTCGAGTTTCTCGCCCACCATGCTTCCCGACCGGTCCAGCACCAGCATCAACGCCACCACCGGCAACGGCCGCCACTGATCCAGATCCATGCTCACCGGCAGAATCTCCTGCAGGGGCGTACCCCGATAGCCCCCAGCCGTGAAGCTTTGATCGCCGCCCACACACAGCAACCCCACCCCCAGATCCATCACCGCCCGCCCCAGTTGCTCCAGTGCCGACGCGGGCAGGTCCGCGGCCGACACGTTCTCCAGCACCACGGCGTCAAACGCTTGCCAACCGGCCAGATGCTCCGGTGCCGCCGCAGCCGCACGCACGGTGAGATCCGCGCCGATGGAGCGAAGTGCCGACAGCCACGGCCCCAGCTCCTCCTCCGGGCTGGTGTGTAGTACCAACACCCGCGGCGGTCCCTGAATCGTGACGAAGCCGTGGCCGCGGTTGTTCCGCAATTGCGGATCGCCGGCCACGTCCAGGTTCACCTCGAAATAATGAAAGCCCGCCTGCTCCAGGCGCTGTGGAAAGCGCAAAAGATTCTTACCCGGCTCCAGTGGCACCGCCGTCCGAACCACCAAGCGGTCGTTGGCGTAAACCCGCACTCCGGCCAGCGTCTGCGTGGGGCTGAACACCCAGAGCTTGAGGTCAAACGGCTCCTGGCGCCCCACCCGCGCCGGCACTTCCGTTCGTTCAACCCGCACATCCCCGGATCGGTTCGTGCCCAGCGGTACCACGTCGCAGGCCACCTGACGCTGCCGCAGATGCGGCAACCAGTCGAGGACCCGGCCCTGCGTCTCGTTCCCGTCGCTGAGAAGCACCAACCTCTTCTGCCCGTCCTCCGGCAGCACGGCCAGCGCCAGCCGAATCGCCTCTGCCAGATCCGTCCCCGAAGTGTCCACCACCGCCAAAGGCCGGTCCCACTGCGGCGTTTCCACGGGCAGAAATTCCACCGCCGCATCCCGGCCAAAAACCACCATGCCTGCGCGATCCCCCGGAGGCTTGCCCACCAGCCATTGGCGTACTATCTCCCAGCTCGGCTGTTGCACGGCCGCTGGCAGGCTGTCGGAACGATCCAATAAAAACACCACGTTCATCCGGTCCACTTGCTTAGGCCACTGCAAACCCGCCAGCGCCAAGATCACACAAAGCACACCCAGCAACCGGGTCGCCAACACCCACCGGCGTCGGCCCACCGACAACACAGCGTCACTGGTCCGGTGCAGCCAGATCACCCAGGCCACCGCCACCGGCAGTGCGCACCACCACCAAGGCTGGGTGAAGAAACGGTTCATCCCACACGCTAAATTCTCTCAGTCCCCCGCCCGGAACGAGTCTTTTTCTCCGGCCTCCGTCCCTGCACGCGCACCCCACCCCGCTCACCCCCCGGTCCAACCGGCAAAAACGGTGCCCCGTCCCTGCCAACTGTGCTAGAGTAAAGCCGCGCAATTGATCATGACCGTGCGAGTGAAAATCTGCGGGATCACCACTCCCGAAGACGCCCTGGCCGCAGCAGAGGCTGGCGCTGACATGGTAGGCCTGATGTTTGCTCCGGGCAGCCCGCGTTACCTCCCCTTGCCCGCCGCCGCCGCTGTGGCACGTGTCCTACCCCCGTACGTCCTACGCGTCGGCGTCTTCGTCAACCCAGATGAAGCTACCGTCTGGGAGGCCATTGCCGCCTGTGGACTCGGCATGCTCCAGTTCCATGGCGACGAGTCCCCGGAGTTTTGCCGGCAGTTTGGGTTGATGACCGTCAAGGCGTTCCGCGTCCGCGATGAAACCTCGCTGGTCTCCCTGACCGCCTACAACACCGACGCTTGGTTGCTGGATGCATGGGTGCCTGACAAGCACGGCGGCACCGGCCACACCTTCAACTGGGCCCTGGCCCGGCAGGCTCGCAGCCTCGGCCGCCCCATTATTCTGGCCGGCGGTCTGACCCCGGAAAACGTCGGCCACGCCATTCGCGAGGTCCAACCCTTTGCCGTGGACGTCTCCAGTGGAGTGGAAATCTCCCCGGGCCGAAAGTCTCCCGAACGCATGCAGGCCTTCGTGGCTGCCGTGCGCCAAGCCGCCGCGGAATTAACCACACCCCGGACCTGACGCTCTGCCGTCGCCCGGCCCCGCCAGGCCGGTTCCCGCCCTATGGACCCCTTTTTGCAAACGGAAACCGAAAGGCTCCGCCATGCTTGGACGCGACACGACCCGGCCTGGCTGCGCGATTATCTGGTAGCCGATGTGGAAGACCCCCGCCGCAACCTCCAAAGCATTTTAACGCGACATTTCCTCCTGACCGCCCTGGGAGGCGACACCTGGCAGCCTCTCTTCCAGGCCGAACTCGAGTTCGCTGCAGCCCTGAACTGGCTGCTCGAGCCCGCCCACAGGATCGCCTCGGCCGAAGAACGCGCATTGCTCCGGCACGCCCTTCGTACCGGCGCTTCCAACGTCGAAGGCCTCGCCGTGCCCCCCTTTCTCCATCATCTCCACCACCAACTGCCCCGTCCTTGGCACGATCGGATCATCCCCAATTACCTCGACCAATTCCTCCGCCTCCCGGACCCGTTCGACCCCGACAGTCAACCCTTCCAATCCTTGTTGAACACGTTCCAAAACCTCTGGTCCGATCTCCTGGCCACTGTCCCCCCCAGCCGCATGACCGTGCTCGAACCCGCCTGCGGCTCCGCCAACGATTACCGCTTCCTGGTACGTTTCGGGCTGGCGCGCCTGTTTCACTACACCGGCTTCGACCTCTGCGATGCCAACATCGCCAATGCCCGGCAGATGTTTCCCTCGGCCTCGTTTCACGTAGGCAACATCTTCGAAATCTCCGCTCCAGACGCCGCATTTGACTGGGCCTTTGTTCATGATCTCTTCGAACACCTCTCGCCCCAGGCCCTGCCCGCCGCCGTCCGAGAACTCTGCCGTGTCACGCGCCTGGGCCTGTGCGTTCACTTCTTCCAAATGGACGAAATCCCGGAAACCGTGGTGCGACCCATCGGCCCCTATCACTGGAACCTGCTAAGCCTGGAACAGACCTAGGCCCTGTTTGCCCGGGAGGGTTTCGACGGCCAGCCCATCCACATCGGCACATACCTCCAACACCGCACCGGCTGCGCCTGGACCCACAACCCCATGGCCTACACCTTCCTCCTGTTCCGCATCCGGGCCTAAGCCGGGCTGACGCAGCCTCCGCACGGCCCTTTCCGATCCGCGCCCTGGCTGCAAAGCCGGCAAAAACCGCACGTGCCCGGATGCAGGACGGGTCTGGGAAGAACCGGCCACGCCTCCCAAGGGCCCGTCGTATAGTGGCCGGAGCCCCGCCGCCGCATGGCTGATCCGAGCCAGATGCCCCCCGCAACGAACGGCGCATTTCAATTTTTGGACAGGTTGGCGGGGCGGGTGTGCGCGAAAGAGCAAAGGCCAGCGCTCGTTGCGCCAGAAGGTGTCCAGACACAGCAGGGCTTCATCCCCGGCCGGACTCCAAAACTGCCCCGTGCGCTTGAACCGGCACTGATACTGCGCGCAGGTCGCCTCCACCGCCCCGCTGCCCAGCGGTTCCTTCCGCCGTTACGCACTCCGATCCTGCCTGCACTGCTGGTGCTCCTCCAGATGGACCACCCCGCTGGGCCACCGTTTCCCCGCCTGCTACGGCCCTCCTGCAGCTCCAGCCCCAAGCGCCCCTGCTTCCACCCGTGGAGATAGCATCCCCTTGGAAGGCCGGGTTACACCCCCGGGCCGGTGGTTACGATTCGGTGGAGGGCTCGGTTCCACCCGGACCAAGGGACGCGGTGGAACGCGTCCCTCCAGTTTCGTTGATGGAGGGCCCGGTTCCACCCGGGCCCATCTGCCACAGAGGCCGCAAGCCGCCGCAGTCCATGCGCTGGGGCGACCCCGCACGGCGCCTCCGAATTCGCGCAGTGTTTGCCGCCGAGGTGGCCGGTGGCAGGCTGAAAACCCAAACCCGCCCTCGAGTCGGTGGGTTCCCCTCCAATGGGCGCAATTGACTTGTTGAACAACCCTCCGCATTCGTGCGATTTTTGCCGGTCAGAGCC
>Ga0308399_1000841_pt1 | contig 10684 bp, 1 predicted proteins | sample HotsprSampOS1260_FD_202367 | JGI IMG/M metagenome (GOLD analysis project Ga0308399, IMG submission 202367) | Hot spring phototrophic mat microbial communities from Octopus Spring, Yellowstone National Park, Wyoming, United States - 20060914_OS12-60 ... | reverse complement strand
GGGATGGAGGCGCTCTGCCGAGCCTTCCCAAGGGGTCAAAACCTCCAACCGATGAGCAGCAGCGACCATTTCCCGGCCCGGAACAGGCTCCAACCAAAGTCGGTAAGGATTTAGGCGCATCTGGGTGCGGCGGTCCGGAACCAACCGAGAAAGCGCCAACCTCCGGTACCGAGTCAACAACTTCCTGGGCGCTGGAGACAACGCTGACGGCTCGGAGATGGACAACAACATGTTTGCGCTCCAACCCGGGTCCGATTACGCCACCCCCACGCCTCCGGACGATCCCATCGGGATTCGTGGGACCAATTCCGATTTTGTCGTGCTGGGGAATTACAACTTCCCCGGTGGCGGTAGTCTGGATTGGGGGCAGGATGATTTTCGGTCCAAGGAGATCATCCTCACCATTACCAATGACCCGCTGACCGAGTTCAACGAGGACTTTCAATTGTTCCTTTATCGCAACGTGGACAATCGGCCGACGCTGGTGGGCACCGTGAATCAGACCACGGTAACCATCCTGTTTGACGACCGGGATCCGCCGGCAGGGTCGGTGGATCAGTTCCACAATCCGGACTTTGGTTTGTACATGGTTCCTCCGGTGACCACTTCCCCGGCCAATTTGCCCAATCCCGGTACGGATGGCGTTGTATATGATTTGGCGGTGCAGCCGGACAATCGGACGATTTTGGTGGGGGATTTCACCTCTTACAACACGGTCGGGCAGGGCCGGATTGTGCGGTTGAATGTCGATGGTTCGTTGGATCCGAGCTTCCAACCGGGGGCCGGCGCGGATGCGTTCATCCATGCGATTGCCCCGTCGCCGGGGGGCCAGTGGGTGATTGGTGGCGGCTTCAGTGCGTACGACGGGCGAGGCCGCATGCGGGTGGCTCGGATCAACGCCAATGGTTCTCTGGATCCAACCTTCGATCCGGCCGATGGCCCCGACGGGACGGTGTGGGCGGTGGCGGTGCGCCCGGATGGAAAGGTTTGGATTGCGGGCGACTTTACCGCGGTCAACGGGATCCCGCGTCCTTACGTGGCCCGCTTGAATCGGGATGGATCGCTGGATACGAGTTTCGATCCGGGGTCGCAGGGGCCGGACGGGCCGGTGTGGTCCTTGGCCATGCAGCCGGACGGCAAATTGCTCATTGGCGGGGAGTTTCGCAACGTGGGGCGGCGGACTCTCGGTGGCATTGCGCGACTTTTGGAGGATGGCCGACTGGATCCCACATTTGATCCGGGCGCCGGTACGGATGGGACGGTGTACGCGGTGCGAGTGCAGAGTGATGGGCGGGTGCTGATCGGCGGCGAGTTTTCGCAGGTGAACTTGGTACCCCGACGAAACCTGGCCCGGTTGACTTCCTCGGGTGCGCTGGATCCGGATTTCGACCCGGGCAGCACGGGTACGGACGGGCCCGTTTACACCATTGTACTGGCCGGCGGGAGCATTTACATCGGCGGCAGCTTCGACTCTTACAATGGAACCCCGCGCCGGAGCTTTGCACGGCTGTATCCAGACGGCACTTTGGACACGACCTTCCTGGACACGGCCTACAACCAGTTTGCCGGCCTGTTCCGGGCCCGATTTTCGGATCCGCGCGGGGTGGTGTTTACCGCCGGCCTTCAGACCGATGGCAATGTGATGATTGGCGGTCTGTTCGACAAGGTGGGTGGCGGGCAGGCGTCGCGTTGGGTTCGACCCGACTCGAACAGGGACACGAACCTCTGGGTGGAGCCGAAATCGCGGGACGGCGTACGCAACCGGTCGAATGTGGCGCGGCTGCTGGGGGGCTCGACCCCCGGTCCGGGCAACGTGAGCCTTGCCCAGAGCAGCTATACCGCCAACGAGAACCAGTCTTTCATCTCGGTGCTGTTGGAACGCAGCAATGGAAATCTGGGCTTTCTGGGGGTGAACTTCGAGGTGGAGGACGGGCTGGCCCGCAGCGGGGTGGATTACCAGTACAATGCCGTCCCGCCTATCTACCTGACCTCATGGCAGGCGCCATGGCCGGCCAGTGAACCGATCTCGACCAGCCGCATGATGAGCGACGGGCTGTTCGGGAACAACTTTGTGCCGGTGTCGGTCTATGGGACCCGCTACTTCGACTATCGGGAGGGCTGGGTCAATGTGTCGTTGTTCGATGACAATGTGAGTCAGGGGGATCGCAATACGACCTTCCGGCTGGCGAACCCGACCTTTGCGGATGTCTTTTTCTTGGGCGGCGAGAACATTCCGCTGGGCGGTGCGCTGGGGCGGTCGCAAGTGCCATTCAACATCGTGGATGACGACCGTCGGCCCGGGGTACTGGGTTTTGCCTCCACCAATTTCGTGGTGGTGGAAAGTGCTGGACAGGCCGTGATCACGGTGATTCGTACGAACGGCAGTTTTGGCACGGTGTCCTGCCGCTACGAAGTGGTCTCCGGAGGGACTGCCACGGCCAACGTTGATTATCAGCCCCGCTCGGGCACTCTGACGTTCCAGAACGGTGTCACGAACCTGACCTTCACCATCCCGATTATCAATGACAGTCAGGTGGAGCCGGATGAAACGGTGTTTCTGCGCCTGACCGGCCCGCTGGCCGGTGGCGCGACCTTGGGGTTGACCAACGCGGTTCTAACCATCATCGACGATGACACACCGGGTGGAAAGCTGAACTTCAGTCAGCCCGTGTTTGGAGCCATGGAGGGGGCGGGCCAGGTCCTGGTCACGGTGACCCGAAGCGGCAGTAGCGCCGGGACACTTGCGGTCACCGCTGTGGCGCTCGAGGGTACGGCCACGGCCAATGTGGACTTCGTTCCGGTGACGAACCTCTTGACCTGGGCGAACGGGGACGTGACGCCGAAGAGTTTCGTGGTGCCGTTGATCGACGATGCGTTGATCGAGCCGGATGAGACGGTCAGCCTGCGGCTCTTGAATCCCACCCTCAACGGATTGCCCAACCCGGCTTCCCTGGGTCCGCAGGCCACGGCCACGCTCGTGATTACGAACGATGATCGGGTCGGTTTCGTGGCGTTTCCGTCTCCGGAATACCGGGTGAATGAAAATGGGGGGAGCGCCGTGATCACGGTGATTCGGACCGACGGCGCAGCGGGGTCGGTCTCGGTCAATTACAGCGCTGCGCCGGGCACGGCGGTACCAAACTATCATTTCGTGCCCACCAATGGCACCCTGACCTTTGGGCCGGGTGAGGTAGCCAAGAGTTTCGTGGTGCAAATCTTGGACAATCCGGACGCAGACAGCGGCGATCGTTTCGTCACGTTGACGTTGTCGGGGGCCACACCGGGTTCGGCCTTGGGCCAACCGGCCACGGCGATTTTGCGCATCGTAGATGACGAAAGCTTCAACGAGCCCGCCGGTGAACTGGATACGATGTTCGTGCAAGGGCATTTCAACGACGCCGTATTGGCCTTGGCCCGGCAGGCCGATGGCAAGCTGCTGGTGGGTGGAGACTTCACGCTGGCTAACTCTGTGGGCCGGCAGCGCTTGGTGCGGCTCCACGGCGTGGATGGCAGTCTGGATCCCACGTTTGTTCCCGCCGTCAATGGAGCCGTGCACGCCTTGCTGGCGCAGCAGGATGGCAAGGTCGTGTTGGGCGGTGCGTTTACGGCCGTCAACGGTATCACCCGCAACGGCTTGGCCCGGGTACAGACCAACGGGGTGGTGGACACTACGTTCGATCCCGGCGCGGGGGTGGACCAGCCGGTGTTTGCCCTGGGCGAAATCTTCTGGCAGGGTGGTCGCAAGATCTTGGTGGGCGGCGCGTTTTCCACGGTGCGCGGCTTCAGCCGCCGGGGTGTGGCACGGCTGAACGACGATGGTAGCGTGGACACCACGTTCGATCCCGGCGCGGGCGCCAATGGCATTGTCTATGCCCTGGTGGTGTACCCGACCAACAGCGTGCATGCAGGCAAGGTGTTGTTAGGCGGCGAATTCACCCTGTTCAATGGTCAATCAGCTCCGGGCGTGGTGCGGTTGAATCCGGATGGCTCGGTGGATCCCACCTTCCGGGTGGGAGTCGGTGTGGACGGGGCGGTGCGTGCGCTGTTGCTCCAGCCCGATGGGCGTATCCTGCTGGGTGGTTCGTTTACCAATGTCCATGGGGTTCGTCGAGTCCGTCTGGCCAGGTTGTTGGACAACGGGATGCTGGATCCTACGTTCGACCCCGGGCTGGGTGCAGACGACACGGTTTGGAGTCTGGCCTTGCAGCCGGACCTGAAGATTGTGGTAGGTGGCGCGTTCCGGCAGTGCAGCGGCGTGACCCGGGGTGGGATTACCCGGTTGAATCCGGACGGCTCGGTGGATCCGACGATCAACTTTGGTGCGGGTGCCGACGCCTTTGTGGCAGCGTTGCTCCTCCAGCCGGACGGCAAGATGGTCCTGGGTGGCGGGTTCAGCACCTACGACGAACAACCGCGGCAGCGGCTAGCACGGATTTATGGTGGGTCAATCAGTGGTTCCGGCCGGTTTGAGTTCGCCCGGGGCCAGTTCGTAGTGTGGGAGGACCAGACCAACGCCGTTATCACCCTGCGACGTCGGGCGGGCACGGCTAACGCCCCTGGCGGTCAGCCGATCCGCGTGCAATTGACCACCAGTGACGGTACCGCCACCAACGGTGTCCATTACCAGGGAGGCAGCTACGAGGTGACCTTCCCCGAGGCCGAGGTCTTTGCCCGGGTCCAGATCCCGTTGGTGGATGATTTCGAGCTCAATCCGGCCCGGAGGTTCTTCCTGTCGATCACCAATCTGCTGCCTGCGGGTGCGCCCGGGTTGGCCCTGGGGAATCAGCCGGTGGCAGAGGTGTTGGTGGTCAGCGACGATACCGGGGTGAGTTTCTCGGCCACGGACTATGCGGTCAGCGAGAACCTGCCTGGCGGCCAGGCTCGGATTACTTTAAGTCGCCAGGGGAATCTGGAGCGGACGACCGTGGTAGATTTCACCACGCTGACCAACGGCACCGCCACGGCTGGTCAAGACTTCCTCCATGTTACCAACACAGTGACCTTCCTGCCCGGGGACACGGTGCGCTTTGTGTTCATCCCGATTCTGGATGACAACCTGCCGGAGGGTGAAGAGACTGTCTGGATGGCCCTGACCAACGTCACCGGTGGATTCCTGATCAGTCCCTTCCAGGCCGTGCTTACGATTCTGGACGATGAACGGGCACCGGGTGAAATCCGGTTTGCGCAGACCAATCTGCTGGTCCGCGAGACCGCTGGCCATGCAGAAATCACGGTGGTGCGTACCAACGGTCGCAGCGGCACCGTCAGTGTGGGATATGTGACCCGCGAGGTTAGCGCCACGGCAGGGCTGGACTTTGTACTGACGGCAGGAACCCTCACCTTCGGGGACGGGGAGACCAACAAGGTCATCCGGGTGCCGATCCTTGACGATTCTTTGGTCGAGGGGGATGAGGTCTTTGAGGTCGTGTTGACCAATGTCACTGGCGGGGCCCGGTTGGTGGGGCCGACCAACCTGCCGGTGATCATTCAGGACGACGAGGTGGGTTTTGCGTTTGCCTCGTCCACGTTCCTGGCTTCGGAATTCGACAGCGGGTTGACCTTTGTGGTGCGACGGGTGGGCAACACCAATCAGGCGGTCCAGGTCGGCTACGTGACCGAGGATGAAACCGCCACCGCAGGTGCGGATTACGTGGCCACTTCCGGCACGCTGAGTTTTGCGCCAGGCGAGGCGTTCAAGTCGGTCACCGTGGGCATACTGGAAGATCGCTTGGTGGAAGGGGATGAGACCTTCCGGTTGCGGCTGCAACTGCCGAGTCCGGGGACGGCCATTTTGCAGCCGTTTGCGGTAGGTGTGATCCTGGACAATGACGCCGGATTCAAGCTGGCGACCAACCGGTATGTGGTTATGGAGAGCCACACCAATGTCCTGGCCACCAATGTGGTGGTGGAGGTCCTGCGGATCGGTTCTCTCCATGGGACCAACAGCGTGGGCTATACCACGGTCAGTGGCACCGCCACGGCCGGACAGGACTTCGGGGCTGTGGGTGGCACCCTGGTGTTTACCAACGGCGAGACCGTGAAGACCGTGGTTGTGCCGATCCTGGATGATACCGAAGTGGAGGGCCTCGAAGAGTTCGCCTTCCAACTGGTGAATCCGGACACGAACGCGACCCTGGTGGAACCCTTCAGCGCCGTGATCCACATCGTGGATGATGACGCGGGGTTGCGCCTGTTGCAGCCCGCCTACACGGTCTCCGAGGGCGGTGTGTCGGTCACCTTGACCGTGGTGCGGTCCAACGTGCTCGATTCGACGGTCTCGGTGGACTGGCGGACCGAGGACGGTTCGGCGATGGCCGGCCAGGATTATGTGGCCGGTTCCGGCCGGCTGGTCTTCACCAACGGGGTGACGGCCCAAACACTGACGGTGCTCCTGCTGGATGACACCGCCGAGGAAGGTACGGAGACCTTCTTTGTGCGACTGTTCAACGTGGAAGGTCCGGCCACGCTGCTGCCGCCGCAGGTGGCCACGATCACGATCGTGGACAATGACGGCGGCGTGATTGCGCCGGCCGGGGCGCGACTCCTGTCGGATCCGAATGGCAACGGTGCTTTGGATCCCGGCGAGCGTGTGACCGTTCGGTTCGCCCTGCGCAACGCCGGGTCGGTGCCGGTGGAGAATCTGGTGGCAACGCTGCTGGCGACCAACGGGGTGGCCGCTCCAAGCGGACCGCAGAGCTACGGTGCGCTGACGCCAGGCGGAGCCTCCGTATCCCGTGACTTCACGTTCACGGCGCAGGGGACCAACGGAACGATCGTCCGCGCGATCTTCCTGGTCCGGGATGGCTCCATGGATCTGGGGCGGGTGACCTTCAGCTTCCTGCTGGGTACCAGCACGGCCACGTTCTCCAATACGGCACCCATCGAGATTCTGGACGATCAGCCGGCCCGGCCCTATCCCTCGGTGATCAGTGTAACCGGGATGGTGGGCGTGGTCAGCCGCACGGTGGTGACCATTACCAACCTGCATCATGGGCGACCGTCCGACATTGACATGTTGTTGGTCAGCCCGGGCGGCCAGCGGGTCATGGTGATGTCGGACGCCGGCGGTGGGTACTGGATGACCAACGTAACGCTCAGGTTCGATGATGCGGCCACGGTCTTTCTGCCTGATGCGGCGCCTCTGACCGATGGCACGTACAAACCGACCAATTACGGCCAGTTCGATCTGTTGGAGCCGCCGGCACCCAGCCCGCCGTTCAGCGCAAATCTATCCGCCTTCAATGACAGCACACCGAACGGGCAGTGGCGGCTGTTTATCCGGGATGATGCGCCCCTGCAATCAGGCCTGATCCGCAGTGGTTGGTGGTTGACGATCACCACCAGTGGGCGGTTCCTGCCCGAGGCTGATGTCTCGGTGACGGCGCGTGTGGTATCGTCAGCCGTGGTGGGTAGTAACTGGGTCATGACGGTGGCGGTGACCAACCACGGGCCTTGGCCGGTGTCGGGTGTGATGATTACCAACCTGGTGCCGGAAGGTTTGGAGCTTGTGAGCAGACAGGTCAGCCGTGGCCAAGTGGTGACAAACGCGATGGGCGTCGGTTGGTCGGTCGGCGCCCTCGACATGGACCAGTGGGCGACGGCCACATGGGTCCTGCGGACCCTCGTACCGGGCACCTATGAATGGACGATTGGCGGCTGGCCCGTAGAAAGCGAGGCTCATGCTGGCAACAACCTGGCTACCGTACAGGTGGAGGTGATCCAGCCGCGGGCGGACTTGGAGGTGTTCCTCGCGGATGATCCGGATCCGGTGCTGGTGGGTGGTACGGTTACCTACACCGCGGTCATTACCAACCGTGGTCCGGGCACGGCCGTGTCGGTCGCGCTGACCAACCAGTTGCCTCCTTCCTTCCAATTGGTGCGTACCGAACCGTCGGCCTACCAGCAGGACTGCCTGGTGATCTTCCCTGATCTGGGGAATCTGGGCGCGGGCCAGACGTTCCGAGTGACCGTGACTGCCCGGCCGACCGTGGCCGGCGAATTCCCGGTAAGCGTCCTGGTGGGTTCGAGCACTGACGACCCGGCCAAGGCCAACAACGTGGCTACGGTCCGGACCACGGTCCGCTTGACCCAGTTGCAGTTGCTGGGGCGAGTGACTCCGGGTGGCTTGGAACTGAGCTGGCCAGCGGACGCCGGGCCGGTGATCTTGGAGCGGGCCGACAGCCTGACTCCGCCCGTGCAGTGGGTGCCGGTATCCGTCACACCGGTGCTGGAAGGGGGGCGATACCGGGTGGTGCTGCCGACCGAGGGTGCGCGTGGATTCTTCCGACTCCGACTGGGTCCGTAAAATGACACCGAGGCAGGTTTCGAGTTGGCACGACTGAAGTGGTGCGAGCCGGCGCCGCCGGAGGATCGGCAATGCGCGCGGCGAGGTTTGGAGATTGATTTCCGAGCGGTGAAGGGTCCGATGAACATGCCGGTGTGGATTCGAACAAGAGGCACGGTCCCAAAGACCGTGTGGATGGCGCTGGTCTGCTGGTTGGCGGCTGGATACCCTCTTTGGGCGTTGTTACCCAGCGAGCATGCTTCCGCCCTGCCGGACAAGGACCTGCGCAGTCATGCAGGCACCAGCCCGGAGGCGTTGGCCCGGCGACAATCGGGGCTGGATCGGCTGAAGCAGGCACTGCCCGGAGTCCAGGTCAGTTACGATTCCGTGGTGGGCTCGGCCCGCTTTGTGCGCCGCACCACCGGGTTCCTCACCCAGGCCCCGGCGGGATCGCAGGGACCGACCGCCGCTGCGGTTGCGCCTGGAGATCCAGAGTCGATCGTTCGAGCTTTTCTCCAATCCCATGCCGAGGCCCTTGGACATGGGGGAGCCGTGCTGGACCAGGCGCGAAGGGTGCGGGACACTGTCAGCCCGCACAGCGGCCTGCGCACGGTGGTCTGGCAGCAGGAACTGGCAGGACTGCCGGTGTTCGAGGCCGATCTGATCGCCAACCTGACCGCGCGGGGCGAGCTGGTGTCGCTGTCCAGCCGGATGTTGGCGGAGCCGGTCGCTGCCGCAGACGCGGGGACACCGAACTGGGTCGCGCGCATTGGACAGCCTCCGGTAGGGGCTGTCGACGCGTTGGGCAAAGCCGCCGCGGACCTCGGTCTGAGCTTGTCGCCGGCCGATTGGACAGATACGGGCCGGGTGACGGACGAAGGTTTCAAGAGGTATCTCGTTCGCGGACGGATCGGGCTTGTCCGTGCGGTCTGGCTGCCACTGGACGGGCAAACCCTGCGGCTGGCCTGGGAGGTGCACCTGCCCAAGCCGGGGACACCGGAACATTACCAATTGGTGGTGGATGCCGAAACGGGGGAGGTTTGGCTGCGCCGGCAGACCACGTTTTTCATCTCCGATGCAAGCTATCGAGTTTACACCAGCGACAGCCCCTCGCCCTTTACTCCAGGCTGGCCCACACCGAACGCTGCCCAGCCGCCCTACACGAATCGGGTTCTTGTCACTATCAGCGCCCTGGATGTGACGGCCTCGCCCAACGGCTGGATCAACGACGGAGACAATGAAACACGGGGCAACAACGCGGACTGTTTCCTGGACCGTGACTTTGATTTCCAACCGGATGGGCCGCGTCCCCAGGGCAATCCGCCCCGCGTGTTTGACTTCCCACTGGACCTGACCCAGGAGCCGATCGCCTATACCAACGCTTCGATCGTCCAGATGTTCTACTGGCTGAACTGGTACCACGATCGGATGTACCAGCTCGGGTTCACGGAAAGTGCGGGTAATTTCCAGGAGGACAACTTTGGCCGGGGCGGTCAGGGTGGGGATTCGCTCATCGGCTATGTGCAGAGCGGGGCCGACGCCGGATTCTTCAACAACGCCTTTTTCATTCCCGCGCCGGACGGTGTCAATGGCCAGATCGCCATGTTCCTCTGGAATTTCCCGACGCCGGATCGGGATGGCAGTTTGGACGCGGAGGTGATCATTCACGAGGCCACGCACGGTCTGACGACGCGGTTGGTGGGCGGCGGCAACGGCATGACGGCCCTGCAATCGCGCGGCCTGGGGGAGGGTTGGTCCGACTTTTACCCGCTGGCTTTGCTGAGCGAGCCCGGAGATAACTTGGATGCCGTGTATCCCTTCGGGGGCTACGTGACCTACCAACTGGCCGGCTTGCGGGAGAATTACTACTTCGGGATCCGGCGCTACCCCTATAGCACGGACATGACAAAGAACCCGCTCACGTTCAAGGACATCGATCCGAACCAGATCAGTCCCCACCCCGGCGTGCCGCGGAGTCCGATCTGGCCGTTCGATCCCCAGGAGGCCAGCGAGGTCCACAACCAGGGCGAGGTCTGGTGCGCCATGCTCTGGGACGTCCGCGCCAATCTCATCCGCAAACACGGGTACGCCGGCAACGAGCTGATGCTGCAACTGGTGACCGATGGCCTGAAGCTTTGCCCGCCCAACCCGAACTTTATTGAAGCGCGGGATGCCATCATTCTGGCGGATTTGGTCGCTACCGGGGGTGCCAACGCGCGGGAGTTATGGACAGGTTTCGCCAAGCGCGGGCTGGGGTTCAGTGCACGATCCCCAGACAGCCGGACGACCGTGGGCGTGGTGGAGGCCTACGATACTCCCGGCCTGACGGTGGTCGGCTCCATCGTCGCGGGCGGCAACGGCAACGGGATGGTCGACAACAACGAGTGCAATGACCTCTAC
>Ga0308399_1000839_pt1 | contig 10690 bp, 7 predicted proteins | sample HotsprSampOS1260_FD_202367 | JGI IMG/M metagenome (GOLD analysis project Ga0308399, IMG submission 202367) | Hot spring phototrophic mat microbial communities from Octopus Spring, Yellowstone National Park, Wyoming, United States - 20060914_OS12-60 ... | reverse complement strand
CTATGTTTAAACTAATTGCAATCTCCCAATCTCCATTAATATATCTATTTATCTCTCTTTAATATTCGCATTATTCGCATCTTTATTCGTATCATTAATCATAAACAATTTTAGCAGATTTGTCAAGTGAGTGCTAAAAAATAGCCCGTTTTTAAAAAATTAACAGATATAAAAAATTAATTCAATTACCGCTCAAAATATTCAAATCGGCCAAATTCGCTGGCGGGAAAAAGGAGAGTAAATTTTACATTTTTAAAGATCTTCATCTTGACAAATTTTTATAAAAATGCTACTTTTAAATTAAAAAATGGATGAAATTGTTAAAGTTACCAATTATTTGGAGTATTTATTTTTAAAAAAAATAATTAATGGGTTAACAAGTGGGGAAATAAAAGAAAGTCAAGCAAGAGAATTGGCGGCCAATTTTCTTAAGATGGAGCCTTTTAATTCGCTTGAAGAAGTAAAAGATAAACTTTTTACTTTTACAAATCAATACCCTTATTTTAAAGAACTATTTAATTATGTAAAAGCTTATTATGAAGAGAAAAAGATGTCAGCGGTAATAGAAAAAATGAAAAAGTATATGAAAGAAAATGAGATTGATAAGGCTTTAAAACTTATTACTAAAAAATAAATTTATGGCAGAACCCGGACCAGCCCCGACTCCTAGATTAGAAGTGAGATCACCAATTGGACCCGAAACTGGTGGAGTGGGAGGAAGTAATTTAATTACTGGTTTGGAGCAAGCTGCTGCTACTAATCCTCACTTAGGATTAGAAAATTTAGCTGCTGGAGCTATTACTGCAGGACCAATAGAACAACCGCCACTACTAGCAGGAGAAACTCCATTATCAGAAGTAAAGACAGAACTACCTGATGAGGCCGGACAAGGAAAACCTAATCCAGATATAGAAGTAGATCAAGGTTTATCAGTAGCAAGCGCACAAGAAGATCAAGCAACGATACGAAAACCACAAATGAATGAATCGCAACAACCAGAAGAAAAACCTCAAACAGAATCAAAAGAACAAAACCAATCAGCAGCAAACTCAAATAAACCAGGAGAACAATCTTCAACACAACAAGAAGAGCAAAATCAAGCTGGACAGTCTAAAGCAGAAGGACAAGAAGAAGGTAGACAAGAAGAAACTCCATTATCAGAAGCAAAAGCAGAACCATCTGATAAAGCTGGAAAAGAAAAACAAGATCAAAAGTCAGCAGAAGCAGAAGAATCAACATTATACAATGAAGAAAAAAAGCTAAAAGAAAATCTAGATAAAGCTGGTGATAGGTTAGTTGATGCTTTAGTTGGAAAAGAGGGTGCACCTGATTTACAGCAGGCAGTTGAAGATTTTACTCGAGCCCAGATGGAGAAAGAAGGACTCTTAGCTACAACCAATTATGAATTAATGCGCAACGCCGCTAAACAAATGGTTGAATTTTTAAAAGCCAATCCAGCCGATGTAAGAAAAAGGCTTAATCCCCACGAACAAAAACAATTAAGATTTCAAAAAGAGATACAAGAGCGAGCAAAAGAGATTATTAAATTAGAAGTTCAAGTTGCAGCAATGCCACTACGGATGGAGGCTTTAAAAAAACAAGCATCTGAAATTAAAAGACAGTTAATGAGTCGAATGGACTCTCTTAAAAAACCAGTTGACGATCCAGAGGCGAGAAAAAGAAGAATGGAGTTCTATGGCTTGCTTTTGCAACTTGGTAATTTAAAAGCCGAAGGAATAAAAATAAGACATGCTGCCGATATTCTTTCAATTCAATTGGCTGATTTAAGAAGAGAAGTAATGGCTAAATCAGGAATGTTTAAAGGCATTGGTGGTTTAATTGCAAGATTTGCTGATTGGGCTTCTAATAGAAGTAGAGAACTGCTTTTGGATGCAAAAATGAATATTGAAGGAGAGTTTGATTTTGATTATGACAAAACCTCTTTGATTGGTGCTAGTAGAGGTTTATCTTCATTATAATAATATCCTTAATTGAGTTTTTTTTAAAACAATTTATAAACATATTTTTTCATGAAGTCATTTTTTGATTTTGGGGAAGTTTTGAAGAAGGATAACCAAAACTAAAAAATCAATTACTCCGTACATTATCATTTCTTTTTGTTTTAATCTTTGGCTTGGTTTTTGAGTTTGGTGGGTGTTTTTTGAATGTTAGTTGGTAATAGGTAAGCTGAAGGTGTTTAGGTATTTTCTAGTTGAGTTGGTGTTGAGGTTTCGATTGGAATCGGTGTTTCTGTTGTTTGAATGGTTTGGATTGGAGTATTGGTTGGCGTCTGATTTGGGGTAGCGGTTGGTTGGGTTAGAATATCTTAAAGAAAATCTAAGGTAAACGCCAATGGAGTTAAAAAAGAAGGAAAAAAACAATAAAAAATTTTTTTGCTTTCAATTGGATTTTTCTAGCTGATGAGATTTTTAAAATTTTCGATTGCCTTTTTTGACTCTTTGGCTTTTAAAAGAGCGCTTCCGACCACAAAAATATCCGCTCCAGCTTGGTTGACTTTTTGAATGGTTTTTTCGTTTATACCACCATCAACCTCAACGATAGTTTTTGGAGATAAAGTTTTTATTCTTTTAATTTTTTCCAAAACTGCCTCTTGAAATTCTTGGCCTTGGGCGCCTGGGGTAACAGATAAAATAAGAATAAAATTGACTTTTGAAAGATAGGGAAGAATTTTTTCAACTTCTGTTTCTGGGTTTAGAGCCAGGCCTAAGGTAAAAGGATATTTCTTTGAAAAGATTTTGTCAATGTTTTTTTCTATTGCTTCATAATGGATAATGACTCTTTTTACTTTTAATTTTTCCGCCGTTAAAAAATACTTTTCTGGTTCAAAAACCATAAGATGTAGTTCAAGATTTTGTTTAAATTTTAGCGGTAAGAGGTCGTTTGGAGATAAAGTTTTATTCGGTGTAAATTTTCCATCAGAAACATCAATCTGAAGCCAAGAAGATAAGTTTTCCACTTTTTTTAATTTTTGTTGGAAGTCAAAAAAATTATCAGTTAAAATGGCGGGGATGATGGGCTTCATAGGTTAATTTTATCATCTTTTTTAAGAAGGGTTTTTTAAAGAAAAGACATTGGTAGGAATTTTTTGTTTTGGAAGGTTAAAATTAAGATGGCATTTGCCATCTGACATTGCCCTTATCATCAATGGCTACTGGTTTTGGAAAAAGATTGGGATTCCAAAGGTCTTCTCTCATTTGTTCTATTGTTGCGTTTTCAAGATTTGGACCATATTTTTTTTGCCAGTAAGATGGTATTTCAATGTCAGCAAGATTAGATAATAATGTTTGAAGATTTTTTTTCATCGTTTCAACATCATCTTTTGTAAATTTCTTTCCTTTTAATTTCTCATTATTAATTCGTCTTCTTAATTCATTTGCATTTTTTTCATTATTTAAAGCCTTTTGCATGACTAAAAGATTTAATTTAATATAAGGTAAGAGTGGAGAAGATTTTTCTTGTTCTAAAGCTTTAAAAGTTTCATTAAATATTTTATTGTTGTAAAGTAAATAATAAAATGGTTTAGGGAAAAAGTTATTAATTGAAGCAGCGCGAGATCGGCTGAAAAAATAATCTAAATTATCTAAATTTATGGATAAATTATGCCATAAACCATCTTCAATATATCCACTTTGTTGTAAAAGATAAATTTTTAATTCTCTTGCTTTTTGTTTTTCTAAATAATATGAATAGTTAACTCCTGCTTCAGTTAGTAGACCAACTTGTAAAGGAATTTGCAAAATAATTTCTTGATTATCAAAAACTTTGCCTTGAAAAATTTTTTCTTCTTTAGGAATACCAAAGTAAGAACGTTTTGGGTATCCTGATCCTTCAATCACTCTTCCAACACCCAAAGCATCAAAACCACCTAAAAATGAGTGATTGCAGGTTGCCATTGTTACTAAATCTTTATCCTCAAAAACTTGAGACTCCATAAGCATGCCCGATAAAAGAATCATTCTTACCACACAATTTGGTTCTTTAAATAATGAGGCAAAGTAAGGCGAGGCTTCGAGAAGATCGTTTAATACTCCTTTTAATTCTTCATTCCAACCATTATAGCCACCAGGCATATGTTTTATAGTTGTTTCTAAGAAAAGGTCAGTATAGTATTTTTGTTTTTCTGCTAATTTTCTTTTTGCCTCAAAAACAGCTCTTATTTTATCTTTTACTGGTTCCTCAAATTTATTATCTATTATTTTCTCAATTTCTCCCCATCTTGCTAAAACTGGATGAGGGGGAAATTGATACCATTTTAGATTTTTTTGTTGTTCATCATTTTTTTGTTGTTCATCAACCGTTGTATTTTTTATAATATCATTTATTTTTTCCTCAATCTCCTGATAAGCTTTTTGATATTCTTCTTGTTGTTCTTCATTAAGAGAAATATCTTCGGCTCTTGATAATTCTTCTTTTAATTTAATAAATTCCTCTTTTATTCCCATTGTCTCAATCCATTCCCGAACATTTTTAGGAAGCTGCTTATCAGGATGTTTTTGTTTAAAGACTCTAATCATTGCTTCACTTGGCGCCATTCGATCAAGCATCAGCTGCTGACCTCTTTCGGCCACCTCAGTTAAAAGCCATTTTTTTGGTTCAATTGATTCGTAGGATTCATTGACAATAGGAGGAGTTTTTAAAATATTAGCTTCCAATCTTCTTAATAGTCGTTGTAGTCTTTCTGAGTCTTCCGGTTTTTTTGAGGTAATTTTCAATATTCTTCTTAAATGTTCTATAGCTTTTTGTTTATCAATAAAAGGAAGAGGACGATCATCGATTTCTTCTAAAGGAGTAGCTTTAAATTCTTTAAATTTTTCAGTTAATCCTTTTTCAAATTCAACTAAATCACCTGGTATTTTATCAAGATATGATTTTATTTGATAAAAAATACCTCGAAGATCTTGAGGTAGTTGAGAAAGTGAAGGTAAATTTAGTTCGTAAAGTAATTGACCGGTTTCATACGCCTTTAAAACATCCCGCCAAACTTTTATATTATGAGAAACAACTCTTGCTTTGATTAACAAAGAAGACATCAAATCTTTGCCTGTTTCTCGATGAAGCTTGGCAATTTCCGTCACCAAAGCCAAAGCATCAGCTGGTGTTTGAAGAGCGTCTTCTTTTAAGAAAAAAACTACTCCTTCAACTTCTCCTTTTTCTATAGATTCTCTTTTAAAAGGTAAATTAATTTGGATTTTGCCTAATTTTATTTCTCTAGTTTCTTTATTTTTAACAATTGCTGGGATTTTTGTTTTTACCATAATTCCTAAACCAGTTTTAAGAGGTTCAAAAGGAATTCCCAAAGACTCTAATTGTTGTTGAAGTATTTCTAATCCTTTCTCATCAAAAACATACATTCTTAAACTATCTTGAACCCCAAGCCATGATTGATGAAGAACTTCTTGAGGAGAAAAACCTTCTTTTCCAGGTTGGACTAAAATTGGATTTTGAAGTTTTCTGTAAACTCGGTATCCTTTATCATCTGTTTCCCGATTAAAAAATACTAATTCACTTTGAGGAAGAGAAAGTTGATTGTTTTGGGAAAAAAATTTATTAACATCTTCTTGACCAAAAACTTTTTGATGTCCAGTTAAAATCTGCCAAAATACGGTTTTTGGTTGCCAGTCTTTCTGGGCTTCGTGGGGTGGAATAAGAGCGGGAAGTGGTTCGTGACTAATATCCATATTTATAATATTTTAGCAAGAATCTTGTTTTGAGTTTTGTTTATAAATAAAAAGAACTTGTTTTATTTGGATGATTATTAAGATTTAAACTTTTTTTGAAAGTTAAAGAGATTATTGGTTAAAATAGTAGGGATTTATAGTCTTTATTATTAAATTTTAGCATTTAATTTTATGAAAAATAAAGAGCCAATTACTATTGTTTTTCTTAAAAAAAACTCTTTAAGAATTGAGGACAATATTCTTTTTAGAAAAGCGCAAGATTTGGGTTTTAAAGCTTTGGTTATTTTTTGTTTTGAGCCATCAGTTATAAATTATGGTGATAGTGATATTCGACACCTAAGGTTTATCAATCAGTCAATAAAAAGTATTGATAACAAGCTTAAAGTTTATCATGGCCAAGTTTATGTTTTTTTTGATGAGATAGTAAACATTTTTGAAAGAATTCAGTTTTTTTATCAAATAAAATTTGTTTTATCATACGAAGAGACAGGTAATAACCTAACTTTTCAAAGAGATCTTAAGTTAAAAAAATACTTTAAAAATAAAGGTATCTTATGGCTTGAGTTTGAAAACAATGGGGTGATAAGAGGGAAAAAAGACAAAAGAAACTGGGCAAGGATAGTGGAAAAAAAACTTCTTGGTGAGATTATTGATGTTAACTTAGCGGCAATTAAGTTTTTAAAACTTAAAAAACAAGAGGAGGATTTTATAAAAAGTAAAAAAGAGGAGAAAAATTTCTTTGAGGAAATTAATCTACATGATGAAAATTTTCAAACTGGAGGAGAAGAAGAGGGAAGGAAGCATCTTGAGCGCTTTTTGTCAACCGACTATGTTAACTATCTTAAAGACATTTCAAAACCATACCAAAGCCAGTTTAGCTGTAGTAGACTTTCACCTTATCTTACTTATGGTAATTTAAGTTTAAGAATGGTTTATAAAAAGACATATGAAAGATTGTTTGATAAAGAAGTAAAAAAGTTACCCATTCGTGCTTTTATGTCGCGCTTAATCTGGCGATCACACTTTATTCAAAAGTTTGAGGATGAGCCAAGAATAGAGTTTGAAAATATCAATCGTGGTTATAATAGATTAGTAAAAACTCCTGATGAGAAAAAGATAAAGGCTTTTTTTGAAGCAAAAACTGGAATTCCAATTATTGATGCGGCAATTTTATGTCTTAAAAAAACTGGTTATGTTAATTTTCGGACACGGGCAATGTTGGTTTCGTTTTTTGTTCATAATCTCAATCAAAGATGGCAAGATTTAGCTCATTTTTTAGCTCGTTTATTTTTAGATTATGAACCAGGAATTCACTATCCTCAAATACAAATGCAATCAGGGGTTACAGGAATTAACACGATAAGAATTTATAATCCAATAAAAAACTCAAAAGAACATGACCCAGAAGGTTTGTTTATTAAAAAATGGTTACCTAATCTTTCCAAAGTGCCAAGCGCTCAGGTTCATGAACCTTGGTGCTTGACTTATATGGAACAAAAAATGTACGGGGTGATTATTGGTAAAGACTACCCAAAGCCCATTGTTGATTTGTGCTCAACTCAAAAAGAAGCGGTGAAGATTATGTGGTTTATGAGAAAAGATGATGAGGTTAAGACTGAAGGAGAAAGGATTTTAAAAAAACATGTTCGAAGAAGATAATCTTTTAATTTAAAAATTATAAAATTTATAAATGAAAAAGACAATTAAAAAAATTTTTTTAGTTTTCCCCAATAATTTATTTTACTTTTATCCAAAAGAATTTGAAGACAGTTGGGTTTTTTTAATTGAGGAAGATTTATTTTTTAAGATTTTGCCTTTTCACAAACATAAGCTTGTCTTTCATCGGGCCTCAATGAAAAGCTATCTTAGTTTTTTAAAAACTAAGGGCATAAAGGCAACTTACATTGATGCTATCTCTTATTTTTCTGATGTTTATAAACTGATTTTAAATCTTAGTGGTAGTTATTTGATAGAAGAGATTATTGCCTTTGATCCGGTTGATGATTGGCTTAAAAAAAAGATTGAAAAAGCCGCCTTCTTTACAAAATCGAGATTAACTTTTATTAATAGTCCCCTTTTTATCAATAAAAAAGATGACCTTTTTGATTATTTTGAAAAAAATAAACGCTATTTTCAAACAGAGTTTTACATTAGGCAAAGAAGAAAAATGTCTCTTTTGGTTGATAGGTTTGGTCTGCCTGTTGGTGGATCATGGACATATGATAAAGAAAACAGAAAACGATATCCTAAAAATAAAAAACCACCTGAGATTGTCTTTTTCCCAATGGATGACTTTTATAAAGAGGCAGTTGAATATGTTGAAAAGAACTTTCCCAAAAATGTTGGAGAGATCAATAAAAACTTTTTTTTACCAAAAAATCATAAAGAAGCAAGTTTATTTTTTGATAATTTTTTAAAAAAGAGGCTTTTTGAATTTGGCCCCTATCAAGATGCAATTGTTAAAGATAGTCTTTTAATTAATCATAGTCTTTTATCACCATTGTTAAATTCTGGTATCATTTTACCTAAAAAAGTAATTGAAAAGACGATTAATTTTTATCTTGAAAAAAAGGTTCCTTTAAGTTCAGTTGAGGGTTTTTTAAGACAAATTGTTGGTTGGCGAGAGTTTATTCGTGGTGTTTATGAGTTTAAAGGAGGTTATCAAAGAACAAGGAATTTTTTTAATTTTAAGAAAAAGATGCCGAAGGCTTTTTTTGAGGGAAAAACAGGAATTGAGCCTTTTGACAATACGGTAAAAAAGATAAAAAAATATGGCTATTGTCATCATATTGAAAGGTTGATGATTTTGGGTAATTTTTTTCTTCTTTGTGAGATTGATCCTGATGAAGTTTATCGTTTTTTTATGACCTACTTTATTGATGCTTATGATTGGGTAATGGTGCCAAATGTTTATGGGATGAGTCAGTATGCTGATGGTGGTTTAATGTCAACTAAACCTTATTTTTCATCAAGTGGTTACCTTTTAAAAATGAGTGATTATCAAAGGGGTGATTGGGTTTTTGTTTGGGATGGTTTGTTTTGGAGATTCTTATTAAGACATAAAAATTACCTACTTAAAAATCCAAGAGTTAATTTTCTTGTTCAATCAGCCTTAAAAAGAAAAGAAAAGATTATGTCCTTAATTGAGAAAGCAGAGATTTTTCTTGATAGATTTTTTTGACTTCATAAATCAATGCCAAAGATTTTTTTTACTAAAAATCCAATGCTAAAATTAATAAGGGCAACAGAAAGACTTATTACTGCCATTTTTAAAAAACTTGAAAGAAAACTCCTTTGTTTAATAACCGCGGTGTAAAAGTTAAATAGGGCAATAACTAAAACCGCCAGTATCAAGCTTACTCCCAGGGCAAAAATCGGTTTACTTAAGAAAAAAAATGGAAAGATTAAGGTAATCACGGTGAAAATATAAGCCAGACCAGTCACATAGCCACTAAAAAGCGGGTTTTTTTTGTTTTCTTCTTTTGCGGCTAAGTAGTTTGAGACAGCCATTGACATTGAGGCGGCAATGCCGGTTATCAGACCAACCATTGCAATAATCCTTGCGTTGTTTAGGGCTAAAGTTAAGCCGGCCAAAGCTCCCGTTAACTCAACTAAAGCATCATTAAGCCCTAAAACAAAAGAACCAATGTAAGAAAGTCTTTTTTCATCAATTAAAGAAATGAGTCTTTTTTCATGCTTAGTTTCATCATCAATTATTTTAAGTGTTTCAAGAGATCTGTCTTTTTTGATAAGTGAAGAGTAGAATGACTTTGAGTATCTTTCGCCAATTTCCATTAGTTGAAAAGTGAAGTTTAAGCCAAAAATTTTGCTAATTAAGACATAAAGAAATAATTTTAATTTTGAGGGAGAGACTTCTTTTTTAGTTATCTTTTTTAAAATTTCATAGTGTTTTTTTTCTTGATGAGCAATCTCTTCAATTATTTTTTTATTTTTCCCAACTGTTTTTTTTGATAGAAAAAGATAGACGTGATACTCAGTGATTTCCCTTTTTTGGGCCTGAAGAAGAGAATTAAATATTTTTTGATTCATAGATTTTAAAAATCACCATTCAATTATACACAAATCAAATCTTAATTAAAAGATAAACTAAAAAGTTAAATTGATTTTTTATTTTTGATGATAGTTATCCTTGTCATTTTGGTACTAGTTTTTTTAGAACTCTTTTGAAGCTTTAAAAGTAATTTATTTCTTTAAATTTTTATATTTTATTTTTTAATAAATAAAAAGATAAAATAAAAAATAGGTCATAATTAAAATCATATTTTCCCAACGATCAAGATGCTTTTGGTGAAATAAAAAGTAAGAAAGAAAAAGAAAAAAGGTAAGTAATAATCAATAGTCCAAAGCATAAAATGCTATTGGCGCAAAGAGTGGCCAAGCTAATTTTTTTATTTTTTCTATCATAAATCTTATAAGGTCTTTTAGTGGCAAAACAAGAAGACTCCCTTTAAAAGACTTATTTTTCAATTATAAAATAAGTCTAAATTTTAATGTAAGAATTATAAAAACATTTTTAGAAAATATCAACTTCTTTAGAAAATATCAACTTCAGGGAGAAAAGTTTTGTTTTTGTTGGTTGTTAAATTATCTTATCATCTTTTCAATTTCTTTTACTACTTTTTGAGCAAACCCCTCAATATCAGCTAAATCTTTTTCAATTACCTTTTTTACTCCTCTCTTTTTGGCTTTTTCGTTGTAGTCTTTAACTGAGGAGATAGCAATTACTTTATCGGCGCCAAAGCGTTCTAAATCTAAAATATGAAAAGACTGGTTTAATTTACAATCGCCATCAAGAAGGATAATATCAAAGTTTGCTTTGGGATTGCTATTAATATAGTCTTCAACTTGCTGGTAAGTTGTTAGAACTATTACCGAAAAATCATAAGGCTGGTCTTGTTCTAATTCATATAAATAATAAAGGATTTTAGACACTACTTTTAAATTGTCTTCTAAAATTAGAATGGTTTTGG
>Ga0308399_1000836_pt1 | contig 10700 bp, 13 predicted proteins | sample HotsprSampOS1260_FD_202367 | JGI IMG/M metagenome (GOLD analysis project Ga0308399, IMG submission 202367) | Hot spring phototrophic mat microbial communities from Octopus Spring, Yellowstone National Park, Wyoming, United States - 20060914_OS12-60 ... | reverse complement strand
TGATGATCGCGCTCCCTTCTCCGAACCACCCCAGGCTAAAGGAGCTAGGACATTCAAGCCTTTCCGGCGAGTAAAGCTCCTAAGCACGGTTTTACCCATGGACTTGTCGGTGGTCTTATATGAAATCCCTTCGTGTGCTACTTGACCCCAACCCCTGGGATGTCAAAAAAGAGGGGGTGCTATGGACTCCAACCGGGAGCACCCCCTTTACTATCTTGACGCAGAAACCCTCCTCGTGGCCATCTACGTTTGGGTAGATGACGAGCTCAAGGCCCTACAGGCTCAAGGCTTCAAGCTCCCCAAAAAGCAAAGGTACCAGAAAGCCACCCTGGCCGAGCTCCTGACCCTGGCCCTCTTTCTCCTGTTGCAAGGCCAGGACCTGGCCAAAGGCTACCTGGCCGCCAAGACCACCCTCAAAGCCTACTTCCCCTCCCTCCCCCACCTCTCCCGTTTCTATCGGGTCCTGCAAAAGGCCCAGGGGCTGCTGGCCTACCTGGCCATAGGGCTTTCCGGGGGAGAGGGCTTGCTGCAGGTGGTGGATCAGAAACCACTCCCCCTGGCCCACGGCCACCGGATGCACGGCCTCAAGCTGCCTGAGGCCGCCGTGGGGGTGGGGCCCCTGGGCGCATCTGGCGGTTACGTGCTGATGCCGGTAATGAACGAGCGGGGCCTCTTTTTTCGCTGGGCCCTGCTCCCCGGGAGACCTGGGGGCGGGAGCTGGTGGCGGACCTCCCCGCGGTCTTGGGGGACCGGGGTTTTCGCTGGGTTCCGGGGGTCAAGACCCCACCCTATCGGGTCAGGGGCGGGAGGGTGGTGGAGACCGGGTGGAAAGGTTGGATGGGGAGGGTCAGGAACTGGATTGAGACGCGTTTCAGTGTGATGGTGCGGTCTTTGGGCCTTCACCGCATAGAAGCTCGGTCCTTCTGGGGCCTGGCGGCCCGGGTAAACCTGATCCTCTTGGTCCACAACCTCATTCGGAGCCGGGTCTTGCTCAGGATGGCCGGAGTGGAGCTATGAGGTAGCACACGAAGGTATTACAAAAAGGGGTATCAGTCGGGGTCACTGGGGCATTGAGAACCGACTGCACCACAAACGGGATGTGGCCCTGGGGGAGGATGCTTGTCGCACTCGCAAAGCTGCCCAAACCCTGGCTGCCTTGCGTAACCTCCTGCTAGGCTTTCTGCATTTGCGCGGTGTTCCCGTTCTACGCAGCCTTCGGCGCTTCGCGGTCAATCCCATGCCCTTGTATCGTTGGCTAATGGGGTGTATATGATAAAAGCCTGACCAGATCGAGAAACTTGAGCATCTCGTCCTTGAGGCGGCGCTCAGGGGTGTAGGCTGACCAGCGTAGCGCGGAGAGCAGGTAGGTATCGGCCAGCGAACGGGCGATGCGCTCGAGGGAGAGATCTTTGCGAAGTTCGCCCGCCTCGCGTAAAGGGCGCAACACCTCCGCCACGAAGTCTCCTAAGGGCAAGGCCTCAAAGGCTGAGCGGGCCCGCTCAGGGTCAGGGTTGAGCAGTTCGTAGGCCAGCGGCGAGAGCAGTTCGCGCTCACGCTCGGATACCTCAGAAAGCCGCTCCCACATCCTCCGGAGCACATCCAGCGGCGGGCTGACCTCCTCGAGTTCGGCCCTAGCCTGTTCAGAAAGCTGGGTTAGCAGTTCCGCGCCGTAATCCAGCAGCACCGCCTCCTTGTAGGGGTAGTAGTTGAAAAAAGTCCCCCTGGAAACATGCGCAGCCTTGGCGATATCGGTCGCGGTGGTCTGATGAAAACCCCGCTCGCGAAAAAGTTGCACTGCAGTCCGGTAAATGCGCTCCCTCCGGCGTTGCTTTTGCCGTTCACGCAGGCCAGGCATGGGCCTACTGTACTGGAGTCCGCTTAGGAATGGCAATCACCTTTTATCTCGCCGCAGCGGGCAGGCAAAGCTTTCCCGCGATAGCCGCCCGGCTAGCCCCGGTGACCGCCGGGAGAACATTGGGCAGGCCGTTAAACCGCAAATACCCCAGCACTGCAAATGCCAGCGCTTCACGCAAGCGGCTATCGTGGCCCCGCTCTTCGAAGGTGTAGACCGGAACCGGTAGCCCGGCGCGTACCTGCTCCATCAGGGCTTGGTTGTAGGCCCCTCCGCCTGCTACCCAGACCTCATCTAACCCCTGTGGCAGCACGAAGTCGTGGTAAGCCTGGACGATGCTTCGGGCAGTGAAGTAGGTAAGGGTAGCCAGGAGGTCATAGGGGCGCAGGCCCTCGGTCTCGAGGTTATCCAGCCGCCATAGCTCACGCCCGGTGGATTTAGGCGGTTTGCGGGTGAAGTAGGGGTGGGAGAGCCAAGCGGTGGCTTTTTCCACGTCCACCCGCCCCCGGCGCGCGAGGCTTCCGCCTGGGTCGTAGGTCAGGCCAAGCCGGGCGGCAGCCTCGTCGAGCAGGCAGTTGCCAGGGCCGGTGTCGAAGGCGAAAACCCCCTCCCCCTCGAGTCCGGGCAAGTAGGTGAGGTTTGAGATCCCCCCCAGGTTGTGGATGGCCCGGCGCACCCCTTTTTCACCGTAGAGAAGCAGGTCGGGGTAGGCCACCAGGGGGGCGGCTTCACCCCCCACAGCCAGATCCGCCGGGCGGAAGTCCGCCACCACTGGGCAACCCAAGGCCTCGGCCAGGTAGGCTGCCTCCCCAATCTGGAAGGTGGCCAGCGGGGGCTCATGCCAAATGGTTTGCCCGTGCAGGGCAGCCAGTTCCACCCGACCCGCTAGCGGCTCGGTCGCCTCAGCATAGAAGCGGCCCAGCTCGTGGTGGAGCAAAGCCAGGGCCCGGGTGTGCATATCCCCGCGTAAGGCCAGAAGCACCCGCTGGCGAAGTTCAGCGGGAAAGGGGACTGAGCGGTGTTCACGCACGGTCCACTCGAGCCTAGGCGGTCGCCCTCCCAGGTCGGCCAGTACCAGATCAGCCCCGTCTGCCGAGGTTCCCGACATGATGCCCAAAACGCGCAAAATCGTCTCCTATGTCACATCGCCTGGATCAGGCTCCGCTACGGAGTTCGGCCACGAAGTCGTAGCGGTCACCCCGGTAGTGGGAACGGGTGAACTCGAGCACGCCGCCATCCGGCAGGTACCCCAGACGCTCGATATAGAGCACCGGAGCCCCCGGGGCAACCCCCAAAAGCCCGGCCTCGCGCTCTTCGGCAGCCACCGCCCGCAAACGCTGCAAGGCCCGCACCGGGCGCAGGGAGCGGGCCTCGAGGTGGGCATAGAGCGACTCCGCCACGGCTTCCGGATCCGGCAGGTACCTGGCCGGGAGCACCGCCAGTTCCAAAGCCATCGGCTCGCCCTGGGCCAGGCGTACCCGCTCGAGCCGAGCTACCTGACTTCCCGGAGAGAGGCCCAAGGCCAAAGCCTCCTCGGGGGTGGCCTGGAACACCCCCCGCTGCACCCAACGGCTGCTGGCCTCGAGCCCCCGGGCCCGCATATCTTGGCTGAACCCGGTAAGCACCGAAAGCGGCTGCTCCACGCGGGGGGCCACATAGGTTCCGCTCCCCTGGCGGCGCAACAAGAGTCCCTCATCCTCCAGGCGCTCGAGGGCTTTGCGCAGGGTGATCCGCGAAACCCCTAGCTGCTCGGCCAGCTCGCGCTCCGGCGGCAGAGCCTCGCCGGGCCGCCACTTCCCTGCGGCCAGCACCGAGCGCAAGGCAGCCTCGAGCTGAAGGTAGAGGGGGGTGTGGGAGGAACTATTCAGGTGCAGTTTCATGCCTGCTCTGAATATACCACCCCACTACCAATCTACCCCCGGTTTGTGCCGGATTTCACGGCGTTGGCCTAGCATGATGAGTTGAAGTCGGGCTCGAGGGGATTACCCCCGCTTCTATACTAATACCACTTGAATACCAAACCCTAAACTACTAATATCGAGGGGTATAGTCTGGGTGTACCAAAAGGAGGCCTTATGCGGCGAATGGGGTGGCTATTTCTGGCAATCTTGATCGGCTCTTTAGCCGGAGCGCAAAACCCGATACGGGGGGGCACCTTGCAGATCGCGGTGGACTCTTCCCCAGCGGGCCTTGACCCCCACGTGGCGACAGCCTTCGCGACCTTCGTAGTGATCGGGAATATCTACGAGGGGCTCACCGAGATTGACGAAGGGCTGCGAGTGCGTCCGGCTTTGGCTGAGTCCTGGAAGGTGAGCTCGGACGGCCTGACCTACACTTTCAAGCTGCGCTCCGGCGTGACTTTCCATAACGGCCAAGCCTTCGACGCCAAGGACGTGCTGGCCACCTTTAACCGGGTGCGCGACCCCAAGACAGGCTCGCCCATCGCCAGCCGCTTCAACCTGGTCAAGGAGGTGCGGGCCAACGGGCCGCTGGAAGTGGTTTTCGAACTCTCCCAGCCCTTCTCCCCCTTCCTGAGCGAACTGGCTGGGCTTTCCATTGTGCCTGCAGAGTACATCGCCTCGGGTGGGGACCTACAGCGCCGGGCGGTAGGCACCGGACCGTTCCAGCTCAAGGAATGGGTACCCGATACCTACATCTTGCTCGAGCGCAACTCTAAATACTACCGCCAAGGCCGGCCCTATCTGGATGCCCTCAAGTTCAACATCGTCCCCGACGCAGCTACGCGGCAGATAGGGATCTCCAGTGGAACCTACCACTTCCTGCCCAACATCGACCCCTCACTGGCCGTGACCCTCAAAAATGCCCCCGGCGTGAAACTCTACGAAAGCCAGGATCTGAGCTACAGCCTGCTGGGAATGAACGTCACCCGCAAGCCCTTTGACAATCCCAAGGTGCGCGAAGCTCTCAACTATGCCGTTGACCGCAAGGCTCTAGTGCAGGCCGTGTACTTCGGCAACGGGGTTCCCGGTGGGCCGCTCTCGCCTGTGCTTAAGGGCTGGGCCTCGTCAGTTTCGGCCTTCCCCTGTTACAACACCAACCCCCAGAAAGCTCGAGAACTGCTGCGCCAGGCCGGTTACCCAAATGGCGTGGACTTCACTATCCTGACTCTGGGCTCGGTCAAAACCGTGGTTGACGCGGCCCAGGTGTTGCAAGCCCAGTTGGCCCCGGCAGGCTTCCGGGCCAAGATCGAGATTTTGGAACTGGGCAAGTTCGTGCAGGAGTGGCGCAACTCCAACTTCGATGCCTTCGCCTCGCTCAACGGAGGCAGCGTCGATCCTGATGGATACCTCTTCCGCACGTTCTCTACGGGCGGCTCGACCAACGTCTTCAAATACTCCGATCCCCGGGTAGATCAACTGCTGAACCAAGGCCGCACGGCGACCTCAGCTGACACCCGGCGCAAGATCTACGCCGAGTTGCAAGTCAAGCTGGCCTGCCAGGGGCCCATCGCCCACCTGGTCTACGGCACCCTCTTCTCGGCAGCCCGTGAAAACGTACAGGGCTTCAAACCCATTCCCACCCGCTCGCTTTTATACCTGCGCGAGACCTGGCTGGCACGGTGAATGATCTTGTTCTACGTCCTACCTCTTGCACTCGAGCCAAGGACGTATGGCTTAAGACGTAATGCGTACAACACCTCACGCTCATGCTCACCTATATCCTTCGTCGGTTCCTTGACCTCGTGCTGGTGCTCTTCGGGGTCTCGGTGCTGGTGTTTTTGATGATCCGGCTGATCCCCGGCGACGCGGTGCAGATCATGCTGGGAGCCAACACCGAGATTACCCCGGATCGCCTCCAGGCCCTGCGGGAAAAGCTGGGGCTCAATAAACCCCTGCCGGTACAGTACTGGGACTGGCTGACCGGCGTTTTGCGGGGCGACCTGGGACAGAGCGTGTGGACAGGCGCACCGATCCGGGATGAGATACTGGCGCGGCTGCCGCTGACCCTCGAGCTGACCGCCCTATCGCTGATACTGGGGGTGATTCTTTCGATTCCTATCGGTATCCTCACCGCTTATTGGCGGAACTCGACGGGCGAGTACCTAGTGCGGCTTGCGGCCATCGCAGGCGTGACCGTGCCGTCGTTCTGGTTGGGGACGCTTTTTATTTATCTTTCGTTCAGACTCTGGCCCACTTTTCCCACCATCGGTTACGTGCCGCTGACACAAGACCCGGTGGGGCACTTCTCGAGGCTCCTCTTCCCCATCCTGGCGCTGAGTTTGCCGCTTCTGGCGGGGCTGTCGCGGCTATTGCGCTCTACGCTGCTCGACATCCTGAACCAAGACTATATCCGCACCGCCCGCGCCAAGGGGCTATCTGAGCGGATAGTGCTGTACAAACACGCCCTGCGCAACGCGCTGATCCCACTGGTGACGGTGGTGGGCATTCAGGCCGGCTACCTCTTCGGCGGGGCCATCGTGGTCGAGCAGGTCTTCGCCCTGCCAGGGATGGGCCGCCTGATTGTGGGAGCCATCAACGAGCGTAACTACCCGCTGGTACAAGGAAGCATACTGCTGGTCACGGCAGGCTTCGTGTTCATCAACCTACTCGTGGACCTGGCCTACGCCTACCTCGACCCTCGAGTGGAGTACGCATGAGCGGCGCCTGGACCCTGGCTCGAGGCCTCCTGAAGAACCCGCTGGGGGCGCTGGGCCTTGGCCTCACACTGCTCGTCGTCCTGGGCGGGCTGCTCGCCCCGCTCATCGCGCCCTACGACCCGCTCGGACAGGACATCCTCGCCCGGCTGTCGGGGCCGAGCCCCCGGCACTGGCTGGGCACCGACCAGTTCGGGCGGGACGTGCTCTCGAGGATCCTCTATGGCATCCGGGCTTCGCTCAGCGTGGCCGGGCTCTCGGTGATCATCGCCCTCTTGATCGGCGGCTTTCTGGGCGTCTCGGCGGCCTACTATGGCGGCCTCTACGACCGGCTGGTGATGCGGGTGATGGACGTGTTCCTGGCCTTCCCCATTATCCTGCTCGCCATCGGGATCATCGCCATGCTGGGGCCCAACCAGTGGAACACCGCCTTGGCCATCGGCATCGTCTATACCCCGATCTTCGCCCGGCTGGTACGGGGGCCGACCCTGGTGCTGCGCGAGAGCGAGTACGTACAGGCAGCGCAGGCCTTGGGCGCTTCGACCCTGCGAGTCATGTGGCGTCACCTGCTGCCCAACTTGGCCTCGGTGATCCTAGTGCAGTCCACTCTTTCGCTGTCCACCGCAATCCTGGTGGAGGCCTCACTTTCGTTCTTGGGCCTAGGGACCCAGCCCCCCACCCCTTCCCTGGGCTTGATGCTCTCCGAGGGGCGGGCCTACCTAACGCTCTCGCCCTGGACCTCGGTGTTCTCGGGGCTAGCCATCCTGGTCGCCTCGCTGGGGTTCAACCTGTTGGGTGACGTGTTGCGCGACGCGCTCGACCCACGACTAAAAGGACGCTAAACCATGCTCGAGACCGCCAGCAAACTCGTCCAGTCTGCTGTTGACTCAGGAAGCCTCCCCGGCGCGGCCTTAGGGCTGGTGCGCGCCCAAGGCCAAGCCCAGACCTGGATATACGGCAAAGCACAAATTGAACCTGAACCCGCCCCACTCGTTCAAGGGATGCTTTTCGACCTGGCCAGCCTCACCAAGGTGCTCTTCACCGTGCCCGAGGTACTGCGGCTGGTAGAGGACGGACTGGCCGACCTCGATGACCCCTTAGGGCGCTTCTTCCCCGAGATGGCCTGGATGCAAAACGGCGAACTCCCCAAGCGCACCCTGCGCCAGCTCCTAACCCACACCGCCGGGCTACCCGCCTGGGCACCCATCTATACCTGGGGCACAGCTCCTGAACTCCTCAAACAGCAGATCCTCCAGCACCGCTGGGAGGTGGGCGAGCCAGGCCCGACGGTGTATTCGGACATCGGGTATATCCTGCTGGGGCTTTTGCTCGAGCGCCTGCGCGGCAAACCCTTACGCGACTTCCCCCTGCCCGCAGGCCTAACCTGGAAACCCAGCCCGGAAAACTCGGTTGCCACCGAGCGCTGCCCCTGGCGAGGGCGGGTACTCAGGGGCGAGATCCACGACGAAAACGCCTTCGCCCTGGGAGGGGCGGGGCATGCTGGGCTCTTCGGTACGCTGGAGGGGGTACTTTCCCGTGCCCAGGCCATCCTGGATGGAACCCTGCTCTCGCGGGCGGCACTCGAGGAGATGACCCGCCCCCAGACCCCCGAACGGGCGTTGGGCTGGGTCCTGCGGCAGCCGGGCTTCAGCGGTGGAAGCCTGTGCAGCCCGCACACGGTAGGGCACACTGGCTTCACCGGGACCGGGGTGTGGATCGACCTCGAGCGCGGCTACGCCTGGGCCCTCCTCACCCACCGCGTCCACCCCACCCGCCATCGAGAAACCGGCATCGTCGAGCTACGGCGCGCAGTTGGCAACACCCTCGCCGGTCGCTGGAGGGAATAAAAGGAGAACCTACCCATGAGTACCGAGTCATCCAGCCCACGCTACAAAGACCTCGACACCTGGGAAGCGGGAGAGATCCTCGAGGCCCTCTTCGACCACCAGCTCTCCGCCGTCGCTGCAGTACGAGCGGCGCGAAGCGCGATCGAAGCTGCCGCACTGGCCGCCACCCAGCGCCTGCGCCACGGCGGGCGGCTGGCCTACGCCGGAGCCGGAACCAGCGGACGGCTGGCGGTGCAGGATGGGGCCGAACTCTCCCCCACCTACGGTTGGCCCCAAGACCGCTTGGTCTACCTGCTGGCCGGAGGGGAAAACGCCCTACTGCGCCCAGTGGAGGGGGCCGAGGACGACGCCGAGGCAGGCCGCGAAGCCGCCCGTGCACTCACCGACCTAGACGTGTTGGTGGGGGTGGCCGCCAGCGGGCGTACCCCCTACACGGTGGCTGCCCTCGAGGAGGCACGTGCGAGGGGAACCCTGACCATCGGCATCGCCAACAACCCCGATACCCCCCTGCTGCGGGTCGCCCAGCACCCCATCTTCTTGGACACCGGCCCCGAAGTGGTCGCAGGCTCGACCCGGATGGGCGCTGGGACCGCGCAGAAGGTGGCACTCAACTTGTTCTCTACCCTCACCATGATTCGGCTGGGCCGGGTGTACGGCAACCGCATGGTAGAGGTCGCGCTCACCAACCACAAGCTCTGGAAGCGAGGAGTGGAGATCCTCCGGGAGCTTACCGGGAGCGAGTGGGGCCAGGCTGAGGCCACCTTGAGGGTCGCGGATGGCCGGGTGAGCCTGGCAGTGTTGCTGCTGAAAGGGCTGGGGCTCGAGGAAGCTCGAGCCCTCCTTGCTGAAACAGGCAGCCTAAGGGCCGCGCTCGAGCGGTGGGGCTAAGGCCTTTGTCCTCATGCAATCGGCGCAGGAAAAACGGAGAATGGGGCAAAGCACCTACCGTTGAGCAAGCCCGCTCTCGGGCAGCGGACTTGGGATGGGGTTGCTCTAAGGTCTCCAGAGTTGGTAATCGGGTTTGGCGGCACGCTTAACTCAAAACTTGCAGTTATGCGCCCTGGGGATTCCTTACGCACCGGGACCACTTGAAAGGGGCTGCTGGTTTCCCGTCTGATGACGGGTGCCATGCACACAGCAGCCCAGTCCCTACCCTCAGCCATCCTGGCCCTCCTGCCAAGCCCCCACCTGCGGGATTCCCTCAAAGCCCTGCGCTTCCTGCTCCTCCAAGGCCATGGCCAGGCCAGGCCCCAGCACAGCCAGACCAAGCCCCCTCCGCCCTCTCCCGCTTCCTGAATAGCTACCCCTGGCCCACCCGCCTGGCCAGGCAGGAAGCGGAAACAACCCTGCACCTGGCCAGGAGAAGACGAGGCTCCTGGTGCTCCTGGACCTGGTCACCCTGGAGAAGCGAGGCACCTTTCCCCTCCTGCCGACATTCCGCACCCCTCACTCCAACAGGTAATATCGCCCTGCCCCCAGCAGGCGCACCGCGGTCTCGTGATGGGGGGCCAGGTTGAGGACCAGGGGTCGGTCGTCCAGCCAGGCCAGACGCACCCAGATAGAGCTGGAACACCCAGCGCAGGGTGGGTCTCTGGGTAGGCCTGCCCTTCTTCCGGCAGGCTGGACCCCGTCTCATCCAGCCTTCGCCGCAGCGCCCACTCCTCCAGGACGTTCAGGATGGCGGCCTTGAGGGCCATCCCGGTGGAGACCTTTTCCCCGGGCTTGGGGCCTACCAGGCGGTCCACGCTCTGTACCAGCCGGATTCTGTCCAGCACGCTGGCCACCAGGCCCAGGTGGCCCAGGTCGTAGACCTGTAGGTTGGGTGGGGTTTCCATCCCAAAATCCTAAGGCATGAGGGGAGGGGTGCGGAATGTCGGTTCTACATCATTCGCTCTGGATGCTCCTGGCGCATGATGCCTAGCGATTTGCCACACCGGAAGACGGTCTATCACTACTTCAGGCTGTGGAAAAAGAGCGGATTCATCGAGCGACTCCATACCACCCTGCGGGAGAAGACCCGTGTCCAGGTAGGACGCAACCCCTACCCGACTGCGGGGAGTGTGGATAGCCAAAGTGTGAAGACCAGCGAAAAAGGGGGTCAGGGGTTATGACGGGGGCAAGAAAATCAAGGGTCGCAAAAGGCACTTGATGGTGGATACCCAGGGTTTGGTGCTCAAAGTCAAGGTTCTGCCTGCTGACATCACCGATGCTGAAGGCGGGTACAGGCGGCTTGGGCAACCCAGAGGGACTTCTGTCATCTGTTTTAGGACTTACGCAGTTGAGGCAAACTCATAGACACGATGCGCCAGGTAGGTTCGGATGGCGTCGCGAACTATCGCGGTCTTGGCCTCATACCAGCTCACCCCCGTCTTCAACCGATACAGCT
>Ga0308399_1000827_pt1 | contig 10766 bp, 9 predicted proteins | sample HotsprSampOS1260_FD_202367 | JGI IMG/M metagenome (GOLD analysis project Ga0308399, IMG submission 202367) | Hot spring phototrophic mat microbial communities from Octopus Spring, Yellowstone National Park, Wyoming, United States - 20060914_OS12-60 ... | reverse complement strand
TTCTACAAAATCATCAATCTTTATGATTTTCAAAAATGTTTTTAATAACTTCCTCAATTTTTTCATCTTCAATGGCTAAATCAAGATAAGGAATTTGATCGTTGATATAGGCCACTACTTGAGGTAGGTCTTTTTTTTGAATCCGAAAGACGACTTTGGGAAATTGATAAGCAATGGGTTTTCCGATCTTAAAAAGCACCTCTTTTTTTATCTCTTTTTCTAAAATTAAACTAACATACTTTACTGAAGAAAATTTTTGAAGAATTGTGGTAAGACTGCCATCGTATAAAATTTTGCCTTTGTTGATGATGATTAACCGTTTGGCCAATCTTTTAACATCCTCAAGATAATGACTAGTTAAGATAATTGTTGCTTTGAACTCTTTTTGATAGTCTTTGATGAAATTGCGAATGGCTTCTTGGGAAAAAATATCCAAACCAATGGTTGACTCATCTAAAAAAACAATCTTTGGCTGATGAAGAAGGGCGGCAATAAACTCCATTTTCATTCGCTCACCCAAAGAAAGCATTTTCACTGGTTTTTGGATTAGTTTTTCGGCGGAAAAAATCGCGGTTAGTTTTTGAAGATTTTTTTTGAATTTTTCCTCATCTAATTCATAGATTTCTTTGTTTAACAAAAAAGTATCAATTGCCGGCAAATCCCAAATTAATTGATTGCGCTGGCCCATGACAAAAGAAGTCTGCTTTAAAAAAGCCTCTTTTTTTTCAAAAGGGGAAAAGCCTAAAACAGAAACTTTTCCTGATGTGGGATATAAAATTCCTGATAAAATTTTTAAGGTAGTGGTTTTTCCAGCGCCATTGGGGCCGATAAAGCCAACCAATTCGTTTTTACTAATTTCAAAAGAAATCTTATCTAAAGCTAAAATATCTTCGTATTTTCTAAAAAATATATCTTTGATTAGATTGCCACTTTTTCGATAGGCTTTGTAGATTTTGGTAAGATTTTTAACGACAATCATATTTGATATATTAACAACGTTTACACAACTTTTACACAATTTTTACACTACGTTTATACCATGTTTACACAAGTTTTACTTTTTTTCATCCTCCAGCTGACTGATACTTTTTTAGTCCAATCTGCCAAAATTTAATTGATAATAATAACAATAAAAAACTGATAAAAAAAGCAAAAACAACATTGTTAAAACTTAAAAAGTTGAACAAAGCTTTAACCGGAAAGGTAATCATCACCCCAATGGGTATGATGAAAGTGAAGATAAAACTAATTATTTGTTGGTAGATTTCAATCGGAAAGCGGCCTAAGTTTAAGATATCACGATAAATCATAATTGCGTTGTCAACTTCGGTGGTTAAAAGTCCCAAAGCTAAAACAAAGATATGAAAGGCAGTTGAGATAATTAAACCATTAATCACTAAAGTCAAGTACAAAAAAAATGAAAAAAAAGAAATTTTCTCTTGAAAAATAAAAAAAAGAAGAAGAAAAAAGTAGGGAACTAAAAGCAAAAGATCTAAAAAATCAACCCCACCAACCAAAACTCGCAAAAACGGATGATAGGGTTTGACTAAAATCAAATCTAAATTGCCAGAAATAACCTGCGGTCGAAAACGATAGACTTCACGATATAAAAGTTGAGAAAAGGTGTCGATAAAATTAAAGGTAAGATACAAAATCACCACTTGTTTGAGCGACCAACCAGCGATAATTTTGGTTTTGGAAAAAACAAGAAAAATTATCCCAAAAAGAAAGATAAAACGCAATATTTTTCCTAAAGTAAAAATAAAAATTGCTTGACGACTTTGGCCGGTGGTTTTTAACGATTGATAGCCAAATAAAAGAAAAATCTTCAAGTTTCGTTTAATTTTTTTAAACATATTTTATCTTCCCCAAAAAGAAAAACTTTTTAAGCCTTTTTGCCAAAAAAATTGGACAAGAAAAAAAAGGATGACCAACCAAAAACTTCCCATAAAAAGAAGAAAGTAAATATCAATTTTGTCCATTAAAGTTTGGGGTGAGGATATCATTTTAACGGGGAGGAAAAAAAGATAAGGAAAAGGAGTAATAATAATTAAAGAAAAAAGTTTTTTGGGTAAAAGATCAAGGGGAAAAAAACTACCAGCAAGAATTGAGATTAAAATAAAAAAGATAAATCTTGGCGCCCAAACTTCTGCCGACCAAAAACCTAAAAAAGAGATTAAAAGATTAAGATAAAAACTTAAAAAAAGACCCAAGGTTAAAAAAAGAAAGAAGAAAGGAAGAAATTGGAGATTAGCTGACGGAAAAGAGATAGAGAAGATTTTAAAAAAAAGAAAAACTTCAAAAAAAGAAAGCAAAAGATTTAAGATTTTATCAGCCAAATCACGAAAAAAATAATAATAAAAAAAAGACATTGGTTTTAAAAGAAGATTTATGATTTCACCGTTTTGAATTTGGCCGGCAATATCAACCGTTCTTGTCCCTAAAATAAAGTAGGCCAAAAGATGAGAAAAAAAGAAGTAAGATACAATTGATTGTTTCTCGTATCCGGTAAAGTTTTTCACCTCTTTGATGACAGTTAGCCAAAGGAAAAAGGGGACCAAAAAACCAATAAAAACCCGAAGACGCCAGATCAAAAAATTTAAGCGATAGGCAAAGTATTCTTTTAAAGTAAGAGTAAAAACGGAAAAATATTTACCCATAGAAAAATTATAAATAATTGAAGTGTAAAAAATAGTGTAAACATTGTGTAAAAGTTGTGTAAACGTGGTGTGAAAGTTTTTTTCAATTAGAAATTAGATCAATTAGGTTAATTTTATTTATTTTTTAAAAACCTCTTGACAAATTTTACTTTCATTTTTATAATCTATACTATACTCAGGTAGAGTATATATAGTTTTCAAAAAACTTATGAATAACGTTAGTCAACGGATTAATCGGATTATTGGTCAACTTCGGGGAATTGAGAAAATGGTAAAAAACAATCGGTCTTGTGAAGAGATTTTGCAGCAGATTAATGCGATAAAAAAAGCAATCGACGGTTTATCAAAAGAAATTTTGGTTTCGGATATTTGTCGTATTGTACCAAAAGAGAAGACTGAGGAAGTGAAAAAGATAGTCGAAAGAGCGATTAGTTTGTAAAAGAGTATAAACATTGTGTAAACATGGTGTAAAAGTTGTGTAAATGTTGTGCAAAGGTTAAAAAATGATACGAATGATACAAATTAATATGCGAATGACGCGAATTATGCGAATATAAAATAGAGATAAATATAGATTGGGAGATTAGGTTAATTTTATATGTAAAGACACGCCAAGGCGTGTCTCTAAATATCCCGAGGTGACGAATCTATAACACCTCGGAGGTGTTAAATTTGATATGTGTCTTTAATAAGGTTAAAAATTATATAGATTCCTGGTCAAGCTCGCCCTCCGAATAGGAGGGCAAAGAATGACAAGGAGATGTTTGTCATTCCCGCGTAGGCGGGAATCTATATAATCATACCTTAAGGTAAGAAGGGGTTAAAATTATATAGATTCCTGATCGGAGTCAGGAATGACAAAAAAGTTAACGTTGAACTTTTAACGTTTCACATTAGATGTTAGATGTTTGGTGTTAGGTGTTAGAAGTTTAGTGATTTTATGGAAAATGTTGTTGTTATTGGTGGTGGGCCAGCTGGGCTTTCGGCAGCCATTTATTTGGCAAGAGCTGGGCTTTCGCCTTTGGTTTTTGCTGGATCTCCACCGGGTGGGCAGTTGACTTTGACATCTGAGGTTGAAAACTTTCCTGGGTACGATTCGATTTTGGGACCAGAGTTGATTGAAAAGATGAGAAAACAAGCACAAAGATTTGGGGCAAAAATAGTTGATGAGAATGTGTTTAAGGTTGATTTTTTAAAAAGGCCGTTTGAGGTTTTTACGGGTCCTGTCGTGCCTTTCCCTCCCGCCAGTGCTCCCCTCCGAATCGGAGGGTTGCGCGCTGTCGGGATCCCTTCCAGGCACGCCACCCGCAATAGTTATTTATCAAAGGCGATTATCATCGCCACAGGCGCTAAAGCTTTGTGGTTAAATGTACCAGGTGAGCAAGAACTTCGGGGAAAAGGGGTTTCGGCCTGTGCTACTTGTGACGGGTTTTTTTTCAAAGATAAAGTGGTGGCGGTTGTTGGTGGGGGCGATACGGCGATGGAGGAGGCTTTGACTTTGACCAAGTTTGCCAAAAAAGTTTATATCATTCACCGTCGAGATAGCTTTCGTGCCTCAAAAATCATGCAAGAGCGAGTTTTTGCTAATAAAAAGATTGAGGTAATTTGGAATAGTGTTGTTGAAGAAATATTGGGTAATTCAAAAGTAGAGGCAATTAAAGTTAAAATTCAAAATTCAAAAGTTAGAAGTGAAAGTCAAAAGTTAGAAGTTGATGGAGTTTTTGTTGCCATTGGTCACAAGCCAGACACGGATATTTTTGCCGGGCAGGTGGAGCTTGATGAGAAGGGGTATGTTTATACAAGTAGTAGAATAGCGATTGAATATATCAAAAATCAAATATCAAATAGCAAAATGACAAATCAAAATTCAAAAATTTTTAATATAAAAAAATATAATTTTGATTATCAGATGATGACATCAGTTCCCGGAGTTTTTGCCGCAGGCGATTGTGTTGATTATGTATACCGTCAGGCGGCAACGGCATCGGGGATGGGGGTTTCGGCGGCGTTGGAGGTTGAGAGATGGCTTGAGAGTAGTATTAAGTAGCAAGTATTAAGTATTAAGGGAAAATATGGAAAATAAAGATAAAATAAAGTCGTTTACAGATTTAATAGCGTGGCAAAAGGCTCATCAGTTAGTTTTGAAGGTATATAAAATAGTTTCTAATTTTCCTAAGGAAGAGATCTATGGTTTATCTTCTCAATTAAAAAGAGCAGTTATTTCAGTTTCATCAAATTTAGCCGAAGGATTTTCAAGAAAAACAGATAAAGATAAAATTCAATTTTATTACATTGCTTTGGGTTCTTTAACTGAAGTTCAGAATTTAATTCTTATCGCTTATGATTTAAAATTTATTGATAAAAAAGTTTTTGACGATTTAGCTAATAGCACGATTGAAATTTCGAAGCTAATTAATAGCTTAATTAAAAGTTTAAAGTAGTAAGTTTATGCTTAATACTTACTACTTAATACTTGATACTTACATATGGAAAATGAAGGAAAAAAAATGCTTGAATCGGCTCAAGCTTTAATAAAAGAAACGGCAAAAAATTTGGGTTTTGATGAGGAGATAATTAAAAGATTGATTGAGCCAGAGATGATTTGCGAGTTTAGTTTTCCGGTAAAAATGGATGATGGGCAAATTAAAGTTTTTAAGGGTTGGCGGATTCAGCATAATAGCTTTTTGGGTCCTTATAAAGGGGGAATTCGGTTTCATTCGCAAACTTGCCGCGAAGAGGTTCAGGCTTTGGCGACTTTAATGACAATAAAATGTGCTGTTGCCGGCTTGCCTTATGGGGGAGCAAAAGGAGGCATTTTGGTTGATCCCAAAAAACTTTCTTCAGGGGAGCTTGAGAGACTTTCACGCGAATATGTTAAAAAAATTGCCCACTTTATTGGCGAAGATACTGATGTGCCAGCGCCCGATGTCAATACCAATCCTCAGATTATGGCTTGGATGATTGATGAGTATCAGAAAATCAAAGGCTATCAATCCAAAGCAACATTTACGGGAAAACCGGTGGCCATGGGTGGTAGTCTTGGTCGAAATGAGGCAACGGGAAGAGGCGGAGTGATTGTTTTGAAGGCACTACTTTCAGAATTGGTAAAAGATGGTTCAACAAAAATTTTATCTCGACTTAACTCGTCGCTGATGCTCCTCAAACAGAAAGTCTCGAAAAATTTTGTTTCGCCATCTTTCAATAATCAAAAATTAAAATCAAATAATAAGATAACCATCGCCGTTCAAGGTTTTGGTAATGTGGGTTATTATTTTGCCAAAATTGCCTCAGAGGCAGGATTTAAGGTGGTGGCGGTTTCTGATTCAAAAGGGGGTATTATCAAACCCAAAGGCGATAAGCTGGAAGCTTTGGATATTCCTTTGGTGATGGAGTGTAAAAAAGAAAAAGGGACTTTGGCGGGTTGTTATTGCGCCGGTGGTGTTTGTGATACAAAAGGCGGAAAAACCATTACCAACGAAGAGCTTTTAGAACTTCCAGTTGATATTTTGGTACCGGCGGCTTTGGAAAATGTTATTAATGAGAAAAATATGAAAAATATTAAAGCCAAAATTATCATTGAAATGGCCAATGGCCCAGTGACTGAGGAAGCTTATGAATATCTAAGCAAAAAGGAAGTGGTAATTGTCCCCGATGTTTTGGCCAATTCAGGTGGGGTAACGGTTTCTTATCTTGAATGGGTGCAAAACAAAGCTGGTTATTATTGGAGTGAGGAGGAAGTTAATAGCAAGCTTGAGGTGATGATGAAAAAAGCGTTTGAGACAATTTGGAAAAAATCAATTGAGAAAAAAATTCCTTTAAAACAAGCGGCGTTTGAGGTGGCGCTTGAGAAGATAGTTTCGGCTATGGTATAATAAATTAATGAGTTTATTTTCTGAAATTAGAGAGTTTTTTGTCTTTTTTAATCATTATTTAATTGAAAAAGCCATTTTTTTTGGAAAGAATTTTGAGAAAGCAAAAGATTTAATTGTCACTTTGCTTATTGTTAAAAGGGGGAAGTATAGCAGTTCCTTTTTAAATACCTCGTTTATTTTTTTAATCTTTACCGCCGTTGTTGCCGGTCCAATCATTGCTGAGAATAATCCTTTTGCTTTTGAAGAAAAAATCTTAGCTTCGGCTTCAGTTTTAAGTTATAACCCTTACGAAAGTTCGGTTTTAACGGCCACCTCTGCCAAACCAGAAATTATTGATTATGAAGTAAAAAAGGGAGAGACTTTGGCCTCAATTGCTTCAAAATTTGGGATTTCGATTGATAGCATTAAATGGTCAAACAATCTAAAAAGTGACATAATCAAACCAGGTCAGATTTTAAAGATTCCCCCAGAAGATGGGGTAATTCATAAGGTGGCGGCTGGTGAAAGTATTTACTCTATTGCTAAAAAATATGATGTAGCGGCCCAAAACATTGTCAATTTTCCAATGAATGACTTTGTTGATTTGGATAACTTTACTTTAGCAGTGGGTCAGTATCTTTTTGTGCCAGGAGGAAAGGTGCTAGAAAAACCATTGCCGAAAGCGACGCGTTTTGTGGCCCAGATCCAGGCGGGTTTGCGGGGAACTTCCAATTTTATCTGGCCCACTTCCGGGGCAATTACCCAATATCCAGTTTGGTACCATATGGCTTTGGATATTGCCAATCCGGGGGCACCAGCTATTTTGGCAGCTGATTCGGGGACGGTTTCTTACGCTGGTTGTTTATCTTGGGGGTATGGCTGTCATGTGGTTATCGATCATGGCAATGGCTATCAGACTTTATACGCTCATTTGTCCCGTTATGATGTTGAAGCGGGTCAATCCGTTTCTCAAGGGCAGGTGATTGGAGTGATGGGGTCAACCGGCCGTTCAACTGGCACCCATCTTCATTTTGAAATACGCCAAGGAGGACAGCTTCTAAATCCGTTGAATTTTCTTAAATAAGTATTAAGTAGAAAGTATCAAGTATTAAGTATAAAATAAATATAAATTTTTTCTTGCTACTTGCTATTTAATACTTACTACTTGCTACTTACTACTATCTTGCTTCTGGTGAGGCCTCTTTTGGTAATTGAATTTGAGGCGTGGTAGTTGGAATCGGACTTGGTAGGGTTAATTTTGGTTGAGTTTTTCCTTCTTCAGTTGCTTGTTTTTCTTCTTGCGGCAGTTTTTTCTTAAACTCCTCAAGTTCTTGTTTGGTTTTGTCGTAATCAGCTTTGTCTTTTTTGGGATCCAAAAGCCGAGTAACATTTTCCATGGCGGCAACTGCCGCTTGATAGTTTTGTTTTTGATAATTGGCCCAGGCTAAGTTGTAGTAGGCATTGGGCCAGTCGGGTTTTAAAATCACTGCTTGTTCAAATAATTTTGACGCTTCTTCGAAGTTGCCTAAAGAATAGTAGACTCCTCCTAAATTGAGTCGATAAACTGGGTTTTGAGGATCGGCGACAATCGCTCGCTGATAGGAAGAAACAGTCCAAACATCAGCTCCTTGGGCCGTATTGATAATATTGCGATAAATTTGGGCTAAGTTTTCCCAGTTTTGGGCTTTTTGAGGATTTAAGGAAATTGCGGCTTTGCCTTCGGCGATAGCTGCTTGGATGGCTTGGCTGATGTTTTGGCGATCTTGTTCAGAAAGTTGAGAAGGTTTTTTATCTTTTTCTTGAGGTTGACTGGCTTTGGCAGCGATGTTGTTGGCCAAAAGAAGATTAAGTTGAGAAAAGTTTAGGCGGAAACGTTCAATGTAGGGGTTTAAAATGATTGCTTGACGCATATTTTCATAAGCTTGTTTGCCATCGTTTTTGACAACGCCGTCTAAAGCTTTTTTGAAATAAATTTCTGCTAAATAAGAGCGACCTAAAAGATAGCCAAAGCCGGTAAGAAAGATAAAAGAGAAAAGAACAATACCCAAATAAAGGGGTAATAGTAAAGAGAGATCAAAGTCGCTTGATGCCGTGTTTCTCACTCCGTGGGCGTGCTCCTCCGACGTAAAGTCGAAGTGCGCACCTCCCAAGTCGTTCGAAACAGGCATCTTCGCTCCTTCTAAACCTATCACTACAAACAACAAAAACCAGGTGATTAATGAGGGAGGAAAAAAGAATAAGCAAGTTAACAAATATATAAAAGAGATTAATAGAGATTTATTGAGATTTATTGAGATTGATTGAGATTGATTGAGATTGGTTGCGATTAATTGTTTTAAGACAGAGAAAATGAGAAGAGAAAAAACCAAAAGTCCCAAAATTCCCGTTTCCGTAAAAAGATGCAAAATTGCCGAACGTGAGAAGTTAAATGAAAAAACTTGCCAAAGATCGGATTGATTATAGGCAATATCTTTTACCCGGGTAAAGATTGAAGCAAAGTTGTCCACGCCAACGCCAAAAAATGCCGTTTTTGGATTTTTTAAAATCTCAACTGTCGCATACCATGAGAGACGGAAAGGAGGAAGAAGATTGGAGACTGATGGAGATTGATTGAGATTGGTGGAGATTGGTTTGAGGAGGGAATAAAGGGTAAGAGATAGGGCGATTAAAGTTGGTATCAAGTAGAAAGTATTAAGTATTAAGGATTTTTTGTTTTTCTTATTTTCTTCGTTATTATTTTTGGTATAAGTTAATGTTTGAGCTAATCTTAAGACGACAAAAAATCCCAAAAATATAGCCAAATCGAGTTGACTGCCGATTGGGGTAAAGCTTGGGCTTTTAAGAAAAGCTAAAGATTGAGGAAGATTAACATTTTTAAACGGTTGGAAGAAAAAGATAATCGTAAAAAGAGAAAGAAGGAAAGAGGAGATTGATAGAGATAAGTGGAGATAAGTGGAGATAAATTGAGATTTGTGGAGATTGGTTGAGATTGGAGATTGGTGGAGATCTGTTTTTTTATCGGTGGGAATCCGTGATAGATAAAAATATAAAACTGTTAGAGAAAAAAAGGTCAAAAAGCCAAAGTTTGGGTTTAACAAGGCTTGGACTTTGTTGGGAGAAGAGATGATAATCGAAATAGCTAAAGAGAGTAAAAAAAGAACCAAAAGATTGTCAAATGCCCCTTTTTGCCAAGAGATTTTTTTGGTTACGGCTATCTTGATTGTTGAGATTAAAAGTAAAAATAAAGCGGAAAAAACCAAAAGATAAAGTTTATTGGTTAAAAAAAACTCTTGGGTTGCCGGTAAAAAGAAAAAGGGAAAGATAAAGATAATAGTTAGGAGAAAGTAGTGAATAGTTTGATTGAAAAATTTGTCCATAATAATTAACTCTAACAAAGAAAAAAATTAAATACAAGAGGAAAATAATTTTTTTAAGGAGTGATAAAAGGTGAGGGTGAAGCGATTGGTGAGGGTGAGGTGATTGGTGAAGGTAAAGCTGGTGAAACTGCCGGCGATGGGGGAAGGATTGGTTCAAGGCGCAAGGCAGTTAATTTTTGGGACTGCGTCACATCTTCGTCAGTATAAACAATAACGCCCATCTCTTTTTTAATCTCTTCAAGACTGAGTTTTTCTGGTTTGCCGTTAGTTCCTATCCTTGAGATTTCGGTATCTTTGGTGATTTTGATTTGGTAATCTCTCTCGTTAGGTGATTGGGGGGTGAAGGCTTTGACAATTAAAATATCTTTTTTCACCTCAACCACCTTTCCACTTAAAGTGTTTATAATTGGAGGAAGAGAAACAGTCGTGGCTTCAAAGGTATCTGAGGTTAAAGTACGAAGATCCTGGTTTGTGCTAACGGTTACTGTTTGGCCGATTTTTATGTTATTAATGGAAAGTTTTTTTTCGGAAGTTGGCGTTGGGGTGATAAAAAGATAGTTTATAAAAATCGGCGGTTTTGAAATTTGGGTTTTGTCGGAAATCAAAACGCGGTAACTCAGGGTGATAGTTTTGGGGGTTGGGAAAGGGGAAGGGTTTGGATTGGGAGGAAATGGGGCAAAAGGAAGATTGTTTTCGGTTATTTTTTGAGAAACGTAAATTGCCTTTCCTTCAATTTTTTCAACCGTGCCAGAAAAGGAGTAGACTGGAGAGGTAAGATATAAAATATTTGGGGAAAGGGGTTTTTTTTGGGAGGATTTTTTGAGAGCGATTAATGAAAGTAGTAATGCTAAGATAAAAAAAAGAGAAACAAGGGTGGC
>Ga0308399_1000821_pt1 | contig 10795 bp, 12 predicted proteins | sample HotsprSampOS1260_FD_202367 | JGI IMG/M metagenome (GOLD analysis project Ga0308399, IMG submission 202367) | Hot spring phototrophic mat microbial communities from Octopus Spring, Yellowstone National Park, Wyoming, United States - 20060914_OS12-60 ... | reverse complement strand
CACGGCCCGGGTGACCCCGCTCTCGTAGGCCAGGATCTGCTGGGTCCTTAGGGCGAGGAGGGCGCTCTTCTCCGTGGGCAGGCCCAGGGCCTCGTCGTAGGCGTTGGTGTGGAGGCTTTGCGTGCCTCCCAGGACGGCGGCCAGGGCCTGGTAGGCGGTGCGCACCACGTTGTTCAGGGGCTCCTGGGCGGTCAGGGTGGAGCCTCCGGTCTGGGTGTGGAAGCGGAGCATCCAGCTTTTGGGGTCCTTGGCCCCGAACTCCTCCCGCATGATGCGGGCCCAGAGCCTCCTGGCCGCTCGGAACTTGGCGGCCTCCTCAAAGATGTCGTTGTGGGCGGCGAAGAAGAAGGAGAGCCGGGGGGCGAAGCGATCCACGTCCAGGCCCCGTTCCAGGGCGGCCCGCACGTAGGCCTTGGCGTCGGCCAGGGTGAAGGCGATCTCCTGGGCGGCGGTGGCCCCCGCCTCGCGGATGTGGTAGCCGGAGATGCTGATGGTGTTCCACCGGGGCACCCGCTGGCTGCAGAACTCAAAGATGTCGGTCACGAGCCGCATGGAGGGGCCCGGCGGGTAGATGTAGGTGCCCCGGGCAAAGTACTCCTTGAGGATGTCGTTCTGGATGGTGCCGGAAACCTTTTCCCAGGGGACTCCCTGCTTCTCCGCCACCAGGAGGTAGAGGGCCAGGAGCATCATGGCGGGGGCGTTGATGGTCATGCTGGTGGAGACCTGGTCCAGGGGGATGCCCTGGAAGAGCTTCTCCATGTCCTCGAGGGTGGCGATGGACACCCCCACCCGCCCCACCTCCCCCACGCTCATGGGGTGGTCGGGGTCCAGGCCCAGCTGGGTGGGCAGGTCAAAGGCCACGCTGAGGCCCGTCTGGCCCTGGGCCAGGAGGTATCGGTAGCGAGCGTTGGACTCTTCGGCGGTGGAGAAACCCGCGTACTGCCGCATGGTCCAGGGCCTTTCCAGGTACATCCGGGGATAGATGCCCCGGGTGAAGGGGTACTCCCCGGGGCGGCCCAGCTTCTCCTGGTAGCCTTCGGGCAGGGACGCAAAGAGGCCTTCCATGCTTTAGTTTTACAGGAAAAAGCGCAGGAGGAGGAGGAAGGCGAAGAGCACGCCGAAGAGGAGGAGGAGAGGCGGCAAGAGGAGGCTGTACATGGCCAGCACTAGGGCCAAAAAATCCTTCCAGTCGGGCTTGGCTTCCTTCACGTCCCCAGTATAGCCCACATCGCTTTACCTCTTTCTAGCTGCATCCCCCTTTGATAGCATTAGGCCATGGCCCTCTCCAAGAACGCCCGCAAGGTGCTGAAGGTTCTGGCCCGTCGCGGGGCTCCGGAGGTGCTCTTCGCCTTAGGCCGGGGGCCTTCGCGCTTTTCTGACCTCCAGGCCTATCTGCTTCTTTCACCCCGCACCCTTGCGGAGCGGCTTCGGGAGTTGCACCTCCTGGGCTTCGTGGAGCGGCAGGCGTACTCCGAGGTACCACCGCGGGTAGAATACACCCTGACCCTGCGGGGCAAGCGGGTCTTAGAGTTTTTGTGGGAATTGGAAAGCGTATTGGAGACTTCTCAGGAGGTAAAGCGGTGAAAGCCAGGGCCATCGTGGTGACATCGGGCAAGGGCGGGGTGGGGAAGACCACCACCACCGCAAACCTGGGGGCGGGCTTGGCCAAGCTCGGGGAGAAGGTGGCGGTCATTGACGTGGACGTGGGCCTCAGGAACCTGGACGTGGTCATGGGCCTCGAGGGCCGGGTGGTCTTTGACCTCATTGACGTCCTGGAGGGCCGGGCCAAGCCCAGGCAGGCCCTCATCCGCGACAAGCGGGTGGAGAACCTCTACCTCCTCCCCGCCTCCCAGACCAGGGACAAGGAGGCCCTGGACCCGGCCCGTTTTCAGGAGCTGGTGCGCCACCTCCTTCTGGAGGAGGGGTTTGACCGGGTCCTCATAGACTCCCCCGCCGGGATAGAGAAGGGCTTCCAGACGGCGGCGGCACCCGCAGAGGGGGCCTTGGTGGTGGTGAACCCCGAGGTTTCTAGCGTTCGGGATGCCGACCGCATCATTGGCCTCCTCGAGGCCCGGGAGATCCGGGAGAACCTCCTCGTCATCAACCGCCTGCGGCCCAGGATGGTCTCCCGAGGGGACATGCTCTCCGTGGAGGACGTGGTGGAGATCCTGGGCCTGAGGCCCATCGGCATCATCCCCGAGGACGAGCAGGTCCTCATCGCCACCAACCAGGGGGAGGTCCTGGTCCTCAAGGGGGGTAGCCCCGCCGCCTTGGCCTACATGGACACCGCCCGCCGCCTGCGGGGGGAGGAGGTGCCCTTCAGGAACCTGGAAGAGGCCCCAGGCCTTCTGGGGGCGTTGCGCAAGCTCTTTGGGGGGCGCTGATGTGGTGGCGCAAGAAGAGCAAGGAGAAGGCGAAGGAGCGCCTGAAGCTGGTCCTGGCCTACGACCGGGCTAGGCTTTCCCCCGGGATGGTGGAGAAGCTCAAGCAGGATCTCCTCGAGGTCCTCCGCCGCTACTTCCCCGCTCAGGAGGAAGGCCTCTCCGTGGCCTTGGAGGAGCGGGGGGAGAAGATGGTCCTCATCGCCGACATCCCCCTGAGGTAGGCCTTGTTCCTGAGGCGGCCCAACCTCCTGGCCTACGACTGGGGCCTGGTCTTCCTGGTCCTGGCCCTCTTGCTCCTTGGCCTTTTTAACCTGCGGAGCGCCCTTCCTGACCCCGGCCTCCTCTCCCGCCAGCTCTTGGCCCTGGTCCTGGGCTTGGGCCTGGCCGTGGGTGTCCAGTTCTTTTCCCGCCGCACGGTCCTGGCCCTGGCCTACCCCCTGTATGCCTTCTCCCTCCTGCTTCTGGTGGCGGTCCTCCTCTTCGGGCGGGAGATCTATGGGGCCAAGGCCTGGTTCGTCCTGGGCCCTTTGCAGTTCCAGCCTTTAGAGTTGGCCAAGCTGGGCCTGGTCCTGGCCTTGGCCCGCCTTCTGGAAAACCGCTCCATCCGGTGGGTTGGGGATTACCTCCTTCCCGGTCTCCTCATCCTGCCCGTGCTGGCCCTCCTCCTCCTCCAGCCCGATCTGGGGGGTACCCTGGTGGTCCTCTTCGGGGCCTTCACCGTCCTGTTCATCAGGGGGCTTCCTTGGAGGCACCTCCTCTTTGGAGCCCTGGTCCTGGCCCTCCTGGTTCCCACCGTGGTCTGGCCCAACCTCAAGCCCTACCAGCGGGAAAGGGTCCTCATCGTCCTGGACCCTTACCGCGACCCCTTGGGCCAGGGCTTCCAGGTGATCCAGTCCACCATCGCCATCGGCTCGGGGGGGCTTTTGGGCAAGGGGTATGGCCAGGGCACCCAGACCCAGCTGGGCTTCGTCCCCTTCCGCCACACGGACTTTGTCTTCGCCGTCTGGGCGGAGGAGTGGGGGTTTGTGGGGGTGGTGGCCCTTCTCGGCCTTTACAGCCTCTTCCTCATCCGCCTCTTCTCCTTGGCCCTGGAGTGTCCCAGGCTTTCCGACCGCCTCTTCCTCGCCGGGGTGGGGGGGATGCTGGGCTTCCAGGTCCTGGTGAACCTGGGCGTGGCCCTGGGGGTGATGCCCGTGACCGGCCTCACCCTGCCCCTCTTTTCCTACGGCGGCTCCAGCCTCATGGCCACCCTCCTCTCCTTGGGGCTCGTTCTCCTGGTTCATCGGGACCGGGCCGAGCCCTAGGGGACTTGCCGGGAGGGGCGGGGTTGCTAAACTGGGCCCCGTGGCCGGGGATATACTGGTGCGCCTTCAGGGGGTGCGCAAGCGGTACGGTGGGGTGGAGGCCTTGGGCGGGGTGGACCTGGAAATCCGAAGGGGGGAGTTCTTCAGCCTCCTGGGGCCCTCGGGGTGCGGGAAGACCACCCTCCTCCGGCTCCTGGCTGGCTTTGAGACCCCGGATGCGGGGCGCATAGAGATCGGGGGAAAGGACATGTCCGGGGTCCCCCCCTACGAGCGCCCCGTGAACACGGTCTTTCAGAACTACGCCCTTTTTCCCCACATGACCGTGGCGGGGAACATCGGCTTTGGCCTGCGGATGAAGGGGCTTCCCCGGGAGGAGATCCGCAAGAGGGTGGCCTGGGCTTTGGAGCTGGTGGACCTGGTGGGCCTCGAGGACCGCTACCCCCGGGAGCTTTCCGGGGGGCAGAAGCAGCGGGTGGCCCTGGCCCGGGCCCTGGTCCTGGAGCCCGAGGTCCTTCTCCTGGACGAGCCCCTTTCCGCTTTGGACCTGAAGCTCCGCCAGGAGCTCAGGGTGGAGCTCATGCAGCTCCAGAGGCGGCTCGGCACCACCTTTATCTTCGTCACCCACGACCAGGAGGAGGCCTTGGTCATGTCGGACCGCATCGCGGTGATGCGCGCGGGGCGCATTGAGCAGGTGGGCCTTCCCGACGAGGTCTACGAGAGGCCCAGAAACCGCTTCGTGGCCGACTTCCTGGGCCGCTCCAACTTCCTCCCCGCCAGGCCCCACCCCCTGGGGGCGGAAACCCCCTTGGGCCCTTTGCGCCTCAGGGCTCCCCTGGAGCGGGAGGGGCTTTTGGTCATCCGCCCAGAGAAGATCCGCCTCTACCCGGCGAACGGGGCCTCGGGCCGGGAGAACCTGGTGCGGGCCCGGGTGGAGGAGATCGTCTACACGGGAGCGGAGAACCAGTACTACCTGCGGGCCGGGGAGGTGCGCCTTCTGGCCTACACCCTGAACCAGGACCTGCAGGAGCCCGGTTCCGAGGAGTTTGCGTACGGGGAGGAGGTTCTCTGCTACCTGCCCCCGGAAAACCTGGTGGTGCTCCATGAATGAGGCGGCTACCCCTTTCCAGCGCTTTTTCCGCATCCTGGTGACGGTGGGACCGGGGGGGCTTTGGCTTTTCCTCTTCGTCCTCCTCCCCAGCCTGCTCGTCCTCCTGGCCTCCTTCATGACCCGGGGGCCCTATGGGGAGCTCACGGGGCCCTTGGGCCTCCACAACTACCTGAGGCTCCTGGAGTCCCCCTACCTCCAGGCCTTCGCCCAGAGCCTCTGGGTGGGCGTGTGGGCCACCCTGATCTCCGTCCTGCTGGGCTACCCCCTGGCCTTTTACATCGCCCGCCACCCCCGGCGGGACCTTCTGCTCCTTCTCCTCCTCATCCCCTTCTTCACCAACTTCCTCATCCGCATCTACGCCTGGCTGGTGCTCTTGCAGAAGGAGGGGGTGGTGAACGCCTTTCTGCAAGCCTTTGGCCTGGGCCCCTTTGCCCTTTACCCCTCCTTCGCCGCCGTGCTCCTCGCCACGGTCTACACCTTTCTCCCCTTCTTCGTCCTTCCCGTCTACGCCAGCGTGGAGCGCACGGACTGGCAGCTCCTCGAGGCCGCTTACGACCTGGGGGCGAGGCCCTTCAAGGCCTTTTTCCACGCCATCCTTCCCCAGACCTACCCCGGCCTCTTCGCCGGGAGCGCCCTGGTCTTCATTCCCGCCATGGGCACCTTCGTGGTGGCGGACCTCCTGGGGGCGGGGAGGGTGGTCCTGATCGGAAACCTGATCCAGCAGCAGTTCGGGATTTCCCGGGACTGGGCCTTTGGAGGAGCCCTGAGCATCTTCCTCATGGGCTTCGTCCTCCTGGCCCTTTACCTCTACGCCCGGGCTCAGGGGGAAAGGGGGTTCAGGGAGCTGGTATGAAAAGGCTTCTCTCCCTCCACGCCCTCCTCGTCTACCTGTTCCTCTACCTCCCCATCCTGGTCATCGTGGCCCTCTCCTTCAACGAGGGCCGCCGGGGAGTGCGCTTCACCGGCTTCACCCTGGACTGGTACCGCTCCCTCTTCCAGGACCCCAGGGTCCTGGAGTACTTCCTCAACACCCTGATTGTGGCCTTCACCTCCACCCTGGTGGCCACCGTCTTGGGCACGCTCCTCGCTCTAGGCCTGGTGCGCTACCGCTTTCCCGGCAAAGGGTTTCTGCGCTACCTCCTCTACATCCCGGTGGTGGTCCCCGACGTGGTCCTGGGGGTCTCCCTTCTCCTCCTCTTCGCCTTCGCCCGGGAGCTTCTCGGATTTCCCCGGCTTTCCCTCCTCACGGTGATCCTGGGCCACATCACCTTCCAGGTGGCCTTCGTGACCCTGGTGGTGCGCTCCCGGCTCCTCCTCCTGGACCCGGGCCTCGAGGAGGCCGCCCGGGACCTGGGGGCCAGGGGCCTGCAGACCTTCCTCCACGTGACCCTGCCCTTGGCCTGGCCAGGGGTGGCCGCCGGCGCCCTCCTCGCCCTCACCCTCTCCCTGGACGACTTCGTGGTCACCTTCTTCACCGCCGGCCCCGGGGCCACCACCCTGCCCCTTTACATCTACTCCAGCGTGAAGCTGGGCATAAGCCCCAAGGTCCACGCCCTCTCCACCCTGATCGTGGGCCTCTCCGCCTTCTTTTTGGCCCTGGGGTATGCTCTTAGCCGGAGGCGCATATGATCGCAAGGTTTTCCCTTCTCCTTTTGGCCCTCCTCCTCACCGCTTGCCCCAAGCGGGCGGAGGTAGAGACCCTCTACTTCCTCAACTGGGCCGACTACATCCCCGAGGAGCTGGTCAGGAAGTTTGAGCGGGAGACCGGGGCCAAGGTGGTCCTGGATACCTTTGAGTCCCCCGAGGCCATGCTGGCCAAGCTCAAGGCGGGGGCGGACCGGGAGTTCTCCCTGGTGGTGGCCCCCGACTACTACGTCCTGCAGATGGCCCGGGAAGGCCTGGTCGCCCCCCTGGACAAAGGCAGGCTGGCGGGCTTGGCCAACCTGGACCCCTTCTTCCAGGACCCCCCCTATGACCCCGGCCTCCAGTACTCCGTGCCCTACCTCTGGGGCACCACCGGCCTGGCCTACCGGGAGGACTTGGTGAAGGGCCCGGTGGACTCCTATGGGGTCTTCTTTGATCCGGCGCGCCAGGTGGGGCCCTTCCTCCTCCTGGACGAGATGCGGGAGACCATCGGGGCCGCCCTCAGGTACCTGGGCTACTCGCTGAACACCACCGACCCAGAGGCCCTGGAGAAGGCCAAGGAGCTCCTCATCGCCGCCAAGGCCCGCTCCGTGGGCTTCGCCGGGGGGGTGGAGGCCCTGAACCGCATCCTGGGTGGGGACGCCGCGGTCTCCCTGGCCTACTCCGGGGACGTCCTCCAGGCCCGGCAGGAGGACGAGCGCCTGCGCTACGCCCTCCCCAAGGAGGGAGGGACCCTCTGGACGGACGCCATGGTGGTCTTGAAGCGGGGCCCCGCCCAGGACCTGGCCTACCGCTTCATAGACTTCCTCCTGAGGCCGGAGAACGCCGCGGAGCTCGCCGCCTATACCCGCTACGCCACCCCCGTGGCCCAGGCCGTCCCTCTCCTTCCCCAGGAGATGCGCCAGGACCCCACCGTCTTCCCCCCGGAGGAGGTGCGGGCCAAGCTGGAGTACCTAAAGGACCTGGGGCCGGACATCGCCCTCTACGACCGGGTCTGGACCGAGGTCAAGGCCCGCTAAAGGTAAGGCGGGGGGCTTAGGCCTATACTGGTCCCGTGAAGCGCCTCCTCCCCTTCCTCCTCCTCCTAGGGTTTTCCGCCTTGGCCCAAGGGGCGGAGGGGCTGTGGGCCAGGTATTGCGCCCAGTGCCACGGGGAGAAGGCCCAAGGGGTGCGGCCCTACCCGGGCCTTTCCGGGGTAGCCCCCCTCTTCGCCAGCCCGGAGGGACGAAGGTACCTAGTCCTGGTGGTCCTTTACGGCAAAAAGGGGGAGGTGGGCCTCATGCCTGGCTTCGCCCAGCTCAAGGACGAGGAGCTCGCCCTGCTCCTGAACCACCTGCTGGCCCTGCTGAAGGCCAAGGGGGAGCCCTTCAGACCCGAGGAGATCAAGAAAGAGCGGGGCCAGAACCTGGCCCCGGACCGGATCAAAAGGCCCTAGGCCGGGTCGGCCAGCGCCGCCCCCTCGTCCGCCTGCCCCACCAGGGCGGTGTAGCGGGCGAAGAGGCCCTTGGCGAAGGCGGGGGGCTTGGGCTTCCAGGTGGCCTGGCGCCGCTTTAGCTCCTCCTCGGGCAAAAGCACCTCCAGGAGGCGGTTTTCCACGTCAATGCGCACCCGGTCCCCCTCCTTTAAGAGGGCGATGGGCCCGCCCACATAGGCCTCGGGGGCGATGTGTCCCACCATGAGGCCCCTTGTGCCCCCGGAGAAGCGCCCATCGGTGAGGAGGGCCACCTCGGGGCCCAGGCCCTCGCCCACGAGGGCGCTGGTCACGGAGAGCATCTCCGGCATGCCGGGAGCCCCCTTGGGACCCACGTAGCGGATGACCACCACGTCCCCGGGACGGATCTCCTTGGCCAGCACCTTGGCCATGGCCTCCTCTTCCGTGTCAAAGACCCGGGCCGGGCCCTCAAAGTAGGTGCGCTCCGTGCCCGCAAGCTTGAGGACCGCCCCTCTCGGGGCCAGGTTGCCCCAAAGGACCACGATCCCTCCCTGGGGCTTCAGGGCCCGCTCCACGGGGAAGACCACCTTTTGCCCCTCGGCCTCCCTGAAGGCCCTTTCCACCTCCTCCGCCAGGGTGCGCCCGGTGAGGGTCTTTTCCTCGCCAAAGAGGAGGCCCGCCTCCAGAAGCCTCTTGTAGACCAAAGCCGTTCCCCCCGCCTCGTAGAGCTCCCAGGCGGTGTAGGTGCCCCAGGGCCTGAGGTCGGCGATGACCGGGGTCTTGCGGGAGACCTGGTCAAAGTCGTCTAGGCTCAGCTCCACCCCCGCCTCCTTGGCCATAGCCAGGAGGTGGAGGACGGCGTTGGTGCTCCCCCCGGTGGCGGCCAAGGCGGCGATGGCGTTTAAGAAGCTCCTCCGGGTGAGGAAGTCCTGGGGCTTCCAGCCGTGCTCTATGGCCCAGGCCAGGATCCGGCCCGCCTCCCGGGTGGCCTTGGGCTTTTCGGGATGGACGGCGGGGATGGCGTTGTAGCCCATGGGGGAGAGGCCCAGGACCTCGAGGACCATGGCCATGGTGTTGGCCGTGTACTGCCCCCCGCAGGCCCCGGGGCCGGGGATGGCCCGCCTCTCAATCTCCAAAAGCTCCTCCTCGCTGATCTTCCCCGCCGCCCGCTGGCCCACCGCCTCAAAGACCTCCACGATGGTGAGCTTGCGGCCCCGCCACTCCCCGGGGGCGATGGTCCCCCCGTAGAGGACCATGCCGGGGACCCCGCTCCGGATGACCCCCATGGCCCCCCCGGGGATGGTCTTGTCGCAGGCGGAGAGGACCGCCATCCCGTCGTAGAGGTAGCCCTGGGCGATGAGCTCAATGCTATCGGCGATGACCTCGCGGCTTACAAGGCTCGCCCGCATCCCCGGGGTGCCCATGCTGATGCCGTCGGAGATGGCGGGGGCCCCGAACTCAAAGGGGAAGACCCCGGCCTCCCTGAGCCCCGCTTTCAGGTTCAGGGCTAGCTCCCTCAGGTGGTAGTTGCAGGGCATCCCGTCGGTGAAGGTGTTCACCACCCCCACGAAGGGCCTGGCGAAGTCCTCGTCCCCCACGCCCACCGCCCGGAGCATGGCCCGGGCCGGGGCCTGCTGCAAGCCTTTTTTGATCCGATCCGACCTCATGCGTCCCTCCAGTGAGCGATTTTGCCGTGAAAGGCCCTGGCCCGGGGGAGAAGCCGGACCAGGGCCCTGGCGGCCTCCTCTGGGGTGAGGAGGCGGCCTTCTTCCCGGTATCCCCGGAAGACCCGCTGGAGGACGGGGGCCCCGCCCCCCTGGGCTTCCCGGGCCGCCTTCTGCATGTCCGTTTCCACCACCCCCGGGCGGAAGACGAAGCAGATGACCTCCGGGGCCTCGGCGGCGAGTTGCTTCGCCAGGTGCTCCTCCGCCGCCTTGGCCACGGCGTAGGCCCCGATGCCGGGCAGGTTGCTCTCCGCCGCCCCCGAGCCCAGGTATACGGCCAGCCCGCCGCCCTGGCGGAGGAGGTGGGGGTAGGCGAAGCGGGCCAGCTGGTAGCCCGCGATCAGGTTGGCCTCGAGGACCTCCAGGAAGAGGCTCTCCGCCAGCTCAAAGAGGAGGGGCCCTGGGTGGAGGACCCCGGCGTTGTGGATGAAGCCCTGGAAGTGGCCCAGCTCCAAGGCCTTTTCCACCAGGGCCCGGGCCACCTCCCCCTTCCCGGCGCTTCCCGCCACCCATTCGGCCTTGGCCCCTAGGGCCCGCACCTCCTCGGCCACGGCCTTCAGGGGGGCTTCCCGCCTGGCGTTCAGGACCAGGTCGTAGCCCGCCTTGGCCAGCTCCAGGGCCAGGGCCCTCCCGATGCCCCGGCTGGCCCCGGTGAGGATCAGGGTCTTTCTCATAGGAGCTCCTCCACGGGCACCTCCACCCCCATGAACTCCAGGACCTCCCCCGGGCCCAGGGTCCGGACCTCCCCGTAGGCTTCCCCCTGGGGCTTCCGGTGGACCAGGACCCGCCCGCCTTCCAGATCCACCACCCAGACCTCGGGCACCCCGGCTTTGGCGTAGAGGGGGAGCTTGGTGCCCAGGTCGTAGCGGAGGGTGGTGTCCGCCACCTCCACCACCAAAAGGGCATCGGAGGCCTCGGGTAGTCGCTCCTCGTAGAAGTCGGGGCGGGGCTTCAAGAGGGCCAGATCGGGGTAGAGCTCGGATTCACCCACCACCAGGGGGTTTTGGGGCGAGATAAGGGCTTTTCCGGACTGGGGCAAAGGCAGGAGGAGGGCTAGGAGCCGGTTGACCTTGGCCGCGTGCCGCTTCCCTATAGGGCTCATTTCTACCAGATCCCCTTCCACCAGCTCCAGCCTCAGGTCCTCGGGGAAGACCCCTGCTTCCACCATGCGGTGGAACTCCTCCAGGGAGATCTTGTGG
>Ga0308399_1000816_pt1 | contig 10820 bp, 9 predicted proteins | sample HotsprSampOS1260_FD_202367 | JGI IMG/M metagenome (GOLD analysis project Ga0308399, IMG submission 202367) | Hot spring phototrophic mat microbial communities from Octopus Spring, Yellowstone National Park, Wyoming, United States - 20060914_OS12-60 ... | reverse complement strand
GCAACGACGCAGTTTCAGTGCTCTTCAGCGAGCCGAAAATTCCTCAATTCTGTTTTAGGTCGCGTAGGTGTTTCGGATCACTCGCCGTGTTTCAGTGCTCTTCAGCGAGCCGAAAATTCCTCAATCGGGATCGGCGTTCTCGTCAACCTCGCCCGACAGTACGTTTCAGTGCTCTTCAGCGAGCCGAAAATTCCTCAATCCACGAACGGGCTGACGGTGTTCGTGCCCGCGCCGTGTTTCAGTGCTCTTCAGCGAGCCGAAAATTCCTCAATGGCTACAACGAGATGGGACAGGCGATGAAGGACGCGTTTCAGTGCTCTTCAGCGAGCCGAAAATTCCTCAATGAGCGATCCAGACCAGCGTGCGATCCACACGCACAACGTTTCAGTGCTCTTCAGCGAGCCGAAAATTCCTCAATAGTACAACGCTTACATCGGCGCGGATGATTTCCTCGCCGTTTCAGTGCTCTTCAGCGAGCCGAAAATTCCTCAATCGACCCGACGACGCGGATCGACCGCGCGGCGTCGCGTTTCAGTGCTCTTCAGCGAGCCGAAAATTCCTCAATCGTCGTGCTGGTACGGGCGTGTCGGTTCCTGCGCGCGTTTCAGTGCTCTTCAGCGAGCCGAAAATTCCTCAATTCAACGTGCGCGGGAGTAGAAAACGTGCCAGAAGGGTTTCAGTGCTCTTCAGCGAGCCGAAAATTCCTCAATCTAACTTCCTTTCAGCAACGCCAATCCCGGCGGTCGACGTTTCAGTGCTCTTCAGCGAGCCGAAAATTCCTCAATCGAGCACCTCGGTCGCGTCCTCTTCCGGCAGCGCAGACGTTTCAGTGCTCTTCAGCGAGCCGAAAATTCCTCAATTGGAGGTAAGAGATGGCTACAATCCGTATTTGGTCGTTTCAGTGCTCTTCAGCGAGCCGAAAATTCCTCAATCGTCGGGGCAAGCGCGCGCTGGACGCCCAGCGCGCTGTTTCAGTGCTCTTCAGCGAGCCGAAAATTCCTCAATGGCGCGTAGGGGGTACGGCTATGTCGCCGCTCACGCCGTTTCAGTGCTCTTCAGCGAGCCGAAAATTCCTCAATCATACGCCATCACGAAAAAGCAGATCGCAGCGACGCCCGCGTTTCAGTGCTCTTCAGCGAGCCGAAAATTCCTCAATGTAGTCCGGATCGCCGCCGAGCCGGGCGACGAGTTCGTTTCAGTGCTCTTCAGCGAGCCGAAAATTCCTCAATCGTTACGACCGCGAGCAACACAGCGTCGAGTTGGGCGGTTTCAGTGCTCTTCAGCGAGCCGAAAATTCCTCAATAAAGTGTAGTCACGGTAATCGATTTACTACAGAGAAGTTTCAGTGCTCTTCAGCGAGCCGAAAATTCCTCAATAGGCGGGTAAGCGACGGATCGCTCACCCGCCCGAACGGTTTCAGTGCTCTTCAGCGAGCCGAAAATTCCTCAATGCTGGCGGTGCAGTACAACAACGCCGTCGTTCCCGTCGTTTCAGTGCTCTTCAGCGAGCCGAAAATTCCTCAATTTTGTTTATCGCAACAATCAACCCACACACGCCCAAGTTTCAGTGCTCTTCAGCGAGCCGAAAATTCCTCAATCAAATGATCCAGCGCTTGTTGCCCGGCAGCGCTACCGGTTTCAGTGCTCTTCAGCGAGCCGAAAATTCCTCAATGCGCCGTACTGCTGCTGCGTCAGCGCAGCATCGCAGCGCGTTTCAGTGCTCTTCAGCGAGCCGAAAATTCCTCAATAGAGAAGCAGGTGTTGTGACGCCCGCGCCGCGATCGTTTCAGTGCTCTTCAGCGAGCCGAAAATTCCTCAATGCTCGGCGGCGATCCGGACTACTACGATCCGGTTTTGGGTTTCAGTGCTCTTCAGCGAGCCGAAAATTCCTCAATCATCGCGCTGGCATTTTTCGCGAAGGAAAGCAGTTTGTTTCAGTGCTCTTCAGCGAGCCGAAAATTCCTCAATAGTTGGTGAAGGGCGGCGTCAACGTCAAAGATGTGATGTTTCAGTGCTCTTCAGCGAGCCGAAAATTCCTCAATATTCGGGTTTTCTATATCGACTATCGTTTGAGACGGCGTTTCAGTGCTCTTCAGCGAGCCGAAAATTCCTCAATTTTGGAAATGTGTTTGTTCATTAGGCGTAATACCGATTTGTTTCAGTGCTCTTCAGCGAGCCGAAAATTCCTCAATTATGACTACTCTGCGCGTTTATGGCGCTACAAAGAGTTTCAGTGCTCTTCAGCGAGCCGAAAATTCCTCAATCGTGCTGCGCACCGCGCGCAGTCCGGCGTTCGTCGAGAGTTTCAGTGCTCTTCAGCGAGCCGAAAATTCCTCAATCGACGACGGGTTCTATCATCCGAACGAGTTCATCGGTTTCAGTGCTCTTCAGCGAGCCGAAAATTCCTCAATCGACCATACAAATCTGAGCGGGTAATATTTCTACATTAGCGTTTCAGTGCTCTTCAGCGAGCCGAAAATTCCTCAATTCTGCCGTAGATTGCCCGTCCTTCGATACCGCGATCGTTTCAGTGCTCTTCAGCGAGCCGAAAATTCCTCAATTCGAGGATTACGTTGCGCAACTGCGGTTCGCGTGGTTGAGTTTCAGTGCTCTTCAGCGAGCCGAAAATTCCTCAATGTTGTAATTTAACGTCGTCACACCGAGAAACACCGTAGTTTCAGTGCTCTTCAGCGAGCCGAAAATTCCTCAATGTGCGGCGTATCGGGTGACGGTCCTGCCCTGCCCTGCCGTTTCAGTGCTCTTCAGCGAGCCGAAAATTCCTCAATCTTCGCGTCGAGCAGCCCGCGGATGATCACCCCCTCATGTTTCAGTGCTCTTCAGCGAGCCGAAAATTCCTCAATCAGAAACAGCCGCGCCGCAGCGACGCGCGCGCCGGCGTTTCAGTGCTCTTCAGCGAGCCGAAAATTCCTCAATTTGGTGAAGGGCGGCGTCAACGTCAAAGACGTGCTGTTTCAGTGCTCTTCAGCGAGCCGAAAATTCCTCAATGCTGACGGTGTTGTTCCCCGCGCCGTCCGCGAGGATGAGGTTTCAGTGCTCTTCAGCGAGCCGAAAATTCCTCAATACCGACGACGCGGGCATCTGGCAGCGCGCCGCACGCTGTTTCAGTGCTCTTCAGCGAGCCGAAAATTCCTCAATGGTACGCGATGTGATCTTCGCATTGCGAAAATAGCCGTTTCAGTGCTCTTCAGCGAGCCGAAAATTCCTCAATACCGTCGACGCAGACGGCGTGGGACGCGGTGCAGGCGAGTTTCAGTGCTCTTCAGCGAGCCGAAAATTCCTCAATCTGCCGTCACAACACCCGCTCTTCTTTTCTTTCTGTTTCAGTGCTCTTCAGCGAGCCGAAAATTCCTCAATTGAGACAGAGATGCTGCTGGCGGTATTGGACGACTGTTTCAGTGCTCTTCAGCGAGCCGAAAATTCCTCAATTCACGCCCTCGTCTGTCAGTTCCAGCGCGCCGTACCCGATGTTTCAGTGCTCTTCAGCGAGCCGAAAATTCCTCAATTAAAGGAGGTTCAAAATGCGGGTACGGGTTTGGCAGTTTCAGTGCTCTTCAGCGAGCCGAAAATTCCTCAATTCTGCTCGATAACCGCAGTTGCGCGCGTGAGCAGATGTTTCAGTGCTCTTCAGCGAGCCGAAAATTCCTCAATACATCTGTCACCTCACAGCACGCGCGTCCAGTTCGCGTTTCAGTGCTCTTCAGCGAGCCGAAAATTCCTCAATGGCGGGAAATACACAATCGCGCCGGAAATCAACCGAGTTTCAGTGCTCTTCAGCGAGCCGAAAATTCCTCAATTTCGATATCGAAACGCAGCCGCTCTTTCGCTACCCGAGTTTCAGTGCTCTTCAGCGAGCCGAAAATTCCTCAATCGGTCAACGCGAATAGTTTCGATGTCGTAAATCTCTGCGTTTCAGTGCTCTTCAGCGAGCCGAAAATTCCTCAATCGTCTTCAGCGTCTCCTCGCCGAAGTCCCGCGCGGCGTTTCAGTGCTCTTCAGCGAGCCGAAAATTCCTCAATCGCCGCGCGTCCTCGTAACGCAGCGCCTCGACCAGAGTTTCAGTGCTCTTCAGCGAGCCGAAAATTCCTCAATCGACGACCGGCTCTATCATCCGAACGAGTTCGTCGGTTTCAGTGCTCTTCAGCGAGCCGAAAATTCCTCAATCGCCCCGGTCTCGACCCGCGCACATCGCGCGTTCTTCGTTTCAGTGCTCTTCAGCGAGCCGAAAATTCCTCAATACCACGAGCGACCTGCCGTTATCGTTTCCGCAATCTGGTTTCAGTGCTCTTCAGCGAGCCGAAAATTCCTCAATGCACGCAGTCCGGCGTTCGTCGAAACCGATGCGCTGCGTTTCAGTGCTCTTCAGCGAGCCGAAAATTCCTCAATATTGAACACCATCTTCGGAACCGACGCGATCCGCGGTTTCAGTGCTCTTCAGCGAGCCGAAAATTCCTCAATGCTGGCGGGGAACATCAAAGCGCCAAGCGGCGGAGGGTTTCAGTGCTCTTCAGCGAGCCGAAAATTCCTCAATTCCAACGCGGGCAGCGTAATCGTTCGCTGCTCCAGGTTTCAGTGCTCTTCAGCGAGCCGAAAATTCCTCAATACGGCCTGCGCGGCGTTGCGGTACGCACGCGCAACTGGTTTCAGTGCTCTTCAGCGAGCCGAAAATTCCTCAATAAGCAGCGCCTGCAACGTCTCCTCGCCGACGCCCCGCGGTTTCAGTGCTCTTCAGCGAGCCGAAAATTCCTCAATATGGGCGTTCGTTTCTTTCGCATATCCACCCGCTCACGTTTCAGTGCTCTTCAGCGAGCCGAAAATTCCTCAATGGATCAGGCGGATCGGTTTCCACTGCGGGCGCTGAGTTTCAGTGCTCTTCAGCGAGCCGAAAATTCCTCAATCGGCGGCAGCGCAAAAGTCGCCGGGTTGTCGTTTCGTTTCAGTGCTCTTCAGCGAGCCGAAAATTCCTCAATTCAGCGCTGCGGTGACGCTGTGGTTGTCGCCGCCCGCGGTTTCAGTGCTCTTCAGCGAGCCGAAAATTCCTCAATGGTCAGCGGGTGGATGTACGCGAGAAACCCGCGCCCGTGTTTCAGTGCTCTTCAGCGAGCCGAAAATTCCTCAATAGACGATGACGGTCAGCTGGTGAGGGTGTCGAAATGTTTCAGTGCTCTTCAGCGAGCCGAAAATTCCTCAATTTGAGCGAGACACCGACACCGTTCTGGCGATGATCCAGGTTTCAGTGCTCTTCAGCGAGCCGAAAATTCCTCAATTGCGGTTTGTGTTGGAGAGCGGGCTGGCTGAGCGGATCGTTTCAGTGCTCTTCAGCGAGCCGAAAATTCCTCAATGTTTGCCCGCAAGCTGCTCCTCGCACCGAAGCGCGTCGGGTTTCAGTGCTCTTCAGCGAGCCGAAAATTCCTCAATGTGTACGAACCGCGCGTTGCGGGTTTGTTCCGCAAGTTTCAGTGCTCTTCAGCGAGCCGAAAATTCCTCAATAAAAAATAAGCGACACGCTATTGTGTCGCTTATTTTCGTTTCAGTGCTCTTCAGCGAGCCGAAAATTCCTCAATTCAGCGCACCCCCTCATCGACATACAGTCTGATCACGTTTCAGTGCTCTTCAGCGAGCCGAAAATTCCTCAATCTTCGTCTTTCTTCAGCGACTTCGCTGCATCCTCCTCGTTTCAGTGCTCTTCAGCGAGCCGAAAATTCCTCAATCGATGACACGCTCGCGTCGCATGTTCTTATCCATGTGTTTCAGTGCTCTTCAGCGAGCCGAAAATTCCTCAATCGATCCCGTCGCAGCGCTCGCGGCGCAGATCGGGCGTTTCAGTGCTCTTCAGCGAGCCGAAAATTCCTCAATTTCTGACGCTTTTTGTTGTTGTAACACTATTCTGGGTTTCAGTGCTCTTCAGCGAGCCGAAAATTCCTCAATGGTGCACGACCGACCAGAGCGCATCCTCCCTGCGAGTGTTTCAGTGCTCTTCAGCGAGCCGAAAATTCCTCAATTCTACGTCCAGGCTAATCGCCAGTGGGAGTATCACTGTTTCAGTGCTCTTCAGCGAGCCGAAAATTCCTCAATGTTCAGAATGTCGGTCATCGACGGAGCGTTGAAAACGTTTCAGTGCTCTTCAGCGAGCCGAAAATTCCTCAATCGCTCCAGTCGTTGGTGGCGCAGATCCTGGCGCTCGTGTTTCAGTGCTCTTCAGCGAGCCGAAAATTCCTCAATTTCCGCTGCGCGCTGGAGCAGTTCCGGTTGCACTGCGTGTTTCAGTGCTCTTCAGCGAGCCGAAAATTCCTCAATCGCGGGAAGCAGTTGCTGCCGGTCTCGATACGAGAAGTTTCAGTGCTCTTCAGCGAGCCGAAAATTCCTCAATGAAGATGCAGGTGTTGTGACGGCAGTTACGGATCAAGTTTCAGTGCTCTTCAGCGAGCCGAAAATTCCTCAATTCCAGCGTTCGACGTTGACAATGATGGATGCCATAAGAGGTTTCAGTGCTCTTCAGCGAGCCGAAAATTCCTCAATGCGCGAGACAATCGAGACGCTGCTGCGGTACATCCCGTTTCAGTGCTCTTCAGCGAGCCGAAAATTCCTCAATTTCTAGTCGTGTCCGTGGGCGCGGTCGCGGCCGCGCCGTTTCAGTGCTCTTCAGCGAGCCGAAAATTCCTCAATCGCTGGACTCCGGGCGGACCTCATACGTTTTTCCGCGGGTTTCAGTGCTCTTCAGCGAGCCGAAAATTCCTCAATGGCGATGCCGTCCAGTCCTCAGTTGCGCTGGATAGGTTTCAGTGCTCTTCAGCGAGCCGAAAATTCCTCAATTGACATCCCTGACATCGACGCGATCCGCCGGTAGAGGTTTCAGTGCTCTTCAGCGAGCCGAAAATTCCTCAATCAAACGTCGCCTACGCTGGGTATCGATGATGAGATGTTTCAGTGCTCTTCAGCGAGCCGAAAATTCCTCAATAGTGTATAGTGAGCCAGGATCAGCGACAATGCACTATGTTTCAGTGCTCTTCAGCGAGCCGAAAATTCCTCAATTGTATAGTGAGCCAGGATCAGCGACAATGCACTATGTTTCAGTGCTCTTCAGCGAGCCGAAAATTCCTCAATGAAAACTGATATTTCCGAGAGTTATTCAGTTGCTAGGAGTTTCAGTGCTCTTCAGCGAGCCGAAAATTCCTCAATCTGTTTTATTGTACACTCTCAATCTAATACGTGAAGTGTTTCAGTGCTCTTCAGCGAGCCGAAAATTCCTCAATGCTAATAGGGCAGTATTGATCTTTCAACAGCGTAGTTCGTTTCAGTGCTCTTCAGCGAGCCGAAAATTCCTCAATCAGATTTCCACATCGACAACGGCGAAACTGCGGAAGAGTTTCAGTGCTCTTCAGCGAGCCGAAAATTCCTCAATGGAGGCGGCGAAATGTTACAAGCGCGTGTTGTCCGTGTTTCAGTGCTCTTCAGCGAGCCGAAAATTCCTCAATCGGGATGGAAAATGTTGACGCGCGGGGTTTTGCCTTCGTTTCAGTGCTCTTCAGCGAGCCGAAAATTCCTCAATCTATTCCTTGCACCAGAACTCTATCATCATAGTCCGTTTCAGTGCTCTTCAGCGAGCCGAAAATTCCTCAATGGGACGATGATAATGCCGCTGGTGCTTATCCCGACGGAGTTTCAGTGCTCTTCAGCGAGCCGAAAATTCCTCAATCGCCCGCAGAGCCGCGCACAATGCTACGGAACATCTATGTTTCAGTGCTCTTCAGCGAGCCGAAAATTCCTCAATTGAGCGACGTACCGGCATCTGCGGCGCTGCTAAACGAGTTTCAGTGCTCTTCAGCGAGCCGAAAATTCCTCAATCAAAGACCGCGAGTGCATCTGGTTCAGTCCGCACTGGTTTCAGTGCTCTTCAGCGAGCCGAAAATTCCTCAATTCTGAACGACGCCGTACAGCGCCGCCAGCGTCTTGTACGTTTCAGTGCTCTTCAGCGAGCCGAAAATTCCTCAATGGTCGGTCGTTCCTCGCGCACATCCACCCGCTGACCGTTTCAGTGCTCTTCAGCGAGCCGAAAATTCCTCAATCCTTCCGCAGTCGCCGACGGTCGCCGAAATCAACGAGTTTCAGTGCTCTTCAGCGAGCCGAAAATTCCTCAATGAGTTGACGCCTGAAGTAATCGCACGTCTGGTGCGGCGTTTCAGTGCTCTTCAGCGAGCCGAAAATTCCTCAATGGACGCGGGCTTGGGGCATACCGTACACGTACCGCGGTTTCAGTGCTCTTCAGCGAGCCGAAAATTCCTCAATTGTCGCCGCCATCACGCCGTCGGCGACGTGAATTCCGGTTTCAGTGCTCTTCAGCGAGCCGAAAATTCCTCAATGCGGGAGGAAACAGCATCTGCGGCAGCCGCGCGAGGTTGTTTCAGTGCTCTTCAGCGAGCCGAAAATTCCTCAATCGTCGTCAAGCGCTGCAAGCGCGTCCTCCAGATCGGTTTCAGTGCTCTTCAGCGAGCCGAAAATTCCTCAATCATGGCCCGTGGCGTACCGGGAACAATTTGTTCCGCTGTTTCAGTGCTCTTCAGCGAGCCGAAAATTCCTCAATTTATCGAGCACGTCAGAACCGATTATTCGTCCGTCGTTTCAGTGCTCTTCAGCGAGCCGAAAATTCCTCAATATCGCGGTAGCGCTCCAGTATCGCGCGTACATCGTCGTTTCAGTGCTCTTCAGCGAGCCGAAAATTCCTCAATTCCAAATGTTCGAGATGACGCCGCCGGCGCAGCGAGTTTCAGTGCTCTTCAGCGAGCCGAAAATTCCTCAATGGGGGAAATCGCATCTGCTGGCGCGGATGCTGGTTGGTTTCAGTGCTCTTCAGCGAGCCGAAAATTCCTCAATCGTGACCGCCGCGTTGATGTTCCACATCCGGCGCGGTTTCAGTGCTCTTCAGCGAGCCGAAAATTCCTCAATGGTGAGGTCACCGCGTCGCGCGTAAGCAGCGGCAGTTTCAGTGCTCTTCAGCGAGCCGAAAATTCCTCAACAGGTGTTGTGACACCCCGCGCCCGCGCCGCGATCGTTTCAGTGCTCTTCAGCGAGCCGAAAATTCCTCAAACCGGGTCGTTGCCGTAGTCGCCGGTTTGGATCAGACGTTTCAGTGCTCTTCAGCGAGCCGAAAATTCCTCAACGTAATGCTGCTGCGTCAACGCAGCATCACAGCGCGTTTCAGTGCTCTTCAGCGAGCCGAAAATTCCTCAATTGTTCGTCATATCGCACAGCCCGACCAGTCCCTTACGTTTCAGTGCTCTTCAGCGAGCCGAAAATTCCTCAACAAAGCGCGGCTGATCATTCTCGCCGACGCCGACGTGTTTCAGTGCTCTTCAGCGAGCCGAAAATTCCTCAATTCAGTCTCGTCGTTCCGACCGCAGCGATCGAGTACTGGTTTCAGTGCTCTTCAGCGAGCCGAAAATTCCTCAATCGGAAAGCGTCGCTCGCGCGGTCAACGCTGATGATCGTTTCAGTGCTCTTCAGCGAGCCGAAAATTCCTCAATTTGAGCCAGATTGGAGTTTCGCGCAGTCGCCCGAAGTGTTTCAGTGCTCTTCAGCGAGCCGAAAATTCCTCAATGGATTATCTGCTGCTGGACGGCGATTGTCCGGTTGGTTTCAGTGCTCTTCAGCGAGCCGAAAATTCCTCAACGGCGGCGCGGTGTTCCGCAACGTTCGTAGTTGTGTGTTTCAGTGCTCTTCAGCGAGCCGAAAATTCCTCAACGCCTTTGATGCGATTGTCGTCGTAAACGCCTGGACGTTTCAGTGCTCTTCAGCGAGCCGAAAATTCCTCAATCGCGTGCGCGTCGGCGTGCGGGTGAGCGTCGGCGTGCGTTTCAGTGCTCTTCAGCGAGCCGAAAATTCCTCAAGAAATCTCGAAAATTGGGTATTGACAAACGGTGCGGTTTCAGTGCTCTTCAGCGAGCCGAAAATTCCTCAATTCGGTTGACGCCGCAACGTAGGCGTCCGCTGCGTGCGTTTCAGTGCTCTTCAGCGAGCCGAAAATTCCTCAATGTGATGCGCTGCACCAGCGCTTATCGCGCCGCGCGGTTTCAGTGCTCTTCAGCGAGCCGAAAATTCCTCAACCCCACCGCGACGCGCGATCCGTACCAGCCGCCGTGTTTCAGTGCTCTTCAGCGAGCCGAAAATTCCTCAACGTTGTGCTCCCGGCTGCGTTCGCGTATTTCACGTGTTTCAGTGCTCTTCAGCGAGCCGAAAATTCCTCAATCTGCGGATCGAAAAGCGCATTCACGTTGAACCCGACGCCGTTTCAGTGCTCTTCAGCGAGCCGAAAATTCCTCAAGGACACCTCACGCGCTTCGGGGTTGATGGATTTGTGTTTCAGTGCTCTTCAGCGAGCCGAAAATTCCTCAACTCGTGGCTGGATCAGCTCTCGGCGTCGATTCACAAGTTTCAGTGCTCTTCAGCGAGCCGAAAATTCCTCAACGCGATACGAGTTCCGGCAATCTGTCTCTAGTGTAGGTTTCAGTGCTCTTCAGCGAGCCGAAAATTCCTCAATATGTGTTCGACGGCTGGGGTGTTGTGAGGGTGTCGTTTCAGTGCTCTTCAGCGAGCCGAAAATTCCTCAATGTGGGGCGTCGTGTATGACGCCGGTGATCCTGACTGTTTCAGTGCTCTTCAGCGAGCCGAAAATTCCTCAATCCGACCCTCGCACCTGCGTCCATCCATATTCCCGACTGCGACGATCACGCTTCGTCGTTCCTGAGCCTTCCTGGTGCGTCGCCATGACACCCGTATACTAGCATGAACGCGCGCGTTTCGCAACCC
>Ga0308399_1000813_pt1 | contig 10837 bp, 11 predicted proteins | sample HotsprSampOS1260_FD_202367 | JGI IMG/M metagenome (GOLD analysis project Ga0308399, IMG submission 202367) | Hot spring phototrophic mat microbial communities from Octopus Spring, Yellowstone National Park, Wyoming, United States - 20060914_OS12-60 ... | reverse complement strand
CATTCCCTGGGGGACGAAGCCGATCGAAGAGCTATCTTGACGTAGGCCCAAGGACCTCCTTGCCCAGTCTCGGGGCGTAGAGACCAGGCCACGGCAATGCGCGATCAATTCTGAGGGTACCGGGAGCTTCCCGGCTTAGGAGTGAGCCGTCCGTGGAAAGAACCCGACGATGTCGCTGGGCCGCCGGGCTTGGAAGGCTGTCCCGGGAGCAGCCGCAGCGTGGATCGCCTCGATGGACCAGCTCGGGCGGGTTGGCGGCCTTAGGTTGGGGGCTGGTTCTATCTCTGCCGGCTTTGAAATTTTTGGCCTTGGGCCAGAGGCCTTCCACAGCCGTGCCGCGCGCGGCGGTCAATCCAGGATTCGGGACCGGTAGAATGCGACGGCATTGGGCTCGAGCAGGTCCGTAAAGGTTACCACCCTGGCGTCGTTGGTGATGACCATGTACGGCCGCCATTCAAACTCGGCGTCCGATTTCTCGATCAGATATCGCAAGCATGCCCATCGGCCAGAGGACGGGATTTCCAAAATGCGTTAACGTGGAGGGTTCTAGAAAAACTTAGGGCGGGCGTGGGGCTCTGCTGCCGGATTTGACAGGCTTCAGTCCGAGGGAGTCGATGGCAAGGAATGTCCAGTAGGGACTCTCCAAAGTCGACAAGCCGGGGATATACCTGCCCACTGGACCAAGCTTTCTTGGCACTTTTGGGTACGTCACCGCCACCAACGGCCACGGGTCTTGCCCCCATGCTAGCAACTAGATGAATGGTTGGGCGAGGATCTCTTCTTCTTTCGGTGAGCAGATCCAGTGAGTTCGGGCTTTAGGCGTGGGGTGTGGGAGACCGGCTTGGTATCCGCTGTCCTGCGGGAGCGCTGCTTTTTGTGATTCGCGCCACGGGGGGCGAGCGGAGCCGGCCCCGACCAGCGGTGGTGTGACAACGCCCAAGCCCCGGGACTTCCGGCGGAAATTCATGGACGAAGCTGGCCATGACTTGGCAGCTCGCTTGGCAAAAAGGGGGCTAAGAAAACGCCCGGAGCGACCACGTGTCAGTCGGCCTGACACATTGGATTCGGCTGGTTATCAAGAACATGCAACAAAGTAATGGACAGCCGTCGGCTTGTGTGTCGAACTGGCTTACACTTTTGCGAAACTGAGCCAACCTATTGAAGCACAATAAGTTGCGTTTCCGTGCCAGGGCATTCGGTTGCACAAGGGCCTTCAAAGAGTCGGTTTAGTTTACACCTTCAATATTTCACCAGTCTCATGCATGAGATTAGCCATCACATCGAATTTGTAATATGCTGTACATCAACTAGATGTGGCAATGATCGAGACCATGTGGCACGATTCGTGCTGACACTGTTGGCATTGCTGGTGATGTGGCAATCGAGCATTAGTGCCGCAGAAACAGCGAAAGCGAATGCGATCAACCAAAAGAATGGAGGACTGAATGAAGAAGAGTGTAGCGATGGCAGCCTTCGTGGCGATTGCTGGGCTAAGCAGTTAGGCGGCCTTGATTGATTTCGAGGCGGACGTACCCGGGTTTAAGCCCAATGGGTGGTCGCCGGCAGGGCATCCACTGGTGAAGTTCAGCGACACGGCTGGAACCGATCTGTTCGTAGGAAATTTCGGATCTCAAGGTTTGGGTCAGTCGTTGGCTGTCAACCATGATTTTGACGGAAGCAAGCTGCAGATCGATTTCCTCAGCCCTGTGGATTCGATCTTGCTCTGGTTCGGAAACGATGACCCCGGTTGGGCCAATGCGACGGATCGTGCATGGTTGGAGATTTGGAGTGGCGCCACCCTGTTGGCCACTGTCTGGTCACCACTCAACCTGGACGACATCATGAACCAAACCATTGGCTGGAGCGGTACCTGCTTCGATCGCGCGTACTTCTGGTACGGAGACGCTCAAGGAAATCCGTTCACCACGGGTCCCGGCGGTATCACCGGGTTGATCGAGATCGTCGACAACATTGAGTACAGGCTGTGCAATCGGGTGCCAGAAGCGGGGAGTGCGTTGGGGCTGTTGGGGCTTGCGGTTGTGGGAATGGGCTTTGCGCGGCGTCGTTGAGTTGCGCAGGCCTAAGGATCACCTTCAGACCCGGGTGCATCGGGGTGCACCTGAGGTTCGTTGGTTTCCCAGCACCAGCCCGGTGGTGATTCCGGGCTGGTGCTTTAGCATTTTGCATGGTGCCTTTTGGATTCTCTTGGGAGCTCCTAACAAGGCCATCAATGTCACCCAGTTCTGATCTGTTTTCCCTTCTGGCCTTAAGGACTTGGCTGGTGAGTATCAGTAAAGGCCGGAGGGCTTAACCCGAGGGTGCCAGGGCCGAGGGGCTGGCCTTAGGTATGAGCGGGTTGGTTGGCCTTGGAATGCCCCGCTCCGTAGCGTTTGAGCCAGACGGCCAAGATGGCCACGTCGGCTGGTGAGACTCCGGAGATTCTGGCGGCTTGACCCAGTGTGCGGGGCCTGATGGTGGAGAGTTTTTGTCGGGCTTCCAACCGCAGGCTGGGTATGGAGCTGTAGTCGAAGTCGTCTGGGATGCCCTTGTCTTCCAATGACTTGAATCGGAGCACTTCGGCCTTTTGCCGTTCGATGTAGCCTGCGTATTTGATTTCGACCTCAACTTGATGGATCACTTCAGGGTCGAGGTCAGGTCGGGCACCGGGCAGGTCCCTGTAACGCGTCTCGGGGCGACTGAGGATTTGGGCCAAGGTTTGAGTGCCGTGTCGGGTGGTTTGGAGCCTAAGGAGCTCTTCTGCGATGGCCCGTTGTTTGGCGCGGACGCGGGCGTAGCGCCTCTCCGGGAGCAGCCCGACTTCGTAACCCAAGGCCGAGAGCCGCAGATCGGCGTTGTCTTGGCGCAGGAGCAGGCGGTATTCGGCCCTGGATGTGAACATGCGATAGGGTTCTGAGGTGCCTTTGGTGACGAGGTCATCGATAAGGACGCCGATATAAGCTTGCTCACGTCCGATGGTGATGAGTGGTTTGCCTTGAGCACGGCGTGCGGCGTTGATGCCTGCGAGGATGCCTTGGGCGGCTGCTTCTTCGTAGCCGGAGGTACCGTTGATCTGGCCAGCCAGGAAAAGTCCCTTGCAGACCTTGGTTTCCAAGTAGGGGGTTAGTTGCGTAGGGGGTGCGTAGTCGTACTCGACCGCATACGCGGGGCGAAGGATCACAGCGTTTTCACACCCGATGACGGTTTTGACCAGTTGGATTTGCACGTCGAAGGGCAGTGACGTCGAAAGGCCGTTGACATAGATTTCGTCGGTCGAAATTCCCTCGGGCTCGAGAAAAATCTGGTGACGCTCCTTATCGGCGAACTTGACGATTTTGTCCTCGATGGAGGGGCAGTATCTGGGGCCGATTCCTTGGATGACGCCGCTGTAGAGTGGCGACCTGTGAAGGTTGGCGCGGATGAGGTCGGCCGTAGCGGCGGTGGTATAGGTGATGTGGCAGTTCATTTGGCGGCCGAGCTGGGCGAGGATGGAGCCTGGAGGGTAGGGCCCGGCGGTAGATGGGAATGGGAATCTGACGATGGGATGTTCCACGTGGAACAATTCCTCCTTCCAGTGGGAAAAATAGGGGACCGGTTCGTCGCCGGGCTGGGGCTCGGTTTTCGAGAAATCGATGGAACTGCGGAGGAGACGCGGAGGTGTTCCAGTTTTCAGTCGGCCCAATTCGAGTCCAATTCTCCGGAGGGACTCGCTGATGCCAGTGGCAGCCTTGTCGCCGGCCCGTCCTCCTGGCAGCTGGGTAGATCCGATGTGCATGAGCCCCTTGAGGAAGGTGCCGGTGGTGACCACTATGGAGCGGGCTCTGTATTCGACTCCCAAGGAAGTGCGGACACCGACGATCTCGCCGCTGTCTGCGATCAAATCGGTGGCCTCGGCCTGCATGATGTCGAGGTTGGGCTGTCGTTCGCAGACCCATTTCATGCGAAGCTGGTAAGCCTTTTTATCGCATTGGGCGCGTGGCGCCCAAACAGCGGGACCCTTGGTGGTATTGAGCATCCGGAACTGCAGTCCGGTCATGTCAGTGTTGATGCCCATCTCACCGCCGAGGGCGTCCACCTCACGTGCCAAGTTGCCTTTGGCCAAGCCACCGATGGCAGGGTTACAGGACATTTGGCCAATGGAGTCGGGGTTAAGTGTCAGAAGCAGCGTCTGACAGCCCATTAGGGAAGCGGCCAATGCGGCTTCGATCCCGGCGTGACCACCGCCAATTACAATGACGTCGTAAGCTTTGGGGAATGGGAAAAAGTCAGTAGGCACGGAAGAAGAGGGTCTGCCGGGTTGGAATGGCTTGGATTCCGCTGGCCGGGTTGTGGGCCAGCATCAGGCAAAGCTCGTGGGTTTCTTGAGATTCGGATTCAAGCTCAAGTGCTTGGGCAAGTTCTGCACTGGTCAATGGCTTGCCGCGGTTTTGTGCAAAGTGCTTTAGGATCCGTTTCTGGATGAGGATGACCTTTTCGGAAGCCTTTTTTCCGGCCTCCACGCCTGGCTGATGGTAGGCGTTGACGTTGACCAGGGAAGCGTACAGGCCGACGGCCCGTTCGAAGAGTGCGATAAGGCATCCGATGGTGAAAGGGCTGATGGAGTCCACTGTGATGCGGATGACACCCCTACCCTTTTCGGCAATGGCCTTTGATGTCCCTGAGCAGAAGCTGTGCAAGTAATCCCCTGCGGTCACGTTTGGCTCCATCAATGTTGGAGGGCCGTTTTGGTGTCGGAGAACCTCGATGACGGTCACAAAGAAGTTAGGCAATCCGTCTCTGAGCTGCTGAACGTAGGAATGCTGGTCGGTAGTGCCTTTGTTCCCGAAGACGGTCAGGCCTTGGTGGACGACATGCCCGTTGCGGTCGAGCTCTTTGCCGAGCGACTCCATGACAAGCTGCTGGAGGTATTTGGGGAAAAGCTCAAGGCGGTCTTTGTAGGGTATGACGACCATGTCTTTGGTGCCATTACCGTTACCAGAGAAGTGCCAAGCCAATGCTAGGAGTGCAGCTGGGTTTACATAAACGTTATCGCATATCGTTACAGCATCGCATGATCGTGCGCCTAGAAGGAGTGCGTCAATGTCGAATCCTTGTAATGCGGCGGGTAGCAGGCCGACGGCTGAGGTTTCGCTGGTACGGCCTCCGACCCAATCCCACATGGGGAATCGTGCCAGCCAGGATTCAGCAGTTGCCTGGCGGTCGAGTTGACTGTTTTCTTGGGTGATTGCTACGGCGTGTCTGTGGAATTGGAGTCCGTGGTGGGCGTAGGCGGTACGGGCGATTTTGAGTCCGTTAGCGGTTTCCTTGGTTCCACCTGACTTTGAGATAACGATACAGATCGTCTGACCCAGATGATTCTCCAATAGACGCAACGTCCGGTTCATGCCATCAGGGTCAGTGTTATCGAAAAAGTACGGCTTGAGCCGGTCGGTGTCCGGGTCTCCCAGTGCGTGGGCCACCATTTGTGGGCCTAGAGCTGAGCCGCCGATGCCGATCAACAGCAGATTTCGAAACGGGCCGTGTTGGCCGCAGACCACTCCCGAGTGGACGGCTTGGGCGAATGCTCTGATTCGTGTGACGGTTCGGCGGATCTGCTCAGAGATCTCGGGGCTGGGGGCTCGATCCGGGTTGCGCAGCCAGTAATGGCCAACCTTGCGGCCTTCATCTGGGTTGGCGATGGCTCCGGCTTCCAGGGCGCGCATTTCCTCGAAGGCCCGATGAAAAGCCGGTGCCAAGGCCTCCACGTAAGAGCCAGGGATTTGCATGCCCCGGACATCCACGGTCAGGCCGAGCGTGGGCAGCTCGACCAGTCCACCGTTCCAAGACCGCCGCAGAGTGTTCGGCCCGGAATGTTCAAGCAGTGCTGCATTCATTTGGCCAGGCAGATATACCACGAATGGGTCGAACCCTCAAACCTCTTGGGCGGTCAGGGGTCCTGCCGGCTGGGTCTTTTGTGAACTGCCTGAGCACGCGATATGGGAGGTTTGAATCTGACCGTCGAGGGCTCGCGCAAGGCTGCGGCGGAGGAAGCTGGCCGTTTAGGGCGATGGTAGCAGCCAAGGTATTGAGGCAGTAGAGCACGTCTCAAGCGGCGATCCCTGCATTTGCGAAGCCGAGGGCAAGGATGAAAGCGGTACGTCCTGAGCAGGACCGGGGCCATGGGTCGCCAAGATGCCGCTGAGCCGGATGATCAGGAGGGAACGAGCGACCAAACACCGCAGAGACCTTTGGTGAGGGGGTGCCACAGGCAAGGGGCAAAGGGCCAGTGCCCTGGCCGCTGTGCTCTCCGTGCGGGCCGATAGCTGTGCCAAGGTCGGTTTTAGGGGGACTTTTGCGGCGGCATTTCCGGCTCGCGGTGGGAAGATCGTCTGGCGAACGGTCCAGACAGCGCGCTTTGGTCAGGGCTGGTCAGGATGGTTTTGCGGTGCCTCCGGTGATTTTGACAGGCGACTTTTTGAGGCACTCATCGGGGTTGGTGCCTGTGCTTCCGCGTTGGGCTTGGCCGGGACCGGTCAATGAGGGTGGGAGATGGGGCCTCTGACCTTTGCACGCGTGACGATCCAACCGGGAGGAGCCTTCCATCCAACGTCAAGTCCAGGGCCGTGTCGAGCCGGGCGCGCGGTTGGAGTACACCTAGAGCCAAGTGGCGGGGTGGAAACTTTCACCTGGGACCGGTGTTGTGGAAAGAGGCAACCATGAACAGAGACGAGCGGGAAGAGCTACGGGCACTTTTGTGGCGGCGGCCCTTGAGCGAGGAGGAGAAGGCCCGGCTCCAAGCTTGGGTGGCGGCGCATCCGGAGGAGCGTGAGGACTGGGAACTTGAACAGGGCCTCACGCTGGCGTTGAGTCGGTTGCGGGAGCAGGAGGTGCCGTCGAATTTGGCAGCGCGCGTTTGGGCGGCGATTGAGGGCGAGGAGTCGCATGAGCGTGGCTGGCGCTGGGCGGAGGGGCTGGGATGGTTGCGCGGGGTTTGGATTCGGTGGGCGGTAGCCGGTGCGGCCGCGGTGCTGGTTGGGGTCACGTGGTGGCAGGGGGCCCAGGCCCCGGAGGTATTGCGGCCCGAAGTGGTACAGGTGTTGTCGGAACTAGCACCGCTGGAAGCGTTGGCGGAGTTTGAAGTGGTGTCCCGGCTGTTTGCAGGTCCGACGCCGGACGTAGAGTTGCTCAGCTTGCTGCAATGAGGGTGTGGACCGAGGCAGCTGGAGATCGGCCCTATCGGAAGGGCTGCTGGACCGGTTGGAAGCGGGGGTTGGATTGCTTTCCTGTCGGGGTGGTGGCTGGGTTGTGTTGGCTTTGGGTGGGGCTGGCGTGGGCGCAGCCGCGTTATGGGGATGCACCGCCGATGCCGCCGGTGACGTCTCCGGTGGATTTTTTTCGGGAGCTGCTGGGCATGCCGCCTGGGGATCGTGAAGTGGCGTTAAGCAATCGGCCCCCCGAGGTGCGGTCTCGCCTGCTGGCCAAGGTGCGGGAGTACGAGGCGTTGTCACCGGAGGAGCGCGAGTTGCGGTTACGGGCGACGGAAATGCGGTGGTACCTGGTGCCGCTGATGCGGCAGGGCCCTGGGCAACGGCCGCCGTTGGAGACGAGCGTGCCGGCGCATCTGCGGCAGGCCATCAGCGATCGGTTGGCTTTATGGGATCGGCTCCCGGCCCTGGTGCGGGAACAGTTCCTGCAGAGCGACCAGGCGTTGGACTACTTCAGTCGGGTCACTCCAGCCTCTCGGGCTACGTCCGGTGCTGGCGCGCGGTGGGTGGCAGCGGGGTCGACCAGTGCGCCCGTGCAAGCGGAGGAAAGGGCTGGGGAATCGGGCTTGCCGCGGAGAGCGGCGGCGGATTGGGAGCCGGCGATGCGGCAACTGGCGCGTTTTTTTGAATGGACACCGGAGGAACGGGAGCGGGCGTTGTCCACGTTGACGGACCCGGAGCGTCGACAGATCGAGGAGAGTCTGAGGCAATTCGAGCGGTTGCCGCGGGAGCAGCGGCGGGCGGTGATTGCGTCGTTTGGGAAGTTAGCCGCGATGAGTCCGGAGGAACAGCGGGCGTTTTTGCGTAGTGCGGAGCGCTGGAGCGCCATGACGCCTTCGGAGCGCGAGACGTGGCGGCGGTTGGTTCGGCAGGTACCCGAGTTGCCGCCGTTACCGCCCGGTTTTTTCGAGGCTGCTTCGCTGCCGCCGCTGCCGCCGGGGGTGCGGCCGGAAGGTTCGCCGGTCACGGTCCCAGCCACGAACCGACCATGAGGCAGGAGCTGGGTGCAGGCGGTTTGGGGGTGGGCGGAACGCCTCTGGAAGGCGCGGCCTCGGCGGAGGCCGATTTGGGGCCTGCCGTGGCAGGCGAAGGGGTCGGGTGTTCCGACGCGGAGCTGGTGGAGACGACTCGGGCGGGTGACCTGCGGGCGTTTGAGGAGTTGATGCGTCGGCATGGGCCGCGGGTGTTCGGGACGGTTCGCCGCTATGCCCGGCGGGAGAGCGAGGTGGAGGATCTGGCGCAGGAGATTTGGATCAAGGCGTTTCAGAAGCTGGACAGCTACCGGGGAGAGGCGCCGTTTGAGCATTGGTTGATGCGTCTGGCGGTGCGGACCTGTTACGATGCCCTGCGAAGGCATCAACGAAATCGGGAGGCGAGTTTCACGGATTTGAGCCAAACGGAGCAGGAGTGGCTCTTGAGCCTGGCGCAGGAGCCCGGAGAGCTCGAGCCGCACCAGGCAGAGGCAGCCCGACAGTTGGTCCAGCAAATCATGGAGCAACTGTCAGCTGAGGATCGCGTGGTCCTGACGTTGTTGGAGCTGGAGGATCGGTCGGTTCGGGAAATCGCGGACCTGACGGGTTGGTCGGTGGCGACCGTCAAGGTTCGGGCCTTTCGGGCCCGAGCACGCATGCGGCGGCTGTTGACTCGCCTGCTTCAGAGGGAGGCCCGGTAACCGGAACCAGGGTGTAACCGGGTTTGGATCCAAGTTCGTCTATAAGGAAGGTCCAAAAGAATTGGTCATGTTCCGGCCAGTGGAAGAGTTGCGACAACGCTTGATGCGGGCAGCCCGGTCGGCTCCTCCTTCAGAGGCGGTTCCGCCCGGGTTTGAAGCTCGGGTGTTGGCTTCTTTGCGCCGAGGTGCTTCGTCGTTCGATCCAAGCCGTCTCTGGCTGGAAGGCCTGATGCGGGCGGCGTGGGGATTTGCCGGGCTGAGCCTGTTGGTAACGGGCTGGATGTGGTTGGCACCGGGCCCAACCGCGAACGGAGCGGACAGCGAGGTGGACCTGGAATGGGCCTTAATGGCTGCCCTCGACGAGGGGGCAGAAGATCAAACCTGGTGACGGGAATTTTTGAAGCACCCAACCGCGAGGGTTGCGGGAGAATCGATGAACGAAGGTGCCACCCAAAACTTCGGAAGACCAGCCGCGGAGAGCGCGGTGGGATGGAAAATTGCAGCAGCAGCGGTTGTGATCTTTGCTGCCGGTGCGCTGACGGGCGGACTCTTAGTCGGAAGGACTCTGGGCGAACGGGAACGCCCGGCCCGGGTCGGGCCCGAGGCTCCCGCGGTGCCGCCTGCCCCCGGGCACAGACTTTCCATGGATGGCGCATCGGTCCCGCCCCCTGGCCCCCCCGTGAGTGAGCTGCGGCATCGAGCCGGACCGGAATTACAACGCCGGCTGGAAGAGCGTCGGATGGAGTTTCTCTTGCGGGCCACACGGGAACTCAAACTGACTCCGGAACAGCGGGCACGGATCGAGCAACACATTCGCGAAAGCCAAGAACGGATTCGCCGTCTGTGGGATTCGGTGCAGCCGCAGTTGCAGCAGGAGCTGGCTGAAGCGCGGCAGCGCATTCAGGAGGAGCTGACTCCAGAACAGCGCCGTGTGTTTGAACGGTTGTTGAGGCGTGAACCGGGTCGGAGGATCGGGGAACCGGGGCCACTCCGCGGGCCGGAACCGCCGCCGCCAGTCGGGCGCGGTCGACCTGACCCGTGAAAGGGAAATGAGTCGGGATGCCCGAGGCCCGGCGGATTTGAATTGAGGCTGGCTGCCGGCCAGCACTCCGAACCGGCAACAGACAGCGGCCATGGGTTAGGGGTTGCGGTCTTCCCCGCTGGGAACCGGCAGAGGAGGAGGGAGCTTTCGATTCGCCACAGGTGTCTGAGAGGCCGCGTTCCATCCGGATTCGGACGGTTTTGCGTGGCGATGGTCCTGGAGGCGGCTGAGGACTCGGCAGGCCGACGACCTGGTATGCCCAACTTGAGCAATCGCAGGGCGTTTGTGCCGCCTTGCACAGGGGTTGTGGGCCCATCTGGGGCCGAGGATGGGGTGACGCGCGGCCGATCACCGGCCATGGTGGGAGGCACGGAGTTCGGGTGGCGAGCCAGGCTGCGCGTCGTCGCTCGACGGCATGCGGCAACGGGTCTATGTTGCAGGCCATGGCGAGCAGCACCGTAATGAGTCTGCCGGACGCGCGGGGGCATTTTGGTCCCTACGGAGGTCGGTTTGTGCCGGAGACTCTCATGCATCCGTTGCAGGAGCTGGAGGCAGAGTACCGGCGGGCGTGGGCAGATCCCGCGTTTCATGCCGAGTTCGAGTATTACCTGCGGGAGTTTTGTGGTCGGCCTACGCCGTTGTATTTGGCGGAGCGGCTGACGAGGGAATTGAGAGGGGCAAAGATCTACCTCAAGCGTGAAGATTTGCTGCATACCGGGGCGCACAAGATCAACAACTGCATCGGGCAAGCCCTGCTGGCGCGTCGGATGGGCAAACGGCGTGTGATCGCGGAGACGGGGGCCGGGCAGCACGGGGTGGCCACGGCCACGGTGGCGGCGATGTTCGGGATGGAATGTGTCATTTACATGGGGGCCGTGGATT
>Ga0308399_1000810_pt1 | contig 10864 bp, 12 predicted proteins | sample HotsprSampOS1260_FD_202367 | JGI IMG/M metagenome (GOLD analysis project Ga0308399, IMG submission 202367) | Hot spring phototrophic mat microbial communities from Octopus Spring, Yellowstone National Park, Wyoming, United States - 20060914_OS12-60 ... | reverse complement strand
CGGACGCCGAGTATACGGGCGTTATCACCAAGTGGGGTTGGTCGGCACAGGCAGGGCAAGAGCAGATTGAAGAAGTAGAAATCGTGGGGCCGCTGGATGTCTAAGACTTTGGAGCAGCTACTGGGCAGCGTGCCGAAACAGTCGCGCGAGCCGCGTACTTGCGAGGTGAACCTCACGGACTTGCTCGGCGACGGCTGGGTCATGCAGTATCGCGAGCCGAGCGTGGCGGATCTGTTTGCGGCGAGCGATATGCGCACACTCTCGGAATGGGAGCGCGTGATGCCCGATATTCCGCGCGATCTTGCCACGACGCTGGAGCTGATTGCGCGGCTCCATATCAGCCCGCCCGCTGCTGAGCTGCCGACGGGCAAGTTCTACGCTGAGCTTCTAAGACGCCTGCCCCCACAAACCGCGATTGCGCTGCTTCGGCGCGTTGGCGACGCGATAGCGACAGCGTTCGGGCTGGCAGACATTGAGGCGCAAGCGGAAGCGAAAAAAAAGCCCTCCGCGCGGGCGGCGAAGCGATAATGGCGCTCTGCGTGCGCTACCTGCACCGCCACCCGCTTGAACTTAGCCACCTCCCAGCCACTGCGATTGTAGATTTGCTGGCTCTCGCGGCTGTCGAAGCCGAGCTGCTTACGGATGCGCAGCCGTTGTAGTTCGTGCGTGGCGGCTCGCGAGGGCGCTACGCACGCGGGCTACTGACGGTTGGCGCGGCAATCCTCGCGACGGGATGGCAACGCTGTATATCGCGTGCTATGCCGTACCTGAACGAGCACGCGGTTCGGATACAACCGCCGAGCAAGTATGAGCGATTTCGGCGCGAGAACGACAAGTTCGGCGTGGGCATCGACGCCATCTGGGGCATCACGGAAGATGGCAAAGCGGAGCTCCAAGCTCTGCGCTTCGACGCGAAACGCTACACGCTGGACGAGGTGCGTAAGTGGCTCAAGGAGCACGACTACGAGCCGCTGGAAGTCGAGCCTGCCGAGCGCGAGTTTAGTGAGGACGCCATCGAGCGCGACGCGCTCCTAATGGAGGCGGGCGAGTATCCCGACAAGGGCGTCGCCATTACCGAAGAGCACTTGCAGCAGATGGCGGCGACGGGGGCAGGCGCGCCTGTGATTGTCGAGCATCGCCCAACGCTGGTGCTGGGCTGGATACGCGAGTTATACCGCAAGGGCAAGCAGCTCTGGGGAAGACTTGCGCTCAAACCGCACGCGAACCAGCTCATCGAAGAATCCGCTGTGAAGGGGCTGAGCGTCGGGCTGCGCCGCACGCCCGATGGCAAGTACGCGCTGCAGGAGGTGAGTCTCACGACCAGCCCGCGCGTGCAGAATGCGCAACTGTTCGGGGCGGAACCCCCAACGCTGTATATCGCGTGCGACGGCAACCCGTCGCAGGTGGAGACGACCATGACGGACGATCGCATGACGACGGAGATGGAGGCGATTCGCGCGGAGCTGGAACAAGAACGCGCGCGAGCGATTAATCTGGAAGCCAAGCTGTTTGAGTTCGCCGAGCAGCTGAGCCGTGCGCAAACGCAGCTTGTGCGCAATGCCGTGCAGGGCATCGTGGAGCGATACCAGCGCGAGGGCAAACTCACCCCAGCTGCAGCGAGGCATGCAACCGAGCTGCTGATGGCGCTGGCAACGAACGCGCCCGACGCCATCGTTCAGTTTTCCGACGACGGTCGCGCCGAGCAATTGCCAGGCGCTGTGCGGAGCGTGATTGCGCTGCTTGACGCGCTGCCTGCGCAGCCCGCCCCGCGCGCGACGCGGTTTGTCGGGCTCGGCGAAAGCGAACTCTCGGAGCGCAAGCGCGAACTCGATCAAGAGCTGCAACAGCTGGGCTTCAGCGTCGGCGCGGAGCATCTGCCTGATGAGGTTGTTGCGCAACTCTTCCGCGGAGGTGAACGCGCATGAAACACGCACAAGGACTTGCTTGGGAGTATCCCGTTGCTGCCAACGCCACAATCCGCGTTGGCGCAGCGGTGATCGTGGGCACGGGCGGCTGGGCGGTGGAAGGCGCAGCAGGCTCGGGTCAGCGCATTCTGGGCGTCTCGGCTGAGCATGTAGACAACACAGGCGCTGGCAACGGCGCACGCACGGTCTCGGTGTATAAGCGCGGGATCGTTGATGCGACGATTGCCAGCGGCGCTACCTTTACCCAAGCAAGCGTCGGCGCGGATGCGTTCCTTGACGGGTACGACACCGCGAACCAGCGCCCGACGGTGCACAACGTCAGCACAAACCGCACGCGGCTGGGCACTGTGGTCGCCGTTTCGGGCAACACCGTGCTGGTGCAACTCATTACGGTCTGATAGGGGGATAAACTATGCCACGAATCATCCAGACAAGGGGTATCAACAGCGCAGTGGACGCGGGCGCGTCGGCGGCGTTTATCGCGTCGTTCAGGATGTATGAGCAAAACGATCTGTTCGCCGAGATCGGCACAATCGAGCGCACGCAAAAGGGTGAAGCGCGGATTCCGTTCCTGTGGTATCCGCCGCGCATGCGCGAGTGGATCGGCGAGCGGCTCATCGGCTCGCTCGACGGCGGCATGCACATCATCCCCACACGCACCTACGAAGCCACTGTCGCTGTGCCGCGCACGGCGGTCGAGGACGACCAGTACGGCGCGATCGAGCGCGCCGCGCGCGGGCTGGCGAGCGAGTTTTTCCGTTTCGTGCACGAGAGCTACATCGATATCCTCGCAAACGGCGCGACGCTCAATACTTTCGACGGGCAGCCGTTACTCACTAACAACCCCGCCACGCGCGGCGCGAATAATGTCAATCTCGTCCAGCAACCGCTGTCCCTTGAGAACCTCTCAGCGGGCGTTCAGGCAATGGGTCTGTATACCGAACCTAATGGGCGTCCGCTCGGCATGCGCCCGACGCATCTGCTTGTTGGGCCCGCTAACGAGTTCCGAGCGAAAAACCTCGTGCAGTCCCAGCAGCTGATTATGTCGGGCGGCACGGATCGCGTAATGGGCGAGGCGAACCCCTGGGCTGGCAGCTTGGTCGTGCTGGTGAGCAGCTACATCACCGACGGCGACTGGTACTTGATTGCCGCAGGCGCGAACGAGTACCGCCCCGCTATCATGGTGGAGCGCTCCGATGTGCCTGTTGAGTTCGTGGCGCGCACCAGCCCCGACCACGAGAGCGTCTTTCGGCGCGACTCCTACGAATACGGCACGCGCGCCCGTGTGGGGTTTGGCGCAGGCGCGTGGTACGCCGTGTACGCATCGCAGGTCTAAGCCATGTACCTGACGGCGCAGGAGTTTACCGAGCGGCTCACGGCGCTTAGCGCGATCACGGGCGGCGAGCATAAGCGAACGCTCGTCGCCCGCGCGCTTGAGCAAGCGCACGCCGCGCTCAACGCCGAACTCAGCAAGCGATACACGCTCCCGATAGACCTCAACGCCGTTCCCCAGCGCACGCGCGACCTGCTCAAGCGCTGGGCGTTCTACTTCGCTGTGCGCGAGCTACTGGGATTGCAAGGCGTTTCCGTGAGCCGTGAGGAGCAGTCCGAGCTATCCGAAATCCTTGAGATGGTAGACGCGCAGGTGCAAGAGTATTGCACGGGCGGCGCGCTGCTGGACGGCGTGCCGAGCCGCAGCCGCGTGCGCGTCGGCTATGGGGAGCTGAGCGAGTAATGCTTGCCACCAATCTGGTCTACGCAACCGTTGTCGGCAGGTATCCGCGCCTGCTGGCAGATGATGGTCTCCACGAGGCGCTGGTGTTGCCATACGATGTGGACGGGTTCGTCGATCTGGAGTTCTACCGTGAGGGGGGCAAGACGCCGATTGAAATATGGGATGCGCTTTCCGTGCGCTACGTCCAACCCGATGGCACAATTGCCAATCTCGGCTATGCGCTTACGGCGAACCAAATCGAGGTGCGGTTCCCAGCGCAGTTGTCAGCAGGCGGGGTGTGTGTGATTCTATTTAGGCGGACTGATTCCGGTCACCCTCACCAGTGCTACCCGTTCCGAGTCTTGCGCCCGACGGAGACGCTCACGCGATTGCCATCCGATCCGACAGACAACTGAGGCGCACACGCCATGATTACCGCAAGCGTCGATGTGCAGCTCACGGGGCTGATTGCCAACCCACAGCAGCTGAGCAGCAGCGCGGTGGAAGAGTTTTTCCGCCGCGCACGGGTCGTGCTCGCGCAAGATCATGCGGAGCGTTTTGAACGCAGCGTCGCGCCTGACGGCAGTCCGTGGCAGCCGCTCTCGCCCCGCACGCTGCGCAAGAGCGTGCAGCAAGCCATCCGCAAAGTCGGCGGTCGCGCGGCGCGCCCCGTTGTGCGCACAACCGCGAGAGGGGGGCTCATCGTGCGGGCGCGCCGTCCCCAGCCTGGCTTCCAACGCACAGCGACGGTGCGGCGCACGAAGCAGAGCAAGATTCTGGTGGATACAGGGCGCCTCAAACAGAGCGTGGTCGTGCTGGCTGCCAGTGCGGACGCTGTGCGCACGCACGATCAGCTCACACTCGTTTGGGGCACGCGCGTGCCATATGCGCGGCAGCACCAGCAGGGCGATCCCAGCCGCAATTTGCCCGCACGCCCGTTTCTCGGCGTGTCCAAGCAAGCCGAACGGCGACTGCAAGCCGAGCTGCAGCGTATAATTGCTCGGTATGCCAGCGGCGGAGCATGAGTGGGAGCTGTGGTTCGAGCTGCTCCCACGCGGCGCGTGGGAGCTGCTGGAGCGGCTGGACGAGTCGGAACGCGCAGTGCTGATTGAGTGGTGGAGCCATGTGCGTGACCCGTCGAGCGTTGCGCCGCCCGAACCCGTGCGCGCCGCGCTGGAGAAGCTCGAACGGCTGCTCAGCTCAGAATCGTGCTGAAAGTCTCCCCCTCATCAAATGAGAGCGCAACGCGCCGATCGCCCCCCGCCGTTTCGTAGACGAGCACTAATCCGTTATAGCGCGCGTCGTAGGCGGCGTCCAGCGGCGTGCCTGTTGCGTTTGCGCCGTCGATCTGCACCTGCAGCGGCGTATCCCAAGTAGCTCCGCCGTCCCGTGTGCGGCGTAGCATGAGCGCGTTTCCAGCGCCCTGATAAAACGCGCACCAAGTCGCGTGCGGACTCACAGCGCACACGACCAACCCAGCCGTGCTCACGCGCAACACCTCCACTGCCGTATCACCAGCATCCCGTGAGAGATACAGGATACGCTCACCCGCGCTGCGCACGACGATCAGCAGCGCGTCGAGCCTGCTGTCGCGCTCCAAGCACTCGATGCGCCCGTCATACTCGCGTTGGAGCACCAGCGTGCGCGAGTGCAGGTGGTAAGTGCGCAGCGTGCTGCCAATTGCCACATGCAAGTATTGGCGGCGCGTGTCGATGGCGACCCGTGCGCCCGTTTCGGGCTTGACGAGTCGCATGGGCACAAGCGCGTGGCTGAAAAACGGCGTCGTGCGTCCTAAGTCGCGGCTTGCCGCGCGAACGCGCCACTGCTTGGTTGCATGCTGCAGCGTTTCCGTGCCATCCAGTGCAACCGCTTGGCGCGTGAGATGGTAGCGCCCAACCGCGCGATCGTAGCTCGTGAGTTCAGTTTCCGCGCTGCTCTGCACCTCCATGAGTCTTGCGGGCTCGTTTGGTGAAAGGTAGTACCGATAGCTCGGCGCGGCGAAGTAAACCCACTGTCCCCAGTCGCCTGTAAATCCGAATTGGGAGCCGAGTTGGAGTTGGCGTGTGGGGAGCGTTGGCAGCGGCGGGCACTCGCGTAAATCGTTAATCAGCCACAGCGCGAGTCGCTGGTGGTACGGCAACATCACAGCGCGGCACATCTGCCTGACGCGCGGCACGCCTGCAGGGTGACCGCCCGTTTCCACATCGTCAAAACCCCAGCCCAGAATCTGCGCCATAATCGCGGCTGTGCTGGCTGCGTCTTGCCCCAGCTGCAGCTGTCGGTAGAGCGCGGCGGCGTCGTAGAGCGTCATGGGCTGGTGAGTGGGTCGCACGCTCGGCGTGTTGCTCGCGGCGGGATAGACAAGCAGACCCCAGCTCAGCATCTGGTCGCCGCACACATGGGGGTAAGTATGCGCCCCGTTGTCGGAGGCGATTGCGTCCGTGACCGAGTCGCGGTAGAAGATGGGGTACTCCATCACATACGGCGTTGGCGTGGTTTGCGTGATGGTGATGCGCAGTCGTGCGCCCGCGCGTGCCCCAAGCAGTTGCCAGAGCAATGCGCGTGCGGGGTTGGCGAATGTGGCGTTGCTCACCCCGTCGGCGTCCCAGTCGTTGCCGAGTTCGGAGTAGCCCGCTGCAAGCGCGGCGTACTGCCTGCGCCATGTCCCAGCGTACTTCGTGTCTTCTCCGTGCGGAATCGCATGCGTGCCGCGTGTGGTAGCGATGAGAACAGACTCGCCTTCGACGCTCACGAGTTCGATGTTGACGCTGGTATAGGCGGTGTCGGGCAGCCAGATACGCACGCGGTCGGCAACCGCTGGGTACAGGTACGGCTCAGTGTTCCAATTCGCCAGCGCAAACTCCAGCGTGTGCGTCGTGGTTATGGGCGTGACCGCGACGCCGAGCGCGGTAAACGCCAGCGTCGCGCCCGTGGCGTTCCAACGCGGCGCGGAGTCGGATGTGAGTTGCAGGTCGCTCGGCGGGAGCCACTCGACGAGCGCAGGGCGCGTGCTGCCCACCCACCCACTGGGGATGCCGAACAAGTCGTCAATCCACGCGCTCCATGTGCCGTTTGCAAGCGCATCGAGCAGTAAGTAGCTCCGACGCCTGCTGCGGATAGCACTTGGCAGTGCGGAATGCTCGATATGCTGGCACTGGTGGGGACGCCAGTAATCCGCCACAGGCGTCGGCTCCGCTACACCGTTCCCGTCGCGGTCTAACCCCCAGTTCTGCAACCAACAGATGTATGACCACATCGGCGCGGCGTGCGTGTTCCAGTAGCGTGCGGGCAAACTGCCGTGGCGATACTGCGGATGGCAGTTCGCGTTGACTTCGAGGGTGTGCGACTCGCTGTAGTTCACAAGGCTATCTGTGAGCGTGCCGCAGCATGGGTCAGTGCTGCCCTGATAATCTTCTGGGCATACGGGACAGGGCGCAGGGCAAGGGTTGTGCGTCACGGCGCGGGTGAGCGTGATGCTTAGTGTGTATGGGCAGTGGAGCGCCTCACCCATCGGCTCGTTGAGTGGGTTGCCCGCGCCGCCGTCATGCACATAGAGCAGCTCGTCGCGCTGCGGGTGGAGCAGGATGGGTTCGCTCAGCATGGTGCTGCACGGCGTCGCGTTGCCCGTGTCGCAGTTATACTCCGTGCGCACACCACTCGCATGCCGCGCAACGCGCACCTCTGGAAACTTAGCACGGTACATCAGGTATTCGTGCGTGAGGTTCTCGCCGAGCGGCACGAACTCGCGCGGCAGGTCGGGCGCGACCCACAGGCTCGTGGCGCGCTCGCGCGTGGTGGAGGTCTGGCGGTAGACGGTGATCGATACATAGACAGTGTTGCCATTTTCGTCGGGGCACGGGCAGCGACAGGTCACAGTCCCAATTGATGTGTTGCTTGCGGATGTGTGCTGCTCCGCAAATACGACTGCGTTCCAAGTGTCGTTCCCGCCGAGTTCGGGCGCTGGTGGCGTCTCCCCGCATGGGTTGCCAAGCAGCGACTGGCGGATAGCGCGAATGGGATACGCTGTCCAGTCGTCTGCGCCATGCGCCCAGATGCGCCAGCCGCCGACGACGCGCACGCTCGACTCGGCGGTAAACGCCCACGCTTGGCACGCCGCGCCCGTGCTGCCAATCCCGCTGCCCGCTGTGGCGGTAGCATGCAATCGCGCCATGCTCATCGGCAGTCCCGCAGGCGCGTAGTAGGTGTCGTTGCGCACGCTGCCTGTCGTGGGGAGCGTGTGCGTGACCTCGACGCCGTTGATGTAGATGCGCAAATCCGACCACCTGAATTCCCACGCGGGCGCGCCGTCCGAAAGCGGCGCGTTGTACCAGCGCGGCTGCCCGAACTCCACGATAAGCTCGTGCGCCGTGATGGTCGCGGTATCCGTGCGCGTCCAAGTCAGCGAGCCGAGTTGCACGGTTGCGACGCGCGAGATGGTGGTGCCGCTCACAGTGAGCGCGAGGGTGAGCTTCAGGTACTCCGTAAGCGCGGATAGGTTGGGGGCAAATGGCACGGTCAGCACGCCGCTAACGCCCTCGGCGTCCGTGCCCTGCATGCTCGGCTCTATCCGCACGCGGTACTGCAGTCGCTCCCAGCTGCCGACGCGCCCCGCGAACATTAGCTGGGAAACCCCCTATCTGGGCACTCGCGGCACGGCTCGGCAGGCGCAGGTATCCCAAACAGCGCGTGCAGTTTATGCGTAAGCGACGCGGCAGGCTCCCACGGTGTAAGCAGCTGCACCCGCCCTTGAAGCTCCACGCGCAGCACGCGCCGCGCGTAAACCGTGACGACGCACTCACGCGCGAGCAGCAGCCGCACGGCGTCCTGCAACCGCTCATTGCGAATCGCGCTTACAATCTCGCCGATGCTCACACGCGATATACAGGACGCTTGCTGTATATCGCCCGATGGAGCATCGAGACCAAACTGGCGCATACGCGGTGATTGTGGGCGGTCTGACGGCGCTTTGGGCGTCGCTCCCCGCGCTGGTCAAGGCGTATCTGCTGCTTGCGACGGCACGCGGGCTGCTGAGCGCCGCTGCTGGCGCGCTTGCAAGACGCCCAGTTCGCGAAATCGCGCGCGAGAACTTCGCCCACCTGATTGCGCTTGGAGCGATACTGCTAATCTGGTTTTCGGGCGAGATGCTCGCAAGCGAGATGAGCGACCTTGCGCAGGTGCTGGTGCTGGCGAGCAAGCTCATCTCGCTTTGGTACGCCGCGCAGAGCGTGCTGGAGATCCTCGATGACTTTGCACGGCTCGGTATCCCCGTCCCCGAATCGCTCCGCAATCGGCTCCAGCACCTGCTGCGCGGCGGCGATGGAGACAAACGCCATGAGCAAGACGATCGTCGTGATTGACGCAGGACATGGGTACAAACCCGCGCCAAGCGGCGGGGTTGTATATGACCCTGGCGCGATAGGCTATCTTGGCGCGGCACAGCACAGAGAAGCCGATATTGCCGCGCAGTATGCAAACTCTATCGCCTACATGCTCCGCACGCTGTGCCCAGCCATCGAAACGCGCCTGCTCATTGCCACGCGCGAGCAGCCGCTCAGCCTGCAGCAGCGCAGGCGCTACGAGCCGAGCGCGGCGGCGTTTGTCAGCGTGCACCTCAACGCCGCTGAGAGTCGCAACGCGCACGGTTTTGAGACTTGGTACTCGCGCGAGCATAGCGTCGGGTTGGCGCATGCGCTGCACGCCGCGCTCCAGCGCGCGCTTGCGGGCAGGCTCGATCGCGGAGTCAAGCAGAAGGGGCTCACGGTGTGCCAGCGGGAGAAGCCAAGCGTGCTTCTGGAGCTGGGGTTTATCAGCAACGCCAGCGACTTGGAGTACCTACTGCTACGCGAGACACGCGCGCGTGTGGCGCGTGAGGTCGCGAAAGCGGTTGCCGAGTTTGTGGGTTTGGGTTAGACCAGCCCAAGCGCCTCGTCGATGCTCAGCGCCACGACCATCATAAAGCCCGTTTGGTGGACAAAGGTAGCACGCTGAGCAAGCGCAGGGAGCAGCTCCGCAACAGGAATCTCGCCATAGCGACCCCGCGAGTCGCGTATGACTGATAACTTGTCTGGCTCGCGTTCGTTCGGCGCGATCAGCACATCCACGCCGAGCGCTGCGAACGCGCGCTCCACGATGCGTCCAAGCGGTTGCCGCGAAACGCCGATCCGCAGGTCGCCGACCTCACGCACGGCAATCGAGTCGATGACCGCCTGCTCCTCGCGCTCGGCTTGCAACACGCGCTGCAGCGACGGCTGCAGCACATGTTGCAGCTCTGTGTCATAGTAGCACGCATCCACCCACACGCGCAAGTCGCTCGCTGCAGCAAACAGCTGCAGCACGACGAGACATAGACGCGGATCTTTAAGCAGCTCCGCTTCCGCTTCGAGCAGCGCACGGAGCTTCACGCGGTCAGGACGCCTGTCTTCGGGCAGCCCCACAATCCCGACGCGCGTATCGGCGTCGTTCAGGTCGTCCAGCGCGGGCGCGTTGGCTAGCGCATCGTACAGGTCGCCTGCGCCGCTCCAGCGCTGCCACAGCAGCGCGGCGCTGCAGGGCAGGCTGGGGTCTTGGTGGTGGTCGAAATAGCGCTCGTCGTCCCACATGCCGCCGATGTCGAAGGCTATATCATCCTCGCCAAGCGTGTCGGGCAGTTTAGGAACGCGGCGTACCTCGTAGCCCTTTAGACGGGCGGTTAGAGCGCCCAGAAAATCGTCCAAATGGCTTGCGCCCGCATGCGTGTAGGCGATCATAGCAAGTAGAGTATACCTGATTAGATGCCCGACGCCGACAGCCCGCGCAGGTACGCTTCCACCTCATAGCGCGTCGCTGCTGATCGTGCGCGGTTGCCCCCGCCCACGAGCTGGATGCGCAAATCCTCAAGCGCGGCTGCCATCCGCGCAGTGTTTTGCGCGGTCTGCTGCTGTGCGTCCGCCGCGCGTTGCTGTTGCTCGGAGCTGCCACTGAGCAGCTGGTATAGCCCGACCAGCGAGCCGATGATGCCGCCCACCACCGAGCCAATCGCTGTGCCGATGCCGGGAATGATGCTGCCGATGATCGCGCCGATGGTGACGCCGATAGCAGCCGCGTTGCCGACCGTGCTGAACGCTTCCTGTGCGCCCTTGAGTCCCATCGACTCAAACGCGCCCCCAAGCAGTTCAGCAAGGAGTCCTACGCCGAGCGCTGCCAGCCCGCCGCGAGCGAATCTGCCGAGCCTGCCGAGCCGCCCGAA
>Ga0308399_1000802_pt1 | contig 10900 bp, 8 predicted proteins | sample HotsprSampOS1260_FD_202367 | JGI IMG/M metagenome (GOLD analysis project Ga0308399, IMG submission 202367) | Hot spring phototrophic mat microbial communities from Octopus Spring, Yellowstone National Park, Wyoming, United States - 20060914_OS12-60 ... | reverse complement strand
CCTGATCGATGGTGCAGCGCTGGCGACGATTGTCACTGCTGCAGCGTTGACCGCCGACGACACCGTTGTCGAAGTTGGTCCCGGTCTCGGCGTGCTGACGTGGGAACTGGTGCAGCGCGCCCGCACAGTCGTTGCTGTCGAACTCGACCGCCGTCTGGCGGAACGGTTGCGCGCCGAGTTTCGCGCCTTCCCGAATCTGGCAATCATCCAGGGTGATGTCTTGCGCCTGCCGCCGACAACGATCCTGGCAGAACACGATCCTGATGCGGCATCTGGTGCACGACCGTACAAGGTAGTTGCGAATCTGCCGTATGCTATTACTTCGGCAGCGCTCCGACACTTCCTCAGTGACCCACTCCGTCCGACGCTGATGGTCGTGCTGGTGCAGCAGGAGGTTGCTGTGCGCATCTGCGCGCGCGCAGGTGATCTGAGTGTGCTGGCGCATGCGGTTCAGATCTACGCTGAGCCAGAGATTGTCGCGCGCGTCCCGGCGTCAAGTTTCTTCCCCACGCCAGAAGTTGATTCGAGCGTGCTGAGACTGCGAATCCGTCCCCAACCCGCAGTCGTCTCCGATCAGCCAGAAGCGCTCCTGCGCCTGATCAAAGCCGGTTTCCTCCATCCGCGCAAGCAGTTGGGGAATGCATTGCCGGGAGGCATGTCGGCAATGGGCATGAAGATCGACAGGCAGCAGGTGCTGGACGCGCTTGCCGCTGCCGGGATCGATCCGACACGACGCGCCGAGACGGTAACCCTGGAAGAGTGGGGCGCGGTGTATCGCGCATTACATCACATCTGGTAGAACACAAGCTGCGCTGTTTTGTCGCGGAGCGAGGGCGTTTTGCCTTCGTGAGACAGCCTGGGGCACGATGCCTTCGCTCCTGTGAAATTGCTGTGGAGCTGAAGAAGATTGAGGATTATAGCAATTCCCATAGAGGTTAAACCAATTGGACGAGGTTGAACACTCCCAGAATCGTGCGCCCCATATGGCGACCGAAAATGAATTTCGGTCTACGCGAGAAGCAATCCAACATCATCCGTCGTCGGGCGTGATTCGGGCTGAAGCCCTTCCTGAGCACGGGGAAGCCCCTGCGGGGCTGGCGCGTCCGTTACCCTTCCCTATGCCAAGGGGGTCGCCGGGTTGATCCAGCCCGCAGGGCTTGCCCGACCTCAGATAGGACTTCAGCCTGCCTGAGGCGCACGAAGATTGAACGTGAACGCTCCAGAAGCGGGCGCCTTGTGCGAGACGATAGACCCGGACAGGGGTCAACGTATTTACTGATATACATTCTCAATCTACATCATCCTGTCGATCAAGATTTGGTATCATCCTCTCGCGGCGCACTCTCCCTCCAGCCATTCCACAAATGCCAGCAGATCCGGCACATCGACCAGCGGCGCCGGACCATCCGGCGGTAACGGTTCGCGTTTGCGGTTGATCCACGCCACCGGCAACCCCATCTGCGCCGCCGGGACGATGTCGTGGAAATGGCTTTGCGCAGCGTGCAACCAGCGCAACCCGCCGATCCGTTCACGGGCAGCAATGAAATGACCGGTCGCCGGTTTGTACGAACCAACCTGCTGCGCCGTGACGATCAGATCGATTGGCGCAGTGAAATGCCGGATCGTTGCTTGGAGCAGATCGTCGTCCACATTCGACAGGATTCCCAGCCGATACCCGGCGGCGTGTAACCGCTCCAGCGCCGGGTTCGTGTCGGCGAATGGGAGCCACTCCGGTAACCTCGACGCGAAAAACCTGGCAGTATCATCGTCCATAGGCCAGCCAAGGGTTGCAGCAGCACGTTGTGCTGTTTCTGCCAGAACCTGACGATAGGGGCGATACTCAGCGGATTGGACCTGCGGCTCGATGGCATGATAGGCGGCGAGCGCCGCATCGAGATCGATCGCAACACCAACGCGCCTGGCGGCAGCGGCGAACCCTTCCCGAATGCCGCGATCCCAGTCGATTAGTGTGCCGTAACAGTCGAATGTGATAACATCGTACTCGTGCATGATTACGCTCCTGGAGATGTCTGGCGAAACTTCCACGCAGAAACCGCCGACGTATGAGGAACGTTACTTCACCTGATCCCGCCCCAACACGACAATAATGTCGACCGTTGGGTTCACGCCTTCGGGCGCACCACGGCGAGTCTCAGCGCGCAGCAACGTTGCCAGGCGACGGGCAGTAGCAGGCTTGCCAGTAACATCATACACGATGGTGTCGGGCATATCGCTGCGCGGCGCATCGGCTGCTGGCACAACTATGAACCCTTTTGCTTCCAGTTCACTGCTGACGCGCCGCGCCAATCCGGCGACACCGGCGCCGTTCAACACCTGGATGCGCACCTGCCCGGTTTCGACCCCCGGCGCCGCTAGAAAATCACGCACAACCGCGCGCACCTCCGCTGGATCCCAGAGAATGTCCGAGCCGACCTCGCGGAAGTTGGGCGCCGTATCAGGCGCGATCCGGTGCTGCCCGATCATCGCAGGGTCCAGGCCAGTTACGATCCATCCGATCCCCAGAACCATATCAAGGCGTGACAGCGGCAGGGTCGTGGTAAAGGTGCCGTCGAGCGCGCGACCGAGCGCGGGAGCGAGTAACGCCGCGCCAGGCAGACCCCGCGCGCGCAGTTCATCGACAACCGCGCGGATCACCTGTTGCTGGCGAATGGCACGTCCAAAGTCGCTATCGGCATGGCGGGTGCGCGCATAGATCAGCGCTCGCGCCCCATCCATCCGCTGCAGTCCGGGTTCAAACTCGACGCGAACCGTACCGAAATCGGGGGTCGGATAGGCATTATCGACAATTCGCCGCGGCACGTCGATGGTCACGCCGCCGAGCGCATCAATCACCCGTGCAAAACCGTCAAAATTGATCTGCGCCGTGTAATGGATGGGAAGGTCGAGAAATTGCCCGACCGTTTCGGCAGCCAGCGCCATCCCCCCCTGCTCAGGAGTAACCCCTTCACCATAGAGTTTTTCGGCTGCCGCATAGCCGTAGCCATACGCAACATTGATCTTGGCGGGACCGATATCCCGCAGTTCGACGCGCGTATCGCGCGGGACGGAGAGCAGACTGACGCGCCGACCAATTGTATCGAGATGGACGACAATCAGCGTATCGCTGCGCACCCCCTCTTCCGGATGATCGGGGCGTTCATCGACGCCGATCAACAGGATGTTGATCCCCGTCCCCGGCGGATTGAGCGGAGGAAACGGACGGGCATCGGCGACGATCAGCGGCGCGACGGCAGCAGCGAACTGCCAGTACGCCAGTGCGATAAGGAGCGCCATTAGCACGACGCCTGCCAGCAGCGCGCGGCGAATGCGTCGCCAGATGCTTCGCCGGGGGGGTGGCGCAGTGACCGGCGCGCAGCGGCGCATGACGATCGTGTCGCCAGTGTAAGCGCGATTGCGGGAGCGTCGATCCCGTGGCTCGTTTTCGTATAGTTCGTTCATCACAAGGCATCCTGCGATCATGAGTAGGGGTTGGAGAGTCGGGCAGGCATACTGCCGGTAAGAAGATGTGCTAGGATAACAGTATGATAAAAGTCTATCTCGACTTGTGCGCTATTCAACGTCCGTTCCACCAACTGGTTTCGCATCGTATTGGAAGCAGAAGCAGTTCCTGGCATTCTCTCTTTGCAACGCTAAAGTTGAGCTGGTTTCATCGAAAGCATTGGTCTATGAGGTCAGGCAAGATCCTTTGCCGATTCGTCGAACATGAGCATAGCTACTTTGTACTCGCCAAAGCCAGGGCGTCTATCAACGTACCCACAAGTGTCAAAGAGAGAGCTCCCAATTTTTGCAGCATGGCATCAAGCCCCTCGATGCAGTTCACCTGGCTTTAGCAGAAGCCGGTCAGGCTGATTACTTCTGCACATGTGATGACCAATTGGCTCGCAAAGCAAGGTGCATCGGTGATTTATAGGTGAAGATTGTTTCATCGCTTGATTTGATACAGGAGAATGATGACCGAAATCAAGCCATTATCAACCGGCAAGCGATTCACCTGCTCTATCAAGAGTTGGGTGCTATCAATACTGTTCGTTTTCCGAAGCAGTTTACGGTTAGTTTTGGTGATTACACCAAAGATCGGGAAGTCTTGTTTGGCAGTAAGACATCAGACCGAATTGCAAATGAGATTGAGCAAAACCGAAAACCATCATAAAACTGCTCAACCTGCGCTTCCTGCCGACACGCTCCGCCTGCTTCGCTCGCTCCGCATGGCCGAGCTTAGTGCTGTCAGGCAAAATAGAGTCGACATAGACTTCCTGAGACCACTTGTTGACCCAAGCCGAGCAGGTAGGAACAATCCCCATAGCATGTAGCGCATCGTTATCCATCAATCCTCTCTGCATCAACTGTACTACTGCGTGACATAACCTTTTTGCGGAAGACCCATCCTTATCAACCCCACTCCAGAACTGCATAAAAGTATGGCGCATAGCAGCGAGAACCAACCTGACCGGCAAATGCTACCGCATATCAGACAACGCTCATCGACTTGTAAGCTTGTTGTGGTATCCTTGCGGACGTCAGAAGGTTGAACGTTGATGCCGACCGCGCGTCAGGCATCACTCCGCAACTTTTGCCTGGAGAAACTTTTCGAGGTTGCCATGATTACACTGCGCACTGCATCGAAGCCTTCATTCATCGCAGCAAAGGAATACCACGTGCCAATCGAAACACACCCGCACGAGCCACAGGTGCTCAGGGTTCGTCCACGCAAACGTCGGCCATTGCGCGGGCGCCAGACGATCGAAGTGACCAGACTGCACGTCAACCAGGGATGGATTGGGCTTGGCGCAGTCGTAGCTGCTGCAGGAGTGGCAGGGATCAATCTGTTTGGCTGGCCCATCGCTGCGGCGGGCGGTGCATTCGGCGCAGCTGCGCTCGGGCATATGCTGCTGAGAGAACCGGCGCGTCCGATTCTGGAGCGTGTGACCTTGCGCATCCCGGCGCTGCCGCCTGCGCTCGATGGGTTGCGCATCGGGCATTTGACCGATAGCCACCTCGGTTTTCGCTATAGCGAGGCGAACCTGGCATGGGGCGTCGCACAGATGCAACGCGAGCGCCCTGACCTGATCGTGTTCACCGGCGACATCGTCACTTATCACTGGGCAATTCCCGATGTTCCACGCCTGCTGCGCGGTTTGGAAGCGCCGCTCGGCGTCTATGCCGTGCCGGGCAACCACGACCACTGGGAAGGACTGGCAGACCTGCACGCCGCGCTGAAGCTGGCGAACATTCCATTACTGCTGAATGAGCATCGTCATCTGTCGTGGAACGGAGGCGATCTCTGGCTGATTGGCATCGATGATGTGTGGGACGGTCGTCCTTCATTGCGTCAGGCATTGCGCGGCGTCCCCGCTTGCGGGTTCAAACTGCTCCTGTCGCATGCGCCCGATATTGCTGAAAGTGCAGCACACGCTGGCATTCACGTGCAGCTGTCGGGGCATACCCACGGCGGGCATTTGCGGCTCCCGCTGCTCGGTCCTTTCACCTTGCCGCGATACGGCAAACGCTACGTCATTGGCGAGTACCGGGTGGATGGACTGACCCTCTACGTCTCGCGTGGTCTGGGGGGCGCACCGTTGCGCCTGCTCTGCCCCCCTGAAGCAACGGTGATCACCCTGCGATGCTGCTAACCAGGCGGAGTGCGCCTGTGGTATACTGCCTGGGGCAAGAAGCCGCCTGTGGCCACAGTATCTAATCTGGCATGGCCTGGTTTTGCGACCGCCGCCAGCCCAGAGAGTGCACAGGAGGCATCCGGCGTTATGAGGCAAGACGCAGGTTTTCGCAGGGTACTTTGGTTCCTGGTTCTCAGTTCTTAGTTCTGGGTTCTTGGTTCTCAGTTCTCAAAACGGAGAAACGAGCAGTGGCATCTCGTGAACAGCCTCATCCCTTACCGGTTGCCGCGCGTCGAACGGCGCTGCTCGTGGTCGGTGATGCACTGGCGCTGCTGATCTTTGCCGCTCTCGGTCGCGCCAGTCACGGCGAGGAGGCGGGGTTGACGGCGCTGGCGCAGGTTGCGGAAACGGCGGCGCCCTTCATTATTGGGTGGTTTGCCGTTGCTCCATTGTTCGGCGCGTATCGCGCTCAAGTGACTGGCGCGCTGCAACCAATGCTGGCGCGCACGGCGCTAACCTGGCTCGTCGCCTGGCCCATTGGGCTCGGGTTGCGCGCCTTGATCCGGCAGACGACCATTCCGGTCTCGTTTGCACTGGTGACGTTTGTAACCGTGCTGGCGATCATGTCTCTCTGGCGCGGCGCGTTTGCGCTGATCACTGCCCGTCGATGAACGTGCCTTGCAGAAGCAGAGAATCGTACCCAAACGGTTCCTTTGAGAGGCATCATGATCACCAATCTCTATCTGATCCGTCACGGCGAAGCGTACTCGAATGTAGAGCCGATCATGGGCGGGATGCGGGGCGACCGTGGATTGACGGAGCGGGGCATTGCGCAGGTGGAGGCACTTGCACGCCGGCTGGCGCAGGGGGAGATTGCAGCTGATGTGCTGTATGCCAGTACCCTGCCGCGCGCTCGCATGACCGCCGAACGGGTGGCAGAGGCGCTCAATCTTCCAATCCACTGGGACGACGACCTGCAGGAACTGCGTCCTGGTGAAGCGGACGGTTTGCATATCGACGAAGCGCGCGCGCGCTTCCCCCAGATGAGCCTCTTTTTCAAAGAGTATTTTACGCCCATTGCTCCTGGCGGTGAAAGTTGGGCCAGTTTTCAGTTTCGCGCGTCGGCAGCACTCGAACGTCTGGTTACGCGCCATCACGGTAAAACTATCGTCGCCGTTTGTCACGGCGGCATTGTCGAAGTATCGTTTCTCTTCATGCTTGGGCTTGGTCCTCAGGCGCGCGGACGTAATGCCTTTCACATGTGCAATACCGCAATCACGCACTGGCGCCAGGTCACAAGCCGCGATGGACGGACGGAGTGGCAGTTAATCGCACATAACGACTGCTGGCATCTTCGTGACTTAGAGTCTGCACAGAGCCATGCTTGATACGCACGATCCACTTCCTCCAGTTGACATTATTAGCGATGCCGATCTTTTCCCACAGTTGATGGCAGCGTTGCGTGATATGCATTGCGAGATTGCGGCAGTTCAGCGACCTGCCGGTTATGTGTTCTATGGTCTGGACGATCCGGGCGCAGAGATGTACCTGTTGTACCGCGGGCGCGTTCGCCTTTACACAATTTCGCCCGAAGGACGCGCACTCACCGTTCTGCTGCTCGATGCGCCAGCGGTATTCGGCGAGGTGACGCTGGCGGAGGTCGCGCATTATGATAGTTATGCGGTCGGTGTCACTCCCTGCACAGTCGGGGTGATGCGACGTGACGCACTCCGTCGGGCATTGCAGGCGCAACCGTCGCTTGCCCTGCGCTTCATGACGGTAATGAGTCGCCGCCTGCGCGCTATCGAGCGCAAACTGTCCGATATTGCCTTCAAGAGCGTACCGCAGCGCCTGGCGGCTGCACTGCTGGGGTTATGGGCAGAACGACGCGACATGCCCCCTACTGTGCGTTCGACCCATCAGCAACTTGCTGAACTGATCGGGTCACACCGTGAAACAGTCACAAAAGCGATCGGCGATTTTCGTGCCGCTGGGTTGATCCGGGTCGATGACGATGCCATTCATCTGGTCGATCTGGCGCGACTCGGCGATCTGGCATATTCGTGACCCCGAATTTGCGATGACACTTGTGGATCGTGTACAATCTCGCCGGGGGCGAATCCGGAGGTCGTTGAGCTGAACCATGTCGATTGCCGAACTTCCGCCACGGGTCACTGTAACGCCTGACGATAGCGCAACCCCCGCAAAGGCGCGCCCGCGCGCAGTGACGCTCACGCTCGAACAGGCTGCGTACCTCGCTATTCTCCTCCTGGCGCTGATTTCGCGAATGTGGGGGCTGGGAGATCGCGCACTGCACCACGATGAGACGCTGCATGCCTTCTTTTCGTGGCTGATCTTTCGTGGCGAAGGGTATGTGCACGATCCGCTGCTTCACGGTCCTTTTCTCTATTTCTTTGGCGCGCTGATCTATTTCCTGTTCAGCGTCAGCGATGCCACCGCACGCCTGGGTCCGGCGCTGTTCGGCGTGGCGCTGGTAATGCTGCCCTATCTGCTGCGCCATGAGTTGGGGCGTAGTGCGGCGCTGCTGGCGTCGCTTTATCTCCTGATCTCCCCTGCCTTCATGTATATTGCGCGCTTCATTCGTCACGATCCGTACACGATTGTGTTCGAGTTGCTGGCGCTTATCGGTGCGGTGCGCTACGCGGCGACCAGACGCCCGCTGTGGCTGTATGTGATGGCTCTCGCGCTGGCGTTGATGTTTGTGACGATGGAGACCTTCTTTCTCTATCTTGCGATCTTTGTCCCGCCGGTTGCGCTGGCGCTGTTCTGGAAGGTGTGGAAGCCAGGTGTGGCAATTCTGGCGGCGCTGGGGGTCGTAGTCGTGGCGCTGGTTTTCTGGCTGCCAGGATACCCGGAACGCCCGTTTCCGACCAGCGATACGGTTAATCGGGTTGCTGGACCGTACATCTGCCCAAGCGAACAGCAACCCTTCCCGCCGCCCAACCCAATGCGCGTCGCTCGCCCTGGTCCGATCTTTGGCTGGCCCCCGTTGGCGACGTTCGACAACGATTATGCGCTGTGCGTTCGTCATCAACCGGACGATAATTTCGGTCTCTACTTCATCAAACTTGGCGAGTTCTTCGGGCATCCGGCGATCCTAACCGGGCTCGTGCTGGTCCCAACGACGCTGGCGGCGCTTTGGTGGCTCGCCTGGCGACGGCGCGACGCGACCGGCATGACCTGCTGGGAACGTGCGCGCGCGAGCGGCGATCCGACGGTTGCGGTCTTTGCAAGTCTGGTGCAGGATCGGCGTCTGTTGATCGCGGGCGGGCTTTTTTTTCTGGTTTATACACTGTTCTTCACGGCATTTCTGACCAATACTGCTGGTGTCATCACCGGTACGACTGGCTCGCTCCTCTACTGGTTGGCGCAGCACGAGGTTGAACGCGGTGGCCAACCGCCGCACTACTACGCCGTACTGCTGGCAATCTACGAGCCGCTGCTGATCCTGTGGGGTCTGGCGGGTCTGGTGATGGTGGGAGCGCTGGGATGGCAACGGCGACGCCACACACGCAACCGCGCCGATCCCGACGCCGATGGAGACGCCGCGCCTGCGTGCACAACCCCTGACACTGCCACTGCGCCGGGCAGCTCCACAGTGCTGCCGTTTGTCCTGGCGTGGTGGAGCATAGCCGCATTCGCACTCTACTCATGGGCAGGCGAAAAGATGCCATGGTTGACGGTGCACATTGCCCTGCCACTCACATTGCTGGGAGCGTGGGCTGCGGGGCGTGCGCTGGAATGGTGGCGTCGCACGGTCAATAATGATGAGGCACAGCATGGATCAGTAATGAGCCAGATCGTGCGCCCGTTCCCGATCTTCCTGGGAGTGCTGACAGTTATTAGTGCCTATTGTCTGATCTTGCTAAGTGTAACAATCAACAACGCGACGATCAGTGGCAACCCGCACATCGCGGCGCTCACGCCGTGGATCGCGCCGCTCTGGATGGTGCTGACTGCGCTGCTCACCGCTGGTGCGTGGATGCTACGTGGGCGACGCTGGGCGCTGGGCGCGCTGATGGCAGGAGTCACGCTGATTGTGGCGATCTACACGCTACGCAGCGCGTACCAACTCAGTTTCCGCTACGGCGATGTTCCGCGGGAGATGATGATCTACACCCAAACATCGCCTGATGTGAAGCGGGTGATCGACCGGCTTGACGAGGCGCTGCGCCGGCGCAGCAGCGCAACGACAGCGACGGTCTGGTACGATAACGAGACAGTGTGGGATTGGTACCGGATTCGTTTTGCCCGCACCGAGGAGCAACCGCCGCAACTTCAGCGCGCTCCGGGCGACGATGTGATCGCCGTGCTTATGCTGCTCGAAAACTACGAGAATGAGCAGAATCGCCGCTTTCTGGAGGGGTTCGTGGTGCAACGCTATCCGTTGCGCTGGTGGTTCCCGGAAGAGGAAACGTATCGCCTGCCGCGCAACTGGATGACGGCTGAGGTGACCGAACGTTCGTCACTCCTGATGCGTCTCCTGCGCCAGCCGTTCGATCCGGTTACATCGCGGCAGTTCTGGAACTATATCCTGTACCGCATCCCGCCGCATCCGCTCGGTTCGACCGATTTTGTCATCGCAGTGCGTCCAGAAGTGGCGCCTGAGATCGGGCTGGGTCTCGGCGGCGAGCAGTAAGACGTCCACAATCGCGCAATGGCGTCTTTTATTTCACCGATACCGTCGGCATTTCAGGTGTTAGACAAAGCGGTACTTCGGGGAAGAAACACAATCAGCACTGCGTCTATACCGTGGATCGGTCATAGAATCGATGTGCCACAAAATTTCGACAACCGTCGTAACTGTTCGCACCAGGGACGACATACACGACTGGAAGCGAAAGCATCCTGCCCCTATTGTGTCTACAAGGGCAAGATACCTTTGCTCTCAGGAGAAATGTAAACACGTGCAAACTGTCAAGCATTTACTACTCAGTCACTGAAAGGAGGAAGGCGGCTTTCGCTGTCGCCTTGCGGTTGTTGAGCAATTACTCTGCTCCAGCCTGTACATCCAGATTTCGCCCCGCAGAGCCGAGGGCTCTAGCCCCGTAGACAGTTCGGCACACCGGAAAATTATTTTCGTAAGGCGACAGTCCTCGCTGCCAGTTTTTATGGCGACCCTTTCACGAGATCCGCGCAGCGTCGCAGTTGCTCCCGGCGGGCTGGATCGCCCGTTGAGCCTGGCATGGCTTTCCGTTGATGTCCTGCTGTTCGCACTGCTCCTCGTGGCGAGCATCATTGCGCAT
>Ga0308399_1000801_pt1 | contig 10908 bp, 10 predicted proteins | sample HotsprSampOS1260_FD_202367 | JGI IMG/M metagenome (GOLD analysis project Ga0308399, IMG submission 202367) | Hot spring phototrophic mat microbial communities from Octopus Spring, Yellowstone National Park, Wyoming, United States - 20060914_OS12-60 ... | reverse complement strand
ATCGAAGAAACACTTTATCTTCAATTAGAGATGAAATTGAAAGAAGGGGATTTATTGAAGGAGAGCAAGTAGGATAATTAATATTTGATTTAATTTATTTAAAAATTAATTTTACCACGTCTTACGTAGTTTTGCACCACTTATACTTGAATTTACAACTCACAACGTTTTCATGCTGAATTTTTTGTGCCTGCCGGCAGGTAGGTTTCAACATCCTAACAAGATCCTGAAACAATCCTGATATTCATAAGTACAAGGCTTAGATAACAATTTACCGAGTAAGTTTCCTGTTTAAGGAATTAATGTGTTATTTTATAGATTCCTGCCTAAGCAGGAATGACAAAATGTTCCCATGTCATTCCTTGTCCTCCGATTCGGAAATTAAATCTCTATGGTCATTCCTTACTTGACCAGGAATCTATATAATTTCTAACTCTTTTTTTATATTAAGGTGTAATTATATGGATTCCCGCTTCCGCGGGAATGACATAAATATCAACGTTTACACAATCTTTACACATTCATCATTCGCATAGATTCGCATCTCATTCGTAGACCGGCATCACACTTTCTTAACAAAAATAATAAAAAAATTTTAAAGTTTTATTTTTTAATCAGACTTAAGAAAAACTCCTGTATTACCAACCCAAAAAACCTCACCAGTCTCATCTGTCTTCTTAAACGCCAAGGTTGAATAAGCAATCTAAAAAACCATTCCAAACCTAATTGACGAAGAAATAATGGTGCTCGAGGGACCTTCCCTCCCAAAAAATCAAACGCTCCGCCAACGCCCATCACAACACAATTTTTAAATTTCTTTTTATGATGCTCTATCCAAAGTTCTTGGTTTGGTGAACCAAAAGCCACAAAAACTAAATGGGGCTTAAAATGGGAAATTATCGAAAAAATTTTTTCTTCCTCTTCTTTTTTTGGATTTTTGATGTCTGAAATTCCCTCAAGGCCAAAAAACTTTGACTTTGGGTATTTTTTTTGGTAGCAACTGGCGATTTTCTCTGCTAAATTTTGTTTCCCCCCAATAAAAAGCACCCGCAAGCGCATTTTTGAAGATAAAGTCAGTAGATCTTTCACTAAATCCACTCCTGGATATCTTTCATAAACCTCAACCCCAAGGAAACGGCCTGCTAAAATAATCCCAACGCCATCCACAATTTGAATTTGGGCTGTCTCAATAACCTTTTTAAATTTATCATTTTCGTAAGCAATGACTAAATTTTCCGGATTTAAAGAAACGATATGACAAAACTTTTTTGTTTTTTTGAGGTATTTTTTAATTTTCTCTAGGGTATCTTTCTTATCTTGAGTGAAGATTTTAATTCCTAAAATTTTTTTTGTTTTATCTGTTGTCATAAAAAACTATAAGTTAAAAATAATCTTTAAATTTTTGTTATTTTTTTCTTTTTTGTTCAAATTTTTTGAATAAAAAAAATGCTTTTGAAAAAATAAAAACTTTAAAAATTAAAACTCTAAATTTTTAAAATAATAAATTATACTATATATATTTGAAAAATTTTTAATTTCTAATTACCATTTTTAATTTTTATTTTTTATTTTTTTAATTATTTTTACTATCGGATAGCTTCTTTAAACTGATCAAGATGCTCAACCGCCATTCCAACACCGCGAATCACACAATACAAAGGATCCTCAACCACAAAAGAAGCCACCCCCGTATGATAGGTAATAAACCGGTCAATATTGGTCAAAAGAGCTGTTCCTCCCGACAAAACTATTCCTCGATCAACAATATCAGCCGCCAGTTCCGGTGGTGCTTTTGATAAAACTTCTTTAATCCCCTCCAAAATTTGTTTTAGGGGTTTTTGAATCGCTTTGTTTATGCTTTTTTCGCCAATCTCCAAGATCTTTGGCAAACCTGTTTGGACATCTCTTCCTTTGACTTCAATTTTTCTTTCTTCTTTTTCGTTTGGATCTAAAAAGGCGTTGCCAATTTTAAACTTTACCTCCTCAGCCGTACGCTCACCAACAATTAAATTGTATTCTTTTCGCAAATAAGTTAAGATTGCCTCATCAATCTTGTTACCAGCCACCCGGACCGTTTGATAAACCACCAACTGCCCCAAAGAAATAATCCCAATCTCCGTTGTCCCCCCACCCAAATTAACAATCATATGACCAGAGGCTTGAGAAATAGGAATCTTTGCCCCAATGGCCGCCGCTAACGGTTCTTCAATAAGATAGACTTCTTTCGCCCCCACTTGACGACAGGCCGAAACAACCGCTCTTTTTTCCACTTGCGAGGCGCCTCCCGGAATAGAAATTAAAACCTTCGGCCAAAAAAGCCTGCCTTTGGTGGCTTTTTTTAAAAAGTAAGAAATCATTGCTAAAGTTGTGGTATAATCGGCAATCACTCCATCACGCATCGGCCGAACAGCAACGATATTCCCCGGTGTTCTTCCAATCATTTCATAAGCATCACTGCCAACGGCCAAAATCTTTTTGTTTTCCAAAGAATAAGCCACCACCGTTGGCTCATTTAAAACGATTCCCTCTTTTGCCACATAGACTAAAGTATTGGCCGTACCTAGATCAATCCCGATTTTTTTGGTAAAGAACATAGTTTAAAAATTAATAAACTTTTCTGTTGACATTATTATTAATTTATGATATAAAATAAATAATCACACCCCCGATTTATATCGGGGGGATTTTTTAATAAAAGATTTAATCCGTCTTACATTTAAAATAAAAATTCCTCTTTTTATCTGAGCGACTTCTTTACCCAAAGACCATTTTGTTGCCACTACAATTACTTGTTTATCTCTTTTCACCAACCGCTCGTATAAAGTAGCCATATCGCCATCACCGGTAAAAAAAATAAAGCCGTCATAATCATTCAGCATTTCAAAGCAATCCAAACCAATCTCTAAATCAAAATCACACTTTCTTTTCCAAATAACAATATTTTTATCTTTTACCGGTAAGTATTTTACCGGCTTGGTAATAACATAAAAACCTATTCGACGGGCACTTTTTATTTGGTTCGTAGAAGCTGGATGTTGATCGGTACCAAAATAAAAACGCATTTGCTTAATTTCTTCATAGTTTTTTAAATATTGATATAAGCGCTTCAAATCAATCTTCCATTTTAACTTTTCTTCCCAACCATGGACATTTGCCCAATCGACAAATACAGCCGTTTTTCCTTTAAGCTTTAAAATTTTATCCATAAAGCTTTAACTTATACAACAATTATAGTATAATATTTTGATATCTTTATGAAATATTTTTATCGATTGACGGTTTTTTTTACTTTTTTAGTCATTGTTTTTTTAATTATCGCCTACAGCCGCGGCTATCGAGTTAATCTTCAAAAAAAAACAGTCACGTCAACGGGGATTTTGGCCATCTCAAGTTTTCCCAAAGCCGCCAAAGTTTATCTTAATGGAAAATTAAAGGGAATAACCGATCTTAACTTAAATCTTGAACCAGGAGAATACCAAGTTGAGGTTAAAAAAGAAGGTTATACTTCTTGGCAAAAAAAAATAAAACTAAAAGGCGAACTGGTAATCACTTTAGACGCTTTATTATTTCCTTTAAATCCCTCTTTTTCTCCACTGACTAATTTGGGGGTTAAAAAAGCCTTCCCTTTAGATCAAACAGACAAAGTTTTACTTTATCTTGAAAAAAATGATCCAGAAAAAGATGGGTTTTATATATTAGATATTGAAAAAAAACCGGTTGGCTTTTTTGAGCCCTTAAAGTTAATTTTTAAAAAAAGTCTTTTACCATCGGAAGAAATCAATTTAGAAGAAATTTATTTTGATTTTTCACCCGACTTTAAAGAAGCAATTTTAAATTTAAAAGAAAAATCTTATCTTTTGTCTTTAGATCAAGAAAATCAAAATCTTTTTGATGTCTCAACATCAAAACAAATGCTTCTTGATGCTTGGCAAAAAGAAAAAGAAAAAAACACCCAAAAAATTTTGGAGACCTTTAAAAAAGATTTAGCTAAAATTGCTACCGATTCTTTTCACATTATCAGTTTTTCTCCTGATAAAACCAAAATTTTATATCAAGCAAAAAAAAATCTTACCTTACCAGCTTTTATTAAACCACCATTGCCTGCCACTAATCAAACCGAAGAAAAAAGAGATTTAAAAAAGGATTATTTTTATGTTTATGACAAAAAAGAGGATAAGAATTATGAAATTGAAAATTGGAAATTGGAAATTGGAAATTTTATTATGTGGTATCCGGATTCAAAACACCTAGTTTTTAATGAAAAAGGAAAAATCTCAATTCTTGATTACGATGGTGAAAATAAACAAGTAGTTTATTCCGGGCCTTATGAAAAAGATTTTTTTCTCGTCTCCTCAAGAGGAAATCTTATTCTTTTAATTAACTTTAATCCAGAAAATAATCCGGCTCCAGACGTTTATGAAGTGGAGATTAAATAAATTACTCTACTTTTCTTACTGCAAAAACTAAAAGTCTTTTAAGAGTAGTTCCGGGCGGCCAACAAGTCTGAAGGGTTAAAAACTCTTTGTTGGTTTTTCGGGTAAGATACTCCACTTGCTCTGGGTCAACTATTTTTTTATCAATGACTTTATAAACAAAGCGTTGTCCTTTATAAAAAATATTCACCTCATCGCCTTTTTCTAACTTTCCCAAAAGATAAAAAACCGCATTATATACACCTAAATTCCAAAAATAATCAGTGGAGTGGGCAAAAAGAAATATATGACCTCCCTCACCTGGAAAAGCCGTTCCTTGGGCATGAGCCACCCCTTTTTGTAAGGCGGGTAAATATATTTTTTCATCGGCTGGATCAACGTTGGCTAAAATTTTAGCATTGGCGGCAATTTTGGGAATCACAATCGAAAAATTTGGATCCACAGGAATTAATATTTCCGTCTGTTTAAAATTAATTGATTTAGCCAAAATACCTTTCGGACGTGAAATTTCTTCTGTTTTTTTTATTTCTTTTGTAACAACATATTTTTTTCCAAGCTTTTGCTCAACAAAGTATCTTATCTCTTCACGAAGAGGAAGATAAAACGTTTTTCCAATCATAAAAAGAGAGGACAAAATCAAAAAATTGCCAATTGTCCGCAAAATTAAAACCCGAAGATATTCACTTTTTTTTAGCCGATGAAAATGATGACGAATAAGATGTTTTTTTGAAAGTTTTGTATAACCCACAAATTATTTATTAATCTTAATTTTAATAATTTTTAATTTTTCATTGTCATTTTTAATTTTTATTTTTTATTTTTTAATTATATAGTGCCCTCGGTCCGACTCGAACGGACAGTCTTGCCCTTAGGACGGGCCTGCTTTATCCAATTAAGCTACGAGGGCTATGCCTCTTAAGTTTACAATTTATTGTCATTTCTTACCCTACAAATTGTAGGGCGAGCTCGACCAAAAATCTATAAAATGTCATTCCTGGCTTGACCAGGAATCTATATAATTTTAACCTTATTTATTCTAGTTTAAGGTATTAAATTATTGTTAAGGTATTATCGTATAGATTCCCGCTTTCGCAGGAATGACAATAATTATTGTCAATTATAATACCCCCTTATTCGGGATAACAAAAAAATAATAAAATTTACAAATCGGATTAATATCGATATCAATTATATTATAAACCATAAATTCTCATCACCCACTGTAAAATCCCCTCTCCAAAAAACAACATCAAAAAAGCGCCAACTACCAAAAACGGCCCAAAGGCAATTTTACTCTTTAATTTTTTTCGTCCAAATAAAATTAAAAAAAGACCGGTAATACCACCTAAAACAAAAGAAATATACAAAGCCAAAAAACCTTTTTGCCAGCCCAATAAGAACCCTAAAATTGCTGCCAAATAAACATCACCCAAACCCATCGCTTTTTCTTTTGATAAAAAATAAATTAACCAGATAGGAAAAGCCACTATCAAAGAACTGAATATGTCAATTTGAAATTGTTTTGTAATTTCTGTTGAATGATAAAATAACTTCAAAAAAAAACTAAACCCAAAAAGCGCCAATAAAATATAATCTGATATTAAATGATATTTTACGTCTGAAAAAAATATAACAATAAAACAAGAAAATATCCCCCATAAGCTTAAAATCACCAACCAATTTTGCCAAATATATATTTCTTGAATATTTTTTACGTAAGTTAAAAAAACAAAAATAAACATTAACCCAGTTAAAATCTCAACTAAAAGGTATTGAAAACTTATTTTTTTACGACAGTAACGACAATATCCTTTTAAAAGAAAAAATGAAAAAATCGGAATTAAATCATACCAAGAAAGTTGATGGCCACACTCATCACAAACTGAACGGCCGGTAATTTGTTTCTCCTTGGGTAACCGGTCAATCAAAACATTTAAAAACGAGCCGATTGAGGCGCCTAATAAAAAAATAAAAAAATAAATTAAATAATTCATGTTTTAATTTTGTCCTCAGTAATTGTACTAAGAAGAGCAAGATTGAATTTTTCTTTAACAAAAAGTTTTTTTGCCAAATCAATAATTTCTTCTTTAGTAATCACATCTATTTTTTTGATCACTTCTTGCGGTTCAAAGATTTTTCCCTCAAATATCAGTTTTCGACCAACAAATGAAGCCAAATCATGAGTGTCTTCTAATGATAAAATCAATCGTCCTTTAACCATCTCTTTGGCTTTTTTTACTTCTTCGTCTTTTAATTCTCCCTCAGCTATTTTTTGATGTTCATCAATAATCACTTTTATCGCTTCGTTGATTTTTTTGGCATCAGCCGTCAAACCCGCCCGCGTATAGACATAACCCGTATCAGAAAATGGTTCGCTGCCTGAATGAATATAATAACAAAGACCACGTCTTTCTCTTAATTGATAAAAAAGTCGGGACGACATTCCACCCCCCAAAATTGTCATCAAAACCGATTGGACATAGCGTTTTTTATCGGTATAACTCAATCCTCGATAACCCAAAACTAGATGGGCTTGTTCGGTTTTTTTGGTTTTAATTAAAATCTGAGGCGAATTTTGATTATCAGAAAAATTTAAAAAAGAAGCTTTTTGACCATCTTTCCATAAAAAAAATTTTTCTTGAATAATATCAATATATTTTTGTAGGGAACAGGCATGCCTGTTCCCTACCGAAATTCCCCCCACAATAACCAAAATCACATTACTTGGCTTATACAAATTTTCCATATAATCCAAAAACGTCTGACGGGTAAATTTCCCAACGGTTTCTTTATAACCGGTGGTGGGATATCCTAACGGATGATTTTTAAAAAGAAGCCCCTCAAAAAGCTCCCAAACTTTATACTGGGGTTCATCTTCATACATGTTAATCTCTTCAATAATCACCCCTTTCTCCCTCTCAATCTCCTCCGGAAAAAGCAAAGGATTTTGAATCATATCGGCCAAAACATCAACGACCGTTTCAAAATGAGAAAGAGGAGCTTTTATCCAATAACCAGTATGATCTTTGGTGGTAAAGGCATTGAAAATTCCACCCAAACCTTCAATCATTGAAGAAAGAAGCAAGGCGTTTGGGTATTTTTTGCTTCCTTTAAACGCCATATGCTCAAAAAAGTGAGCCACCCCATTGTTTTCTTTATTTTCATACCGACTGCCAGCTCCAACCAAAAGCATGGCCGTAAAGGTAGGAAAGGTTTTTGTATCAACCAAAACTACCGAAAGACCGTTTTTTAAAGTAAAAAGTTGGTGAGTCATAACATATTTTACCAATTCTGACGAGGTTTTACAAAGTTTTAATTACTATTACTTACTTTTTATGCTAAAATAATAAAAAGACCGCCAAAGCTTAAGCGGCTTACGCGCCCGCCAAAAATTCTAGGGCTTGTAGCTCAGTTGGTTAGAGCGTGCGGCTTACATCCGCAAGGTCTCAGGTTCAAGTCCTGACAAGCCCACAAATCAACCTTTTTTGCCCGGTCGTCTAATGGTAGGACAACTGGCTCTGAACCAGTTTGTGGGGGTTCGAATCCTCCCTGGGCAACTCAATTTTAATTAAAAATATAAAAAACTATGGAATTTTTTTTAAAAAAATTAATTTTATCAATAATATATCTTTTTCTTGCTTTTCTTTTCACTCTCGTCATCAAAAAAATCTTTTCTATTCTTCTTTTTGGCGCTCAAAAAACTCAAAACGAAAAACTAATTAAAAAAACAAAAACTTTAAAAGCTTTTATTGATAGTCTTATTTATGTTGCTGTTTATTTTGTTGCCTTGTTTTTTATCTTGGAAAGATGGGGGGTTAATATGACGCCTTTTTTAACTGGAGCGGGGATTTTGGGTTTAACCTTTTCTTTTGGTGCTCAATCTTTGGCCAAAGACTTAATCAGTGGCTTTTTTATCATTTTTGACAATCAATTTGAAGTGGGTGATTATATCAAAGTTGGTACCCTTGAAGGTGAAGTGAAAAAAATCACCCTTCGCCAGACTATTTTAAAAGATAAAAATGACAACCTTATTCTTATCCCCAACTCTCAAATTACTTCTGTGGTGAAGATAAAAAAAATAAAAAATTAAAGAAAAAATATTATTCCGAAACTCTATTTTTTAAATACTTTAATTATAAAGTCACGATCGTGGGTTCATAATTAAAGTCTTATAGTAAATATAAATCCTATCCGGTGTTTTCCTTAACAATATTTACATTTTTACACAACTTTTACACAATGTTTATACATTATTTATTCGCATAATTGGCGTCATTTGCATATTCATTCGTATCATTCGTATCTTTTCCGATTTATCCGAGTTAGCCGATTTATCTGATTTATCCGACTCTTTTTTGCATATCGTAGATTAAATCATTTACTAAATCTCAATTTCTGCTAAAATTTATAAGTAATTTTTAAAATTTTTATTTTTTAATTATGATTACCTTTTCCTCTTTTGCTTTTGGTTGCCGTGTTAATGAAGCGGAAAAAGAAGTCTTAGATAAAAAAATGCTTGATGCGGGATTTTCTTTTAATAAAGATAGTCCAAATATTTTTATCATCAACACTTGTGCCGTCACTCATAAAGCTGAAAGAGAGGCAAGAAATCTAATCTATCAAATAAAAAGAAAAAATCCACAAACAAAAATTGTTATCACTGGCTGCTCTGCCACCTATTGGCAAAAAAACAAACTTTATGAAGAATTACCAATTGATCTTTTGGTTGATAATATTAATAAAGAATTTTTGGTTGAGTTGATTAAAAAAAGATTATTAAATCAAAAAAAAGATATTAAGCCACAACAAAGTAAAGGCGCGGAATATAAATTAACCAGTAAATTTTTAACCTCAAACAGACTTTTAGTAAAAATCCAAGATGGTTGCCAGCGCTTTTGTACTTTTTGCATCGTCCCCTACCTTCGCGGTCTACCAAAATCAAAAAAAATCAAAGAAATCGTTGAAGAAATAAACAATTATCCGGAAAAAATTTCCGAAGTCATCTTAACCGCCATCAACACCGAAGCCTTTGGTTTAGACACTGGCGAAAGTTTTATCGATTTAATTGAAAAAGTTTTAAAAAATACTTCTATCCCCCGCCTTAGTTTTGGCTCAATTCATCCTTGGTCAATTATCCCCCAATTTATCAATTTTTATCAAAAAATTTTAACAGAAAAAAGGCTTGTTAATTTCTTCCATATCCCTCTTCAATCTGGCTCAAATACGATTCTAAAACTGATGAAGCGTGGATATACAAAAGAGGAAATCTTAGAAAAACTTTCTGCTTTAGAAAAAATTAATCCTCTCTCACTTTTGGCCACCGATGTCATCGTTGGTTTTTTAGGAGAAACTAAGACCGAATTTGAAGAAACCTATCGTTTTTTAGAAAAATCACCTTTGGTAAAATTTCATATTTTTCGCTTCTCAAAAAGAAAAAATACCGCTGCTTTTTATATGGCAAAAAATTTAAAAGAACCAACTGAGGAAGAAAAGAAAAAAAGAGCCAAAGCTTTAGCAGAACTTTTCGCAAAAAAATATCTTAAGTTTTTAGAAAAAAATCTAGGCCGCCTCTCAACCGCTTTGATTTTGAACAAAAAAGAAAACGGCTTTTATGAAGCTTTATTAGACAACCAACTGCCGATTATAATTGAAAAAAATAAAGATATTATGCCGGGAGAAATTGTTAAAGTGAAGGTGGAAAGGATAAAAAATGGAAAATTGGTTGGAAAAACAGACAAAAGTCTATCTTCTTAAAAACTTCTCTAACTTTTTATTAATTTGGTAAAGTATAGTTCTTGAAATTATCGTAAATTGATAAAATTATAGAGAATGTAGAAACGTGATTAATCACGTCTCTACAGGTTTTATTTGGTAAAATGAGTTAGAATCAGTCTATTAAAAATTTAAAATAGAATTTATATTTTCTTTCTTTAAAATTTGAATATATAAAAAGATAATAATTATGAAAGTTATTGCTTTTAAAAAACTATCAAAAGAATATCAAAATCTTATTAACGAAGCGAAAAAAATAATTCAAAACGCCTATGATCCTTATTCTCAATTTTATGTTTCTTGCGCTATCTTAACCACTAAAGGAAATATTTACAAAGGAGTAAATATCAATACCTGTGCCTATGGTGGAATTTGTGCTGAAAGAGCGGCTTTGTCATCGATGGTAAGTTGCGGTGAATATGGTATTAAAAAGATAGCAATTATTTCCAAAAGTGATCATTTTAAAGTAAAAATTCACTCCGGTCCTTGTGGTATATGCCGACAGATGCTTTGGGAGTTTGCTGAACTTTATAAAACTAATTTTGAAATTTTAGTCTCTGATTCCGATAAGAAAAAAGTAATGATTTCAACAATCGAAGAACTTCATCCAAAAGGTTTTGGTCCAAGGCTTTGTTTTGGAAAATACAGAAGATATTTAAAATAAAATAAAATAAAATCTTCCTTTTAAACTTTTTGCTACCGC
>Ga0308399_1000797_pt1 | contig 10920 bp, 11 predicted proteins | sample HotsprSampOS1260_FD_202367 | JGI IMG/M metagenome (GOLD analysis project Ga0308399, IMG submission 202367) | Hot spring phototrophic mat microbial communities from Octopus Spring, Yellowstone National Park, Wyoming, United States - 20060914_OS12-60 ... | reverse complement strand
GCCGGCTGGGACTGGGCCTACTACGTGGTTCAGGAATCCCTGATGGTCCGACGTTGGGCCCCGCAACGCGTGGCCATGGCCCTCGAGCAATGGTTGGAACAACCCGAAGTTCGCGCTTACCTGGCCTTGGGGGGTACCGATTCCACGCGGCGGGCCGTGGTCCTCAGCGGTCTCTGGTACCACTATCTGCATTGGCGACCGACGGAACGGGCCGAGGAGTGGGCCGCTCTGCTTGGGCTGCTGCATCACCGCTGGAACCGGCCCTGAGCGCCGCCTGCAGTCCGCACGCCTGGCGGAGCGCCGCTTTGCGACAGTTGTATCTGTTGACGCCGTGCCCCTTGCCACTGCCAGGCGTACCTGCTTGGGCCCGGCTCCAAAATGTCCCTCTGCTCGCGTGTTCCATCCTCCTCACTTCTAGCCGCTTCCCATTACCGGCCACCTTTTCATCCGCGGCCACACCGTTGCCCTTGAAGGGCCGGGCTCCGCCCCCCCCTCCGATCTCGCGGCAGCGGCAAACCGCCCGGAGTCCATGCGCTGTCGCAACCACCCACGGGGCCTCCGCGGCCGCGAAGCGTTTGGAGTGTGCCCGCTTACTGGTGCTTTTGGAGAGTGACTTTCCGCAGGTAGCCCCACTGCGCCGCCCCTACTTTCCCGAACCACCCTATTCCTCGGTGCCGGACGACATTCACCCTTGGAAGCCCGAATCCAGCCCGGCCCGCACCTGTCAGCATGTGCACGGTGTGGCATGGGGTGGCCAGCGGTGGGTGGTGCCGAAAGGCACCCAAACCGCTCGGAGCGCATGGAGTGCGCCTGCTTACTGGCGCTGTCGGACAACGACACTGTGTCGCCAAATCTGCCACCTGACCCTAGCTTCCACGAATGACCGGATTTTCTGGTACCCCGACGACATACACCGCTGGAGGGCCAGGTTCCATCCCAGTACGGCCCGTGGAAATTCTTACGGCATGCCAGAGACAGGGACTGACGCGGGTGTGCGGATACGGCGGCGACTCACCGCCTGGCCTGTGCAGGGAATGCGGTGGACCGCGCTGACCCAACAGCAGCGGCAAGACACCGGACTGCATGTACTGCTCCGATTCCGAGCGACACCGGAGCCGCACGAGTGTTGTGAGTGCACCTGTGTGTTGGGCTTCGCTTCGCTCAGGCAAGCCGGCTTTGGGGGCCCCGTCAGGGAGGAACAAGGGAAAGAGTTTTCAAGTTGCAGATCCGAGACCCCCGTCCAAGCGCGAAAAATGCCGGGCTCCATTCGTGTCCCCACCAGCCCGCCTGACTGCGTTTGGTGGTTCACGCGTCTTTCCGAGAGGCGTCCGTTGCAACCTCGACCCTTGTTGGGAGTTTTTCTCGACCCAAGCGAAATCGGAAGGATTTGGGCTTTGCCCGAACGCATCAGGGCACAGGCGCTGCGGCACAGCCTTCCGGGCAGCCGCTTCCCGGGTGCGATCCCGGGTCCGCCCATGGGAAGCCGGAGGCTCGACAGGGGAAAAGCTGCGGTGTCCTGCGGCGCCGGCAGCCGCAGGGAGACTCTGTCGACCTCCGCCCGCCTTTTCCTCCGACGACCGATCTGGCTTGTCGGCATCGGGTAGGCTTCTCTAGAGTGCCACCGACCGCAGAACCGAAGTGGCAAGTGACCATGGCGTACACCTCCCGACAATCCTATAACACCAGCCGCGTGCTGGCCGTCGTGATGGGCGGCGGACAGGGGACCCGATTGTTTCCACTGACCAAGTACCGGGCCAAACCGGCAGTGCCGTTGGCCGGCAAATATCGCATTGTGGACATCCCCATTTCCAACTGCATCAACTCGGGCGTCCGGCGCATCTACGTGTTAACGCAGTTCAATTCCACCTCCCTGCACCGGCACTTGTCCCAGACCTACAAGTTCGACCAGTTCAGCGGCGGATTCGTGGAGGTATTGGCCGCCCAGCAGACCCTGACGGACAGTTCTTGGTACCAGGGGACGGCCGACGCGGTGCGAAAGAACCTGGTGCATTTCATGAATCACGAGTGGGATTATCTGCTGATTCTGAGTGGCGATCAGCTGTACCGCATGGATTTCCGGGAGCTGATCGCCCAACACGTGGAAACGCGGGCCGACATCACCCTGGGCGTAGTGGCGGTGCCCAAGGAGGAGGCTCATCACTTCGGCGTTCTGCAGGTGACGGAAGATTGGCGGATCCACCGCTTTGTCGAAAAACCCCGCGACCCGGCGGTCCAAGATTCGTTGAAGCTGGACCCCACCTGGCAGGCCCGGCTGAACCTCCAGGTCCGGGGCGAGGCCCTGTTGGCCTCCATGGGTATTTACGTGTTCAATCGGGACGTGATTACCCGCGCCCTGGACAACACACTCATCGACTTCGGCAAGGATGTCATTCCCGCCATGATCAACCAGTATCGCGTCTACGCGTTTCTGCACAACGGCTATTGGGAGGACATCGGCACGATCCGTGCCTTTTTCGAGGCGAACCTGGACCTGACTTCGGACCTGCCGCGGTTCAACTTTTTCGACATGACCGCGCCCATTTTCAGCCGGCCGCGGTTTCTGCCGGGCTCAAAGCTCAACAGCGCGCACGTCGATCATGCGGTGGTCTCTGATGGCTGCATCATCAACCATTCGCGCATTTCCCACTGTGTGATCGGGCTGCGGAGCCTGATTGCGGAAGGTTGCGAACTGAGGCGGGTGGTCTTGCTGGGGTGCGACTATTACGAGTCGGCCGAGTCAGTCCGCGCGCACGAGCAAGCCGGCTTACCGCGCATTGGCATTGGCCGCAATACGCGTATTGAGAATGCCATCATCGACAAGAACGCTCGCATTGGTGACAACGTCGTGATCACGCCTGCCGGCAAGCCCGAAAACCTTGATCACGAACTCTATTACATCCGCGACGGCATCGTGGTGATTCCGAAGAACGCGATCATCCCGCACGGCACGGTCATTTGAGCGGTCCGGTGGGCACCGAAGGCGGCCGATGTACTGCCTGCGTCCCGGCTGCCGCCGGAGCCAGCCGCTCCTGAACGGCGCTACCGGGCACGGCCAGGACCTCGCGCAGATCCGCCAGGAAACTGTCCACGTCCTCCTCCGTCGTGTCCCAACTGCACATCAGCCGGGATTCGCCGGGGGAAATCACCCCCGTGTAGAAATGCCAGCCGCGGCGCTGCATGGCCTCGACCACTCCAGGGGGGAACCGCACAAAGACGGCGTTGGATTCGACCGGATAACAGATTTCCACTCCGGGCAGGGTCCGAAGCCCGGCAGCCAGACGGCGGGCCATGGCGTTGCTGTGTTGGGCATTGCGCAACCAGGTGTCGTTCTGCAACAGACCGAGCCAGGGGGCGGAAAGAAAGCGCATCTTGGAAGCTAGTTGTCCGCCCTGTTTGCACCGGTAATCAAATTCACGCGCCAGCTCACGATCGAAAAACACCACCGCTTCGCCCACGGCCAGCCCGTTCTTGGTCCCGCCGAAACAAAGCACGTCGACTCCGACACGCCAGGTCAGATCGGCGGGCCGAACGCCCAGATGGGCTACCGCATTGGCAAAACGGGCGCCGTCCATGTGAACCCGGAGCCCGAACCGGCGCGCCGTTTCGCACAGGACCTGCAGCTCGGCCACGGAATAGGCGGTTCCCAACTCGGTGACCTGGGTCAGGCTGAGGGCGCGGGGTTTGGGGTAGTGAATGTCGCTGCGGCGCGTCACGGCATGCACCACGGCCTCTGGCTGGACTTTGCCCATGGGTCCTGGCAACAGGAGGATCTTGCTGCCATTGGCAAAAAACTCCGGTGCACCGCACTCGGAGGTTTCAACGTGCGCCAGTTCATGACAGAGAATGCTGTGATAGGATTGGCAAAGCGTGGCCAGGGCGAGCGAGTTGGCTGAGGTCCCATTGAACACAAAAAAAACCTCGCAGTCCGTTTCGAACAGCTGGCGCAATCCATCCGCGGCCCTGGCCGTCCAGGTGTCCTCGCCGTAGCTGAACTCGTGGGCGTGGTTGGCCTCCGCCATGGCCGCCCATGCCTCCGGGCAAATGCCGGCATAATTGTCGCTGGCAAACTGGCGAGGTCGCCAGACCTCGTTGGCACCGAAAGGAGTCGTCATGCGCGGGTATTTACTCAGCCGGATGCCGGTGGAGAAAGCCCAATCTCAGAAGTACACCACTGGAAAGCTTCACCGGATCAAGTCCGATCAGCTATTCCACAACCGGGGGGACAGGGAGAAAACCAACTTTCGTTTTCCCCGCCCGCAGGGGGCAGCGAAAACGTTGTGGCGGGGTCAATTCCCCCGCAGCTTGAGGGGCCGTCCCGTAGGACCTGCTCAGCGGCCGGGCTGAGCCGCTCCGGGGCTGCCGGCCCGGGGGGCGGGCCAAACCGAACCCGCCCGCCGCAACATGTGGTAAATGAGGTCCTTTAGTTTGGCGCGCCGCATCTTGAGCTCTTCAAGCTCCTGATCGGTCGCGTAATCGATTTCTTCCTCGATCCGGTAGACCGCGTCATCGAGCCGATGGTACTCGTCGTACATCTTGCGGAAGTGCTCGTCACAACCTTTCAGGTAGCGGATGGTGTCGCGGTACTCCGGGAACTCCTTGAGGATCGGATGGTGCAGGTCCATGTCACATCATCTCCCTTCCGGACCAAACGGTCAGGCCGAATCGTAACCCATTTGGCTCTTTAGACAAGCCCAAGAAGCAGAAAGTTCAAAAATCCCTTGGCCCCCCGCTCCCCAACTGCAACTGTGGCAGAGACTCCGGACCCGGGTTCCTCAGACCCGATCGGGCTCAGAAGCTCGTGGAGTTTATGCATCCTCCAGAACCCCAGGAACATGCGTAAACGGGTAACCCGGTGCCGCGGCGCCAACGGCCAGGCCCGAGCTCGCGCAGCCAAGCCTTGCACCCTGCAGGATTCGTCCCCAGGCCGGGGACTGGGGCCTTTATACCGGCGCGAACCCCGACACAAAAACCGCCGGGCAGGGCTGCTGGGCCGTGGGTTCCGGTCTCTGGAAAAAGTGGGCCTCTTCCGCTTGGGCCATGTCCCGGAATGCATAAGGCGCTCGGGGCTTGGTTGCGCAGGTCCTCGGGACTATCGGATCGGTGGGGGACGATGGCTTCTGGGCAGGTTGCAACATGTTAACGATCCCTCCTGCCCGTCTTGCCGCGGAGCTGGGGCAATCCCTCATTGCCCTCAAAGGTCGAAAAGCGTTCAATAAACCTGATGCTGGCGAAACGCGTCATCCCTTGTTTGGACGTTCACAACGGGCAGGTGACCCGAGGCGTGCGCTTTGGCCGGGCCGAGGCCGGTGAACTGCGCAATGTTGGCGACCCGGTCCAGTTGGCCTTGCGATATAACGAGCAGGGGGCCGATGAAATGGTGTTTTTTGACATTACCGCCAGTGCCGAGGGCCGCGCCGCCATGCTGCAGGTCATCGAGCGAACGGCCGAGCAGTGTTTCATGCCCCTGACCGTCGGTGGGGGCATCCGCACCGTGGACGACATGTATGCCATGCTTCGGGCGGGAGCCGACAAGGTCAGCATCAACACCGCGGCCCTGGCCCATCCGGACCTCATTCGCGCGGGCGCCGAGAAGTTTGGTAGCCAGTGCATTGTGGTGTCCATCGATTGCAAACGGGTGGCGGCTGACCGGTGGATGGTCTTTTCCCATGGCGGGCGCCGCGCCACCGAATGGGAGGCGGTAGCCTGGGCTCGTGAAGCGGTTCGACTAGGGGCCGGTGAAATTGTGCTCAACAGCATTGACGCCGATGGGACCCGCGCCGGGTTCGATCTGGAAATCACTCGGCGTGTCAGCGAGGCGGTCAGCGTACCGGTCGTGGCCAGCGGGGGAGCCGGTTCCCTCGAACACATGGCCGAGGTACTGCTCGAAGGCCGCGCCGATGCTGTCCTTGCCGCCAGCGTCTTTCATTTTGGCGATTACACCGTGGGCGACGTGAAGCGATACCTGGCCGCGCGAGGTATCCCCGTGCGGCTGGAACCGGACATCCAGCTTTAAACAAAAATGCTGCCCTGTCCCCGAGTCTCCGCCAAACGCAGCACTGCAGTGCCCGTGGTCTCTTTGACGGCATAGGAATCGCAGGAAGGCAAAGCACCGAACCCTGACGACCTGATGCTCGGCCGCCCCTGCGGGCCAACGTGGAAGCCGTCCCCCAATTCGAGACTCCAGCACCGCTGGTTCAATCCGCGGCGCCGGCATTTCCGGTGGCGGGCCGCGTCCCTTCCGGCCCGTCTTACGGACCGGAGCGCCAAGCCGCCGGAGTCCATGCGCTGCCAAGACCACCCACAGCGCCTTCGAACTCGCGCAGCGTTTGGAGTGCGCCAGCTTGCTGGCGCTGTTGGAGACCGCTACTGTCGCCCCGGAGTGCTACCCGCCTACGCATGGTCTCCACGCCCGCCGGATGCGTTGCTCACTCAACAGCACTCAGCCTCGGATGCCCGGCTTCCACCCCGGCGCGGGGTGGGTGAACCCGAACAGGCGGCATCAGCCTGAAGACAGCCATGCTCCGCCTGCAGAGCTCCTTTCGCCCCCTGCAGCCGCCGGCGTGGCCGGTGGCAGGCAGAAAACCCAAACCCGCCCCCGGGTCGGTAGTCTCCTCTCAAAAGAGTGCAACTCGCTCTTTGAACAACCCTGTCCATGAGCAACCCTCTCCATTCCCGCGCTTTGTGCCGGTCGAAGCCGTGGGAAGGTTGAGGAATCGCGCGTTTTCGTTGGCCATGCTCTCCTGGGCGCGCAAAAAGTGAAATGCGCCCGTCAGAGCGGTGCTTGAAAATTTCGATTGTGTCTACCCGGACGGGGGGCAGCGTGGGTCGTTTGCGGCTTTTTGGCAGAAAGGTGCGGAGGAGCTTTTTTGCCAAATCGGTTCCTGTGCGCGTCACGGCTGCTTTTCTGCCCGCGGCACCGGACCAGGGCAAGGCACATCGATTCGGTCTGCGTCCGGGCGTGGTCTTGGATGCTTAGCCGGTTGATGTCGGGCCATGGCCTGCCAACGGGCGGATCTGTGCGGGATTGCCCACGGCCAAGTGCCCGGGCGGAACGTCGCGCGTGACGACCGCGCCGGCACCCACTACCGCTCGATCACCGATGCACACCCCTTTCAAGATCATCGCACGCGCGCCGATGAAAACGCCGCGGCCGATCCGAATGGGCTCGGCGGCCTCCGGGACCGCCAGTTCCCACTGCCAGCCCGATCCGGCCGTGTGGAAGTCGGTGTCCATGAGCATGGCCTCGGCTCCGATGATCGTCCCTTCGCCGATCACGATGGATCGGGCGGCGCAAATGACGGCGGCACTGAGGCCGCTGCGAGGGCCCAGCCGGATTTCCGCTCCTGCATGAAGGGTGCGCAATGTGGCGGGTCGACTGCAGCCCAGGGGATTGCTCCGCAGAGCGCTGTTGAGCTGGACATGATCCTCCAACACAATGCGCGAGCCTCTGGCCCTGGCCAGGCAAGGCCGGCCGCGAAAGCACACGTTGCGGCCCAGCTCGACCCCGCGGAGACGGGCTTCCAATTGCCAGATCCACTGGCCCCATCGCCAGCCCAGCTCCCGCCCCAGGAGCGCCAGCCGATGCACGCCACTGCCGAAGTGCATGGGCGGGATTGTCCGAGCGGACGGAGCTGAGGGCAAGTGGGTTTGTGCTTGGTTCGAACACGAAAGGAACTCTTCACCGAGCAACAGGACTTTCTGAAAAGGTCGGAGGTGTCTTGGCATCAGATACACTGTCTCCGGAAACGCTGCCTGCCCCACTGCGGACTGCCGGCCGTGGCTTGAACACGCACCTCAGATCGGATCCCCTGGAAGCCGCATGACCGACCCCGGGGGCAACGTTCGGAGTGGGACCAGGCCGGAGGACAGTTCGCCCCGGATCGGCGTTGTTGTAGCTGTCAAGCCGTGATCTTGGAACGTTGCGGGGTCCTCGATGGGAGTGGCAAATCGGAGCGCAGAAACCGCAGAAACAATTCGTCTCCGACGCGGCGGCGTTGCACCAGTTGGAAGCGCAGCGCAAGGTCGAGGTGTTCGAAGCCTTTCCCATCGCACAGGGTGGGCGCGGTACGTCCACCGGCGACCCATGGGCAAATGGTCAGGTAAAGCTCGTCCACGACACGCGCACGGAACAGTCCGTCGTTGACTTGGCCGCCGCCTTCACAGACCAGCCGTCGGACGTTCCACTGCCTGAGCAGCCAACGCAGGGCGGCAGGCCAGTCCAGTTCTTCCTCGCCGCATACGTGGACGGCGTCAGCTAACCGACGCAGCCGCTCGAGCCGGGTCTGGCCGGCGCGTTGGGTTGTCAGCACCAGAATCGGGGAGAAACGCCTGCGAAAAATGGTGGCGGTGGGAGAGACGGACCCGGAACCGCTGACGATGATGCGGAGGTTGTACTCGGCCAACCCGCGGCGGAGACGGAGCTGCCGGAACCGCCGAGGGCCAGGGCCAAGATCTATGGCACCGGCTTCCACAGTGCGCGCACCGGCCAAGACTGCGTCTGCCGTGGCGCGCAAAGCCAACAACTGCTCATGGTCCACGCGGCTGCCAAAAGTGGCGATCCGTCGGTTGGCCGTCGCGATCTTGCCATCGGCGGTCATGGCCATGTTGACGATGACCCACGGTCGGTCCGGCCCTGCGGCCGCAGAGACAGGCGTTGGGAGAGCTTGCTTCACAGGAGCAACATCGCGTCGCCGTAGCTGAAGAAGCGGTACCTCAGACGGATGGCTTCGGCGTACGTTTGCAGGATCAGTTCCCGTCCGTGCATTTGCCCGGGCGCAGCAAAGGCGCTGACCAACATCAGCAGGGTCGAACCAGGCAGATGGAAGTTGGTGATGAGCGCGTCCACAACGCGGAACTCGTAGGGGGGATAGATGAAAAGTCGCGTCCGGCCACGGATGGGGCGAACTTCGCCGTTGGACCAGGCAGCGACAGTTTCCAGCACCCGAACCGTGGTGGTACCCACAGCCACGACGCGGCGGCCTTCGCGTTGGGCAGTTGCCACGGCCAGCGCGGTTGGCTCGGGCAGCTCGAATCGTTCCTCATGCATCACATGTTGCTCCACCTGCGAGACGCGGACCGGGGCAAAGGTGCCCAGTCCCACGTGCAGAGTGAGAAAGTGGATTTGCACCCCCTTGCGCCGGAGGGTCTCCAGCAATTCAGGGGTGAAATGAAGTCCGGCCGTGGGGGCAGCGGCCGAACCGGGCACACGCGCGTAGACAGTTTGATAGCGTTCCCGGTCTTCCACCTCCTCCGCACCGTCCGGACGCTGGATGTACGGAGGCAAGGGCATGTGCCCCAGCCGGTCCAATTCCGAAAGGATGTCCGGGACTCCTTCGAAACGCAGCCGGTGCTCGAAACCGTCGCCTTTGTCAACCACCTGCGCGCAGATCGGAGTCAGTCGACCCTGTGCGTCCAGCAACTGAATCTGAGTGCCCGGTCGAGCCCTCTTGGCGGGACGCAGCAGGGCCTGCCAGTCGTTGGGCGCGTTCTGTTCCAAAAGCAACAATTCAAACTCCCCGCCCGTGCGGAAGTTGCGGCCATGGAGCCGCGCAGGGATGACCCGACTGTCGTTCAGCACCAGCACGTCGCCAGGCCGCAAATACTCCGGCAGGTCGGTAAACTGCCGGTGCTCCCGTTGGCCAGTGGACCGATGCAGCACCAGCAGGCGTGAAGCATCACGCCGTGCCGCCGGATGTTGCGCGATGAGTTCCGGCGGCAGTTCGTACTGGAAATCCTCAACCCGCATGCCAGTGGAAGTCTAATCCGGCCGGCTATGCCTACGAAGCCAAAAAGACCCCTGCTGCGCATGGTGTGCTCCTGCAGCCGAGCCTCGGACGCTATGTCGGGAGGCATTAGAAAACAGTTGGATTGCGGACCAGGGACACGCCGGTGGCCAGCATGCTGTCTTGGAGGCAGACACGAAATCGGGGTGAGTATGCACCGCCACCGCCGGCCGCACTCACTCCATGCGCTGCGCGAGTTCGAAGGCGCCGTGGGTAGTCGCCGCAGCGCACGGAGTGCGGCAGCTTGCCGCTGCTGTGTGAAGCGGGCGGGGGTGGAACCCGGCTCTCCAATTTCAGCCTACGGTAGGTGGGCATGGAGTTGACGGCTTTGCGCATTCCGTCGTTGGGCGGGGTTGGTTCTGTGGTGTTTCCGGGGCGGGGTGGAAGCAGGCTTCCAACGGGGTGCGATCACCACGGGTGGAAGCAAGGGCGCTGGGCACTCAAGCTGCGGCAGGGCCGTTGCACGTGGGGAAACGGTGCCCGTTAGGGTGGTCTATTGCGGGAGCACCAGCAGCGGAGGCACGATCGGAGTGCGTAACGGTGGGAATGAAGGGCCGGGCGTGGGGCGGTGGATGCGAGCTGGAGGGAGGATGCGTGTGCATTCCAGCGGGCCAGCCGGTTTTGGGCTCGGGCCGGGAAGGAAGCTCTGCTGGGTTTGGAGACCTTCTGGCACAACGAGCGCTGGCTCCCGCTGCTCCGGCACAGCCGCCCCGACCAGCGGTCCGAAAACCGAAATGCGCCAAGACCTAGGCCGGACCGTTCCGATGCGGCCGCCAGCGGGCCGGCCAATTTCAAGCCGACGGCCCGGCTACGACACGGCTGGGGCCAGGTCGGCCATGATTCATACTTGGGACCGTTTCGCTTGGCTGTCATCATGCGGTTGCTATAAGTGTACAGCGCCTAACCCCTCGGCACCCGGCCTGATCCAAGGGTTGGATCCGCAGAATGCCCCCAACACAACGGCGAGTTAAGCGCAGGCAAGCAATATCTTACAGCATTGGTGTCGGCCTGAATCCTTACCGACTTTGGTTGGAGCCTGTTCCGGGCCGGGAAATGGTCGCTGCTGCTCATCGGTTGGAGGTTTTGACCCCTTGGGAAGGCTCGGCAGAGCGCCTCCATCCCCCCGAGGCAAGCCTCC
>Ga0308399_1000796_pt1 | contig 10922 bp, 8 predicted proteins | sample HotsprSampOS1260_FD_202367 | JGI IMG/M metagenome (GOLD analysis project Ga0308399, IMG submission 202367) | Hot spring phototrophic mat microbial communities from Octopus Spring, Yellowstone National Park, Wyoming, United States - 20060914_OS12-60 ... | reverse complement strand
AATAGCAACGAAACCGCAAACAGCATCGCCAAAATCTGCTTCAGCAAAATCCTACTTCGACCTTCATGCGCCACTTGGCATTCCAAAAGATAATGACGACAGCGACGACTACTTGATGGAAAAGCCGCAATATGTGCTTTCCTACAACAACGCACGCGGCGGCGCAAACTGGGTTGCTTGGAACTTGAACGAGAGTTGGTATGGAACCGTTGAGCGCAGACAAGGTCAATTCATCACCGATATGAGTTTGCCCGATGGCTTTCAACGCATCACGCACAACGACTACACGGGAAGCGGCTACGACAGAGGACACATGGTTCGCTCCGAAGAACGCACCCGCACACGAGAAGATAACGACGCCACCTTCCTTATGACCAACATCTTGCCACAAACTCACGAACTTAACGCAGGTCCTTGGCTTTCGCTCGAAACGTATTGCGAAGTCTTAGCCAAGAAGAAAAACAACGAACTCTATCTGATTGCAGGTGGTATCTACGACAAAAATCCTGAATATCTGAAAGGCAAAGGCAAAGGGCGCGTTGCAATTCCAAAATCAACTTGGAAAATTGTTGTCGTCTTGGAACGCGGACAAGGTTTGGAACATGTCAACAAAAACACGCGCGTCATTGCCGTTAATATGCCGAATGCGAAAGGTAAAGAGTTCAAGAAATCAGGCTGGCGAAAATATCTAACCACTGTCGATGAACTCGAACGCTTGACTGGATACGATTTCCTTTCCAATGTTCCGCCCGATGTTCAAGCCGTGATTGAAAGCAAAACCGATTAACCGCAATGTCAGTGAACACAAACTCAATAGAATTTGCCGTCGATATTTCGCTTGTGATTCCGCTCTACAATGAAGCCGAATCATTGCCCGAACTCACCGAACAAATCTACGATTCCATTCAAAAGAGCACCTTGCGCGACCTCTTCGGACACCCGCCGACCTTTGAAATTCTTTTCATCAACGATGGCTCTACTGATGGCTCCGACAAGGTCATCAAACAGTTGATTGAACAACATCACGAAGTCAAATTGATTTCGTTTCGGCGCAACTACGGCAAATCCGCAGGACTTGATGCAGGCTTCAAAGCGGCACAAGGCAAGTATGTGATTACAATGGACGCAGACTTGCAAGACAATCCTTACGAAATCGAGCCGCTTCTTCGCAAACTTGAAGAAGGCTACGACTTGGTCAGCGGCTGGAAAAAGAAACGCTACGACCCGATTTCAAAAACCTTGCCATCAAAACTCTTCAACTTTGTTACAGGCTTGCTGAGCGGCGTGCATATTCACGATTTCAACTGTGGCTTGAAAGCCTATCGCCATGAAGTTGTCAAAACCGTACAAGTTTATGGCGAAATGCACCGCTACATTCCCGTCTTGGCAAAGTGGAACGGCTTTCGCGTCTCGGAACTTGCTGTTCAGCATCGCGCTCGTAAATACGGCACTTCAAAATTTGGATTAAGCCGTTTCTTCAATGGCTTCTTGGATTTGCTGACCGTGATGTTCATTACGAAGTATATGAAACGCCCCATGCATCTTTTCGGTATGCTTGGAATTGTCTGCTTTCTCTTAGGCTTTGTGATTGCGGCAGTGCTGACTTACGGCAAGTATGTGCATCAAGAGAGCGTGAGTAATCGTCCGCTCTTAATGCTTGGCGTGTTGCTCATCATTCTCGGCGTGCAATTTTTCTTGGGCGGATTGCTCGGCGAAATGATTACGAAGAGTTACCTGCAAAGCGAAAATTATTTAATCAAAGAGACAGTGAATGTGGAGCGCGAAAAACTTACGAGTGGCGTGTAAGAACAGCGGCGAAAAATCCATCAGTGTTATCGCAGTGCGGAAAGAGTTTGAGATAGGTTTCATTTTGTAATCGCTCACGAAGCCTTGTCAAATCAGCGTCTATGCGAATTTCCTTCACCACTTCCGAAACAGGCAAGAGCGAAAAATCTTTGTGCCTTGAAAGAAACGCCTCGACTTGTGCCTCGTTTTCTTCCCGAAAAATGGAGCATGTAGCATACACTAATCTGCCGCCTGCTTTAAGCAATGGTGCGTAGTCATCTAAAATTTCAGATTGCGTATTTCTAATGCGTTCAAGTGAATCAGGTGTCAGTCGGCGTTTGAGGTCAGGATTGCGTCGGAGCGTGCCGCTTCCCGTGCAAGGTGCATCAATCAAAATGTAATCGACTTTTCCGCTGAACTTTTCGCAAAAGCGTTGAAGGGAGTTGTCGCTGTTAAGAATCTCGACATTTTGAAGTGAAGAGCGTTTCAAGCGATTGCGAATGTTGCCGAAGCGTTTCGGAAATTTCTCGTAGGCGTAGACTTTGCCTTTGTTTTGCATCAGGGTTGCAAGGTGAAGGGTTTTACCGCCGCCGCCTGCGCACGCATCAAGCGTAATTGTTTTCGGCTTCGGATTGAGAAGCAGTGAGATAAGTTGGCTTCCTTCGTCTTGAATTTCGCACAGTCCTTCTTTGAAACATTGAGTTTGAAAAATTGGGTGGCGTCGGTCGCAGATAAGCGCGTCAGGTGAAAGGTTGCCGAAGGTCGTTGCAATGCTCTCGCAAAGAAGCCTCTGTTGTAAGTCGGCACGCGAGATGAGAAGCGTGTTCGTGCGAAGCGTGAGCGGGGCTTCGGCGTTGAGCGCGGCGTAAAGGCGTTCTAAATCGCTCTCTGAAAATTCCGCGCGCAATTTTTCTGTAACCCAGTCAGGAAAAGCAAATCGTTCAGAAAGCGTTTGCGTTTGGCGATGAGAGAGCGCATGCGCATGCAAGTCCCAAAGCGTTTTTTCAGGAATCAACGTAAGTTCACTTGTTGGAGAAAGGAAATTTTCTTGTGAGCGTTGAGAGAGTGAAAGAAAAATGATAAGCGCGTAAGTTAAATTGTTGGAGAGTTCGGGCAGTGTTTTACGAATCAATGTTTCAAGTGAGAGTTCTTGTCGGAGTGCGCCGTAGACGGCTTCGCTGATAAATTTTCGGTCGTGCGAGCCAAGATATTTTCGGGCGCGAAGGTAATCGGAAAGAACGGCATCGGCGGGGCGTTTGTCGGAGCGCACACAAGTATAGGCTTCAATGCTATGTGAAAGAAGCGATTTGAGTGTCATTGAAAGTTAATGTGCGAAATTGAACACGGTCAATGCAATGACTGGGGCGAAGATACAACCGCAAAGGAATATGAAAGCAAGACCAATACAACAAAAAAGGTCGCACAGGGCGACCTCTCTTGCCTACAAGTGATTTGCAAAAGCCCCACAAGCAAACGGCATGTTAATCCGCATGCTATCTCGACGGCGAAGCGCGCATGGCTTCATCGCTTAACGGGGTGAGTTGCCTGACATTTTGCGCTTGCAATCCTTTGCTGGTAGTTACAAGCTCAAACTCCACAGGTGCGCCTTGGTCGAGCATCTTATACTTCCGCTCTGACGTGATTGCGGAGTAGTGAACGAAAATGTCTTCGCCTCCACCCGGATTAAGAATGAACCCATAGCCCTTCTTGCCGTCGAACCACTTCACTTGACTTCGGTGTGCCATTGATTAAAAGCTCCTTTCGTTTAAGGAAAATTCTTGAAAGAACTGTTCGAAGATGTAGCAAACTCAAATTTGCAGTCAATCCACAACCAGCATCTTCGGGCTACTTTTGCATGGTCAATATAGCCGTGAGAAATTTCCACACAAGACAAATTGTGTGATGGAAATAGACGATAAAGCCGTTTTAACAGCAAGAGCGTTAGCATGTGGAGATAGGTAAATAAGGGATAATTGTGGCTTGAATTAGAAGCGAAAACTCGTTGTCAGCACGATGCTGTTGAGGGTGAGCGTTTCGCCGACTTGCGCCGAGCCAGTGTAAAGAGAGCCAAAAATGCTCTGCATAGTGCGGATATATGCAACATCAATACTTAGCGTTTGCCGCAGCAGGAGTCCTGCGCCAAGGGTAACGGTTTTGCGTGCATCATCAAAACCTGTTCGCTGGGTGCGTTCTACATCGCGGAATTTCAGCGGTGGCATTTGAAAATTATATCCTGCACGGACGCGCAATGGTAGAAAAATTGAGCGCAGTTCTGCGCCAACCGCGTAGTCAATCGTTTGTTGAAAATCCGTTTTGAAAATGCGATTGAGGTCGGCGAAACTTTCTCCGTCCGCACGATATTTAAGTTGTGTCCAATCGGTAAAGGTGGCTTGTGCAGAAATCGTGAAGTTCGGCTCTTCCAAACTCACGCCGCCTGAAAGCACAAAGGGCGTGCGCAAGCGATACTCAAAATTGTTCGATGGCAATCGGTCAGAAAACGAAAGCGGCTGATTCGGCGCAGGCGCAACTTTGAAGCGCGACGAAAGCGTTTGCGTGGAAAGTTCGTTGAACGTTAAAGTCGTTGGCGTTTCAACAGCTAATCCCAAGCGAAAATGGTCATCAAGCACATACATCAGCGCGGCTTTAAGATTCCAACCCGTAATGTCGGTTTCAATCGTTTCTTCAAGCGTGAGTGATTGAAATTTTTGATAGCGATTTTGAATGTCGCTCTCTCGATAAGTGCGACTGTAAGAATAATTGCCACTCACGATGTTCAGCGTGCCACCCACAAACAAAGACGGTGCGACTTCTATTGCCGCAGCAATCGCAAATAAATTTTTTCCGCCATCTTCCAAAAGTTCCGAGTTTTGCAACACATTGCCACGAATTGGATTGACATACAATCCTGCGGAATCATTGAGCAAAAATTGCTCCCATGCGTAAGCGGCAAGGTCTCTCAAAATGATGTTGTTATTTGAATCAAATCGTGGACTTGAGCTTGCCGCCAGTCCATCTAAAATGCTTTGTGAGGGATTAAACGCATTGATAGTTTGCGCGCTTGTGAAATTGGCTTGACGGTTGTAGCCAAACGCTATCACAAAACTGCCTTGATAAGTCGGGAACGGCATCACGAATCCAAGAGACTGAATCGCTGTGCGACTGTTCATTGCTTTTTGTGTGGTATTAAGGTAAGCTGCATTGCTGTTGTATTGATAAAAATCAAATCCAAGATTAAACTCCATGCGCTTGATTTGACCAAGCCCAGCTGGGTTGTAGAAGATTGCGCTATAATCATTCGCAATGCCGGTGTAAGCACCGCCCATACCGAGTGCGCGCGCCCCAACGCCAAGCCCTTGTTGACTGAAACGAATCGCGTCAAGTTCGTTTTGTGCATGTGCAGTGTCAGAGAGAACAAAAAGAACTGCAAGCAGAAACAAACGAGAAGGTTTCATGTTAGGAATTGATGAGGTTCAAGCAAGATGTTTTCATCGTCATAGTGCGAATCATTTAACGCAAGCGACCGCTGTCGCGTTTTTCGGGTTGCACTGGTGGCGTTTGGCTGTCGCTTTGTCGGCGGAGTGGTTCAGTTGTTGGATTGCTTTCGGTAGTTCGGCGTCGGCTGCTGCTGTCATCATCATTCGAGTTTGTGGTGCGATTCGGATTTGCAGTTGATGTTGTAGGTGCGCTGGGTGCAACGGTTGATGTTGGTGCAACAACGGTAGCGGCCGGCGTTGTCGGTGAAGAAAGGCGCACGCGTCCCGACCCGCGCCGATAACTTTGTCTCCGACGGCGTGCATCAGTGATTTCCTGATTGCTGGCAATCGGCGTGCTGTTAAAAAGTCTTGAATTAACTATGTAGTTATCATACCACCAAGGATAAAAGTAATAGAACCCAAACTCACTTTCCGCATAGTTTTCATAGCCACGAAGTTCTGCACCGTTGAAGGCATCAGAGCGAACTAAGTTGAGTTTGTCTAAACTTGTTTTGTTTTTAACGGCTTTGTTATAGACAGTGTATTTATCGGTCAAATGCTCATGGCAACTGCCGCATTTAGACAGCACAGTAATCTCTTCCATCAAGAATTTTTTGGAGTCTGGGTCTAACACTTCGACTTCGGGGTGGGTCATTTTGGTGAACCCACAGCCTACTAAAAGAAAAGCGAGTCCGAGAATGATTGCGTATTTCATATCGTTGTTGAGTTATCGTTGTCGTCGTCCTGATACGCCCGAAGAAGATGAACTGGAAGAAGTGCTTCCACTGCGAGATGGCACAGCGGTCGGTGGCGAACTTTGTGATGGCGGTGCTGAATACGATGATGTCCGCCGCTGACTGCTTGATGGTCGGCGAATGGATTCCGAGTAACCTTTACTGCGCTCTTTTTGTTCAGCATCATATTTCTTTTCGGCAGTTCTGCCTGAAGCACTGCGGCGATAGACATCGGCAGGTGCAGTGCTTGTTGTTCCTTCGCGCTGTCGGCGTGAGGTTGAAGGCGTTGCATCACTGCCGCTACTTGATGCGCCGTAGCGTGTTGTTGAAAGAAACCCTGTATTTCCGATTCCGCTGGTGATGCGCGTGCGACCAAGTCCTATGCGGCGCGTTCCAAAAGGCTCTGTGGAAGCAACCCCGCCACTACTCCAATACGGCGGAAAGTAGGGGTTCCAGCCCCAACGATTCCAACCCCAAAAGCCCCAACCGTAATACGCTGGCACAAAACCATACCACGCAATCGGCACAACAACAGGCGTATACCAAAGTGGATACCCCCAAAATGGGTCATACCAACCCCAGAAGCCGTAAATCGTTGGACGCAGAACGCGTGCGTAGTAGGAGTCGTAGTAATTGTTAATCGTAACATTCGCACCGTTTTCAACCAGACTCTCGACATCAATTTCACTTGGAGAAGCGATGCGTTCAACCGTGTCTGTTGTTGCAAATTTCGTATAACAGCCCGTTGTCAGCATTGACATTCCCAAGAGAAAGGTTGTCAGCAGAACCCCCGAAAAGAAATGTTGAACTCGCCTCATCACTCACCCCGCTTGGATTAAATTGATTAAAATTGAAAAAACACTCGACAACATCAAGTTTTTATCAGTGCCTTGAAAGACACTTTTTTCTTTTTCTCTTCAACGAATCACTGACAGTGAAGTTTAATATACTCAATCTTAAAATGACAATTTTTCATAGCCTTCTGACACAAGCAAGAAGTCTTTACTGCTTCAACCTGACGCAAGTCGGAATAAGTTTCTCAATGAAAGCACGGTGAGGTATTGGCACGGGAGTTGAGTAAGTAATAAGCGAAAACGATTTCAAAAATAGTTTCTCTAAACCAAACCAAATAGGAGGAATCAAGCCATGTTAGTCAAATTCAATCAAAATCCGTTTGCCGCGATTGACCGTGTGTTTGACGATGTTTTCCGTGATGTAATGCCATCGTCCAACACTGGTTTCAATCCAAACGCAATGCGCGTCGATATTTCCGAAGATGACAAGAACATCTACATTGAAGCCGAACTGCCCGGCATGAAGAAAGAAGATGTAAAAGTAACGATTGAAGATGGCGTGCTGATGATTCGTGGTGAACGCAAGCAAGAAACCGAAGAAAAGAAGAAGAACTATCATCGTGTTGAACGTGTCTATGGCAGCTTCTCGCGTGCCTTCGCGCTCGGCGAAAACATCGACAAAGACAAGATCGAAGCCAAGTATGAAGATGGGGTGCTTCACCTGACGCTTCCGAAAATGGAGCCCGTGAAAAATGTCAAAGAAATTGCGTTGAAGTAATATCCGCAGTGTTTTAGCAAAAGCGAAGGGGAGGCTCGGGCATTAGGCTCGGGCTTCCCTTTTGTTGAATTGAAAGTAAAATTTAAGTTTCTTGAAATCCTTAATTTGAGAAAAAATTTCGGCTAAAATGATGTGGTTGGGAACAAAACAAGGCGCAAAAGCATTTACAGCATCAGTTCATAGTTATTCTCCTTTTTCAATGGCGCTTTCGCAGTTTTGTTCATTTTTCTGCGGAAGCGTTTTTTATTTCTCGCCGTGTCTTTTCAGACTCAATGCCGATGATTTTGTTCGCCAACTCATCAAAAACTTTCAAGCCCAAAAAATTTCGACAACAGGTTTTGGAATCTCCAAACAATTTGCAGAGTTTCATTGGTAAAATTATCTATTCACACTAAACAGTCATACAACTATGGGTAAAATTATTGGAATTGATTTAGGCACAACAAACTCTTGCGTTGCCGTCATGCAAGGCAATGAGCCGGTTGTGATTGCCAACTCGGAAGGCTCACGCACCACGCCGTCCGTTGTGGCCTTCACTAAAACAGGAGAGCGCGTCGTTGGGCAACCGGCAAAGCGTCAGGCGATTACCAATCCGAAAAACACTATTTATTCCATCAAACGCTTCATGGGACGCAGTTATTCAGAAGTTACCGAAGAAATGAAACTCGTTCCATATGAAGTGATTCCTGCAAACAACAGCGTTAAAGTTCGGATTGGTGATAAAGAATACACGCCGCAAGAAATTTCTGCCTTCATTCTGCAAAAGATGAAACAAACCGCTGAAGATTTTCTCGGTGAAAAAGTAACTGAAGCGGTGATTACCGTGCCAGCATATTTCAATGATGCGCAACGCCAAGCTACGAAAGATGCAGGCAAAATTGCTGGCTTGGAAGTCAAGCGCATTTTGAACGAACCCACAGCGGCCGCCTTGGCATATGGGTTGGATAAAAAGAAGAACAACGAAAAGGTCGCAGTCTTTGACTTGGGTGGCGGTACGTTTGATATTTCAGTGTTGGAACTCGGCGATGGAGTCTTCGAAGTGCGTTCTACCGATGGCGATACCCACTTGGGCGGCGACGACTTCGACCAACGCCTCATTGACTATCTTGCCGACGAGTTCAAAAAACAAGAAGGCATTGATTTGCGCAAAGACCCGATGGCACTCCAACGCCTGAAAGAAGCGGCAGAAAAAGCCAAGATTGAACTCTCCTCGCGCATGGATACCGAAGTCAACCTGCCGTTCATCACCGCCACGCAAGACGGACCGAAACATCTTGTTATGAATATCACGCGTGCAAAGTTCGAAGCCCTCTGCGCCGACCTCTTCGAGCGAATGATTGAACCGTGCAAGCGTGCGATGAAAAACGCAAAGTTGGACGTTAAAGATATTGATGAAGTCGTGCTTGTGGGCGGCTCGACACGTATTCCGAAAGTGCAAGAAATGGTCAAGCAATTTTTCGGAAAAGAACCGAACAAGAGTGTCAATCCTGATGAGGTAGTGGCAGTGGGTGCGGCAATTCAAGGCGGGGTGCTGAAAGGCGATATTACTGACGTGCTCCTGCTCGATGTTACTCCGCTTTCACTTGGCATTGAAACACTCGGCGGGGTTATGACCAAACTCATCGAAGCCAACACAACCATTCCAACGCGCAAGACTGAAATTTTCTCAACGGCTTCTGATAACCAATCGTCTGTTGAAATTCACGTCTTGCAAGGAGAGCGACCGATGGCAGTCGATAACAAAACACTTGGTCGATTTAATCTCGATGGGATTCCGCCTGCACCACGTGGCGTGCCGCAAATCGAGGTTACCTTCGATATCGACGCCAACGGCATTTTGAGTGTCTCCGCAAAAGATAAAGCCACAGGCAAAGAACAAAAGATTCGTATCGAAGCCAGCGGAAAACTCTCTGAAGCCGAAATCCAAAAAATGCGCGAAGACGCCAAAGCGCATGCCGAAGAAGACCGCCGACGCAAAGAAGAAGTCGACATCAAAAATTCGGCTGACGCGCTCATCTTCTCGACTGAACGCCAACTCAGAGACTTGGGCGATAAACTTTCTGCCGAAGACAGCCGAAAGATAAACGACGCCCTGAACGCTCTTCGTGAAGCCCATAAGAGCGGCTCGGTGGCATCGATTAAGCCTGCTATGGAAACTCTCTCCAAAGTCTGGCAAGAAGTCTCAACAAGGTTGTATCAACAAGATGGCGCAACACGAAGCGCAAACAGCGATACTTCAAAGAAAGAAGGCGAAGTTAAAAACGCTGACTTCGAAGTTGTCGACGATAAGTAATCTGACACAGGCAACCATCACAAATCTTGGAGGAGGGGATTCCCTCCTCTTCGTTTTTCAACACTTCACTTTTCATTGCCTATTATGTGCTAATCCCCTAAATTTCTCTCAAAACCCTGCACTCGAACATGACTGAACTTGACCTTGAACAACTGCTTGATTTGGCGCATGAAAACATGAGTCAAGATGCGTTCAATGCCGCAGAAGTCTTGTTCAGAGAAGCCTTATCAAATATCACTTCCCTGCCTGATTCTCCAACGAAAACAAACTTACTCATTCGTGCGAAGAGCGGATTATCGTTTTGCTTATGCCGTCAATCTCAATTTTTGGAATCCGAAGAAGTGGGTGCCAAAGCCGTTGCGCTTTTAAGCAACGACACACCTTACACACTCGCCGCCAATGCCTACTACTTTTTCGGACTTGCTAAATACTATCTCTGCAAGTTTGAGGATGCTCTTCCGTTGATTCAACAGAGTTACGCTATTTCAGAACAACATCAAGACACACGACTGACGGGGAGGGCGGCAAACACCATCGCGAACATTTTCTTCAACTTTGGCGATTTTGCAAGGTCAACGGAGTATTACCAAATTAGCCTGACACATGCGCGCCGTGCAGGCAATGATTCGGGAATCGCAATGGCACTCAACAACATTGGCGTTGTGTTCCGCATCATTAAAGACTTGCAGTCTGCTCTTGAAGTGCATGAGGAAAGTTTGAGCATTCGCCGCCGTATCAACGAGGTGAGCGGGATTGCTATGTCGCTCAACAATATCGCAAACATTTATCTTGACCTCCACGATTACGAAAAGGCGTTAATGTTTGCCAAAGAAAGTCTTGCGCTTCATGAAAAATTGAACGATAGTTACGGCTTGGCACTTTCCATGAACATCGTTGGCAGTTGTTATCAAGGGTTAAATGACATTCAGTCGGCGTTTGAGGCGCATTGGCAGAGTTTGCTCCTTCGCTTGAAAATCAAAGACCGTGTGGGCGAAGTGCTTACCTATCTTTCGTTGGGCGAGTTGTATGCAAAATATCCCTCACTTCCGAAACGCTTCCCGCATG
>Ga0308399_1000789_pt1 | contig 10967 bp, 7 predicted proteins | sample HotsprSampOS1260_FD_202367 | JGI IMG/M metagenome (GOLD analysis project Ga0308399, IMG submission 202367) | Hot spring phototrophic mat microbial communities from Octopus Spring, Yellowstone National Park, Wyoming, United States - 20060914_OS12-60 ... | reverse complement strand
AGGATGGCAACCTGCAAGCCCATGCGGTAGGCAGCCAGGGCAAGCATCTTTGCCAACTGCCCACCGCCGAGGATTCCAATCGTGAGCGGACGCCCTGGGTGGAGCGGCGAAGGGAGCATCGCGCGCACTACTCCTCCTCTTCGCTTCCGGGGCTTCGGCGCAGAAGGGTTCCCAGGAGGTCGCGGTACGTGGCAGCGGAGTCCAGCTCCTCCTTGGCGAGCTTGGAGTGCTGGTGGAGTGCGTCCAGGATGAACTCCATCGCGGTGCCCAGCTCGTACGGGTTGCGTTCGTTGACCTTGAGGTAGCGCACGGCAAGCTGCCGCAAGGTTGGCACTCGGTCCAGCTCGCGCACGAACGCCTCGGTCGGCATCTCCTCGTCAATGGTGACGGTGTTGCCGGCTTCAAACCAGCGCAGAATCTCTGAGTAGACTCCGTTGCGCGACTCTGCGCCCTCCTGGCGCCGTGGGCGGGCAAGGGGATCGGGGAAGTAGAGCTTGAACACCTCGCGAACGGCGCGCCCGATGAGGGCTTTGGCAACCTTGACTGGACCCTCCTGTTCGCCTTCGAAGACGAGCTCGATCTTGCCGGTGATGCCCGTCAGGGCGCGCCCGAGGTCCAGGATGCGTGGGGCAATCGTGCGTTCGCCCGTCAGGATTGCGCGCCGCTCGGCGTTGGAGATAAGCGCCTCCATCGTGGAGATGGTCAGCCGGGCAGAGACTCCCGAGCTCTGGTCCACGAATTCGCTGCTGCGTGCGATGAGCGCGATGCTCTCGACGACCTGCTTGAGGTAGAGCGGGAGCACGACATCACTATCGGGCGTGCGGTGGATCCACGCCTCCTGCTCGGTGATCGCCATAGCATCCTCGAGCGTGCGCGGGTAGTGCGTCAGGATCTGCGCGTCAATGCGGTCCTTGAGGGGCGTGATGATGGTGCCGCGCCGGGTGTAGTCCTCCGGATTTGCCGTGAAGACCATGCAGATGTCCAACGGGAGGCGCACCTTGAAGCCGCGGATTTGGATGTCGCGCTCCTGCAGGATGTTGAACAGCCCGACCTGGATGCGGGGCTGCAGGTCGGGCAGCTCGTTGATGACGAAGATGCCGCGATTGGTGCGCGGGATGATGCCGAAGTGGATTGCCCCTTCGTGTGAGTAGTGAAGCCGTTGAGCGGCTGCCTTGATGGGGTCGATATCGCCGATGAGGTCGGCAATGGTCACATCTGGCGTAGCGAGCTTCTCGCCGTAGCGTTCGGAGCGGTGGATCCACTCAATCGGCGTCTCATCGCCCATTTCGGCGATGAGGTCGGCAGCGTACTTGGAGATCGGAGCAAAGGGGTTATCGTTGACCTCGGAGCCGGCAACGATGGGGACGTATTCGTCCAGGAAGTTCACCAGCATACGGGCGATGCGCGTTTTGGCTTGCCCGCGCAAGCCCAGCAGGATCATGTCGTGCTTTGCCAGGATGGCGTTGACGATTTGGGGGATGACCGTGTCGTCGAAGCCGATGATGCCGGGGAAGAGCTGTTCGCGCCGGCGCAGCTTCTCGATGAGGTTGCGCCGCATCTCCTCCTTGACCGGCAGCACCTCGTAGCCTATGGCTTTGAGCTCGCCGAGCGTGCGGGCATGCGGTTTCATTGCGTATCGGAGCCGGAGAACACGCGCTGGTAGGGACGCAGCAGCCGTTCGACGTATTTTCCCAGCACGTCGAACTCCAGGTTAACCTGGCTGCCACGGCGGAGCCGCCCCAGCGTCGTACGGCGCAGGGTCTCCGGAATGAGCGCAACCATGAAGGCGTCGGCGCGCAGGCGGGCAACGGTGAGGCTCACTCCATCGACGCAGATGGAGCCGTGGAGCACAACGTAGGGGGCGAACTCGGCAGGGAGGGCAATCCAGAGCAGATGCTCGCCACTGCGGCGATAGCGCTCCAGGACGGTGCTGGTGCAGTCGACATGTCCCTGCACCCAGTGCCCGCCGAGCCGGTCGCCCACCGCGAGGGCGCGTTCCAAATTGACCAGACTCCCACGCCGAAGCCGCCCCAGGGTGGTCTTGCGCAGTGTCTCCCAAACGATGTCAACGGCAAAGCCCTCTGGAGTGCGTTCGCATACGCTCAAGCAGACGCCGTTGACGGCGATGGAATCGCCCAGGGAGAGTCCGGAGAGCACCTGGTGTGCCCGGAGCTGCAGCCGTCGTCCCCAGCGGTGCGGCTGGATGGACACAACGGTGCCGCACTCTTCGACCAAGCCCGTGAACATCTCTGCCGCAGATTGCGCAATTTTGCACGCCGCAAATTACGCCCATTGGGCTGCTGCCGTGGCATACCTTCTGCACAATGCGGCTGCGCATCAGCAGTGGGGGCAAGCTCCGGCACAACTGGAGCAGCTCCGCACGGAGCTGACAGTCGAAGCCCTGCTCCAACGCGCCGCGCAAGCAGATGCACCCGAACGCTGGCTCCTGGTCGTGCCGACCGAGCGGCGCGTGCGCTGGCTCAAACGCCGATTTGTGCGCGAGTTGGCGCGCCTCCACGGCGTTGCTGCGCCAGAGCCTCCCATCTTCACACTGGCGGGGTTTGTGTGGAGCTGCCTGGGTCGGCTGTTCCTGCCGGGGGAGTTCGTCCAGCTCTCGGAAGCCTACCATGTGGCGTTGATCGAGGAGGCGCTGCGCCGGGCTCCTGTGCGGCTGTACCGCCGAGTGGGGCAGGAGTTCATTCCCGCACCGCTGCTGCAGCGGCTGGCAGAGGTCGTCGCCGGGCTCCGCAAAGACGGTATCACGGCGGAGGAGCTTGCCCAGCGGCTCCTGCTTGCCGAAGAGAGCGCCGATCCATCGGTGGACCGACTGCGCCTGTCGGACCTGCTGGCACTGATGGAGGCGTACGAGGAGCTGCTCGGGGAGCATATCCTGGACGAGGCAGCGGCATTCCGTCTCCTGACACGCCAGTGCGCTTGCGAGGGCGTGGGGCTGTTCCGCCGCCTCTTCCCTTCGGCTGAACTGCTGCTTCTGGAGGGCTTCTCTGAGTTTCGCCAGCCGGAGCTGGAGCTGCTTGCCCAGCTCGCCCGCCAGGACCTGCCCGTGTGGGTCCGCTTGGACTACTCGGTGGAGAACGGTCCACTCTTCGGCAACTTCCAGCAGCACATTGAGCTGCTGCGCGATGCCGGCTACCGGACGCTTGCGCTTGATCCGCCGCTGCTCATGACCGAGCAGACGCCGCCGAGCGAGCGTATCTTCCTGCCCTTGGGAGCGTACCTGCGGCGCTGGCTCTTCAACACGGAGCGGGAGATCCGCCATCCGGGCTTCTCCGGACGCATTGCCATCGTGGAGTGCAGCGACCGGGTCGGGGAGGTCATCACGATTGCGCGGCTGGTCAAGTACCTGCTGCAGTGCGAGGGGTATCGCCCAGGGGAGATCGCCATTGTGATGCGCCAGCCGGCGCTCTACACGGCGCTCTTCCGCGAGATCTTTGCCCGCTTCGGCATTCCGGCAAACATCACCGACCGGCTCTGGCTGGCACAGGCGCCTGTGGTGGTGACCATCCTGAGCGTGCTGGAGCTGCCGCTCAACGGCTTCCGACGCGAGGAGCTGCAGCGAGTGCTCCAGAGCCCCTACGTGCAATCGCTGGAGAGAGAGGGCGAACCGATTGAGCGGGCAAATCTTCTAACCGTTGCCGAGCAGCGGCGGATTCTGGGCGGACACCGCTTTGGGGGAGCCCAAGGCTGGCGGCGCCGCCTGGAGTATGCCTGCCGGATGCTGGAGCAGCAGTATCGGCTCCTGCAGGAGGACCCGTACGCCGACCCATTGGAGCTACAAGCAGCACAGCAATCGCTGGAGGCATGTCAGCGTGCGCTGCGGGATTTCGAGCGCCTTCACCAGCGCTTCGGCTGGAGCGCTCGGCTCTATACGCCGCAGGAGTTCCTGCGCCTGGTCACCGAGGAGATCATCGTCGGCATGGGCATCTACGATGCGCTCCTGGAGGCGTACCGGGCGGTGCGGGCGCAGCAATGGCGCAGCACCGCTGAATGGCTCCACCTGCTGGAGCAGCTCGAACGCGATGCCCGTGCATTGAGTTCCTTCGTAGAGCTGCTGGAGGAGTTCGTCGTGCTGTTCCAGCGCCTGTGGGGCGAGCAGCCCCGTCCGCTGGCGCAGTATGTAGAGCGGCTGCGTACGGCGGTGTTGGGAACGCGCTACCAGTTGCGCGAAAAACCCGGTGCCGGAGTGACGGTGACCGCTATCGAGCAGGCGCGCGGCATTCCCTTCCGGGTGCTGATCCTGTGCGGTGCGCTGGATGGGGAGTTCCCGCTGGTGTATCAACCGGAGCACTTCCTGGGCTATGTGCCGGCGGAGGCGCAGGAGCGCCATGTGCGGGCGGAGCGGATGCTCTTCTACCAGTTCCTGACCAACCACCCAGAGGCACTGGAGAACGGGCAGCAGCGGCTCTTCATCACCTACCCGCGCCAGCAGGATGGGGAGGAGTTGGTGCGCTCGCCCTTTGTGGATGAGCTGCTCAAGGTGACCTCCCTGGAGCAGGATGGCTGGGTGATCTCGGCAGAGGAGCTGTCTCGGCGATTGGCGCGCGAGGAGGCTGCAGAGGAGCTCCGGCGTGTTCCGTGGCTGTGGGTGCGGGCAACTCCGGCGGAGATTGCAGAGGTTCTGCTTGCCAGGAGTGATCCGTTGCCGGCGCCGCTGCGCGAGCGCCTTCCGGCGGGGGTGGCGCAGCCGTGGAATCCCTCCAAGCCCACATTCCTGGAGCTGCTCCCGCATGAGCAGCAGCGGCTTTTGGAGCGCGTGGGGGCGCTGTTTTCGGCATCGGAGCTGGAGCTGTACCAACAGTGCCCCTACCGGTACTTCGCAGCGAACATCCTCCGGCTGCGCCCCCTGGAGCCGCCAACGCTGGAGCTGTCCCCGCTGGAGCGGGGAATTCTGCTGCACCGGATCGCCTACCGCTTCTTCCGGACTCTGCAGGCGGAGGAGGCACCGGTCCTGGTGCAGCCGCGCCGTCCGGGGAGTCCGGCGCTGCAGCCTGTGCAACTTCGGGCGGAGCGCATGGCGTACTACCGCGAGCTGCTGCACCGGATTGCTCGGGAGGAGCTCGAACACGTCCGCTTCGAGCATCCCTGGTTTGAGCTGGAGCGCGAGGAGCTCCTGGGAACGCCAGAGCGCTCCGGTATTCTGGAGGCGTGGCTGGAATGGGAGCTGGAACGCGCTGCCCGAGGCTTCCTCCCCGTTGCGTTCGAGCTGGGCTTTGGGCTGCGACCGACGGCGGTCCCACCGGTGGAGCTGCGCCCGGATGTGCTGCTGCAGGGGCGCATTGACCGGCTGGAGCTCTTCTGGGGCGAACCTCCGCTGCTGGGTATCGCCGATTACAAAAGCGGAAGGATGGCGAACCTGCCTGGAGCGAAGCAGCTCCGCCGAGGAGAGCACCTGCAGCTTCCGCTCTACCTCTGGGCAGCGCAGCAGCTTCTCCAGCGCGACTACGCACTCGAAAGCGAACCTGCCTGGGCAGCCTTCTACGCCCTGCGTCCCCATCGAGGCTCTAAGGGGCGGCTTGAAGCCTCCGAACGAGCACTCATCACGTCGGAGACAGCCTCGGAGGCGATCGAGAGGGCTATAGCAACGGCGCTGCAGGTGGTCGAGTCCATCCGTCACGGGCGCTTCCCCGTGCAGCCGAGCTCGTGCACGGTGTGCCGAAGTTGTCCGTATAAAGCATTGTGCCGGATTGCAGAGGTCCGACAACCCGTGCCACTGGATGAAGCGGAATAGTCGAGCCCGCCGCCTGGAGCTTCCACAGGAGCTTGCTCCGGAGCAGTTGCGCTGGCGCTGCCTGGAGGAGGAGCTCCCCTTTGAGACCACCGACGAGGTCGAGCCGCTGGAGGAGATCGTCGGGCAGCCCCGAGCTCTGGAGGCGCTGCGCCTGGGGGCACGGCTGTGGGCGCCGGGGTACAACGTGTACGTATCGGGCATCTCCGGAACGGGGCGCCTGACAACGGTGCAGAAGATCCTGGAGGAGACCCTGGAGAGCTGCCCTCCGCTGTTTGACTACTGCTACGTGCACAACTTCCGCTTCCCGGCGCAGCCGCGGCTCCTTCGGCTTCCCAAGGGGGAGGGGACCGCCTTCCGCGCTGCTCTGGCGGAGACGGTCGCCATCCTGCGGCAGCGAATTCCCCAGCTCTTCGAGGAGGAGCGCTTCCGTGCTACCCGCCACGAGTTGGCGCAGCGCTTTGAGGAGCGCCACCAGCAGATGCTGAGCTCCTTCGAAGCTCAACTTCGCCAGCAAGGCTTTGTGCTCGGACAGGTGGAGACGCCTACGGGGACGGAACCGGAGGTCTTCCCCATCGTTGATGGAGTGCCCATCACCATCGCCGAGCTCGACGATTACGTGCGCGGACGCAAGCTCACGCTAGAGGAGGCGCAGCAGATTCGGCAGCGCTACGACCAAGCGCGCTTCCAGCTGGAGGAGCTCACACGCGCTTCGGCAAAGCTCCTGCAGGAGTACCGCCAAGCGCTGCGCGAGCACGACCGCTCAGCGGTCATGGTCTTTCTGCGGGGCTTGTTCGACCAACTGCGCCAGCGCTTCCCGTATGAGCAGGTTTCGGACTTCCTCACCGAGCTGGAGCAGGACCTGCTGGAGCACCTCCATCTCTTCGTTGCCGAGCCACAGGAAACCCCAATGCAGACCGAGCAGCGGCTGGCGCTGCTGGAGGAGCGGCTGCACTACTACGGCGTCAACGTCGTGGTGGACAACAGCCAAACCGATTGCGTGCCCATCATTGTGGAGACCAACCCAACCTATGCGAACCTCTTCGGCACCATTGACCGCGTGCAGGATGGGCGTGGCTTCCGGGCAGCAGATTACTCCTCGATTCGTGCTGGTTCGGTCCTGCGCGCCGACCGTGGCTACCTCATCCTGAATGCGCTGGATGTGCTGCAGCAGCCCGGCGTCTGGCCGGCGCTCAAGAATGTGCTGCTCTACGGCAAGCTGCAGATCCAGAGCTGGGACCCGCTCTTCCTGCTGCTGCCTACCGGGCTCAAGCCCGAACCCATCGATGTGCGGCTCAAGGTCGTGCTGCTGGGACCGCCGGAGCTGTACAGCCTCTTGAGCTGGGCGGACGAGGACTTCCCGAAGATGTTCAAGGTGCACGCGCAGTTCGATACCGAGGCGCCGCGGTCGCCGGAGATGGTGCTCGCCTATGCGCGCTTTGCCCGCAAGCTCTCGCAGCAGGAGGGGCTGCTGCCGGTGCATCGAGGGGCGATCGCGCTCCTGGCGGAATGGGCTGCCGAACAGACCGAGACCCAACACAAGCTCACCCTGCGCTTCAGCGACATTGCCGATGTGTTGCGCGAGGCACACTACTACGCGCAGCAGAGCCGCGCACCTCGGATCGAACGCGTCCACGTTGCCGAGGCGCTCGCGGCGCGGCGCCGTCGCCACGACCTCTTGGATGAGAAGCTGCGGGAGCTCATCCTGCGTGGCAGCCTCCTCATCGAGACTACGGGCGAACGCGTCGGGCAGATCAACGGCTTGACCGTCTACAGCGTTGGCGGCTGGAGCTTCGGCAAACCCGTTCGCATTACGGCATCGGTAGGAGCGGGCAGCTCGGGCATCATCAGCATTGAGCGCGAAACACAACTGAGCGGACCCATCCATAGCAAGGGCGTGCTGATCCTGGCGGGGCTGCTGCGCGAGCGCTTTGCGCATCGGCATCCGCTCACGCTTTCAGCATCGCTGACCTTCGAGCAATCCTACTCCGATATCGAGGGCGATAGTGCCTCGGCAGCCGAAATCTACGCGCTGCTTTCGGCGCTGGCGCAGGTGCCCATTCGGCAGGACCTTGCCGTGACGGGCTCGCTCAGCCAAAAAGGGGATATCCAGCCCGTCGGCGGCATCAATGAGAAGATTCGCGGCTTCTTCGAAGTGTGCGCGGCACGTGGGCTGACGGGCACGCAGGGGGTCATCATCCCGCGCCGCAATGTGGAGGACCTGATGCTGCCGGACTTCATCATCGAGGCGGTGCAGCAGAAGCGCTTCCACATCTACCCGATAACCCGCTTCGAGGAGGCTATCCCGCTGCTCATGGGCATGCCCGCAGGCGTCCCCGATGCCGATGGGCGGTATCCCGCAGGCACGCTCTTCGGTGCAGTGCAGCGGCGGCTGGAACAGTTCTGGAAAGCCGGGCAGGAGCGTCCTGAGCCCTCGCGGCGCACTCGTCGAACCGTTCGGCGGAAGTGATGCAGAAGGTCCGGATTGCCCCATCGCTGCTCTCGGCTGATTTTGCCCATCTGGCACAGGTTGTGCATCAGTGCGAGGCTGCCGGTGCCGACCTGCTCCACCTGGATGTCATGGATGGGCACTTTGTGCCGAATTTGACCTTTGGACCGCTTGTGGTTGGGGCGATTCGCCCGCACACGCAGCTTCCGCTGGATTGCCACCTTATGGTGGAGCATCCGGAGCGCTCCCTTGCTGCCTTTGCCGAGGCGGGGGCAGATTGGATCTCGGTCCACGTGGAGGCGTGCGTGCATCTGCATCGGACGCTGCAGGCGATTCGCACGCTGGGCAAGCGCGCTGGCATCGTGCTCAATCCGCTCACGCCGCTGGAATATGCCTACGAGGCGGTCCCGCAGTGCGATTTCGTGCTGCTCATGTCGGTCAATCCCGGCTTTGGCGGGCAGGAGTTCATCCCAGAGGTGCTGCGCCGGATTGAGCGGCTGCGCGAATTCCTCGAGCGCGAAGGCTATTCCCACGTGGACATCGAAGTGGACGGTGGCATCCATGTTGGCAATGTTGCCGAGGTGGTCCGCGCCGGTGCAACCGTCATTGTGAGCGGTTCTGGGCTCTTCCGTGGGGAGCTCTCGGCGAACCTGCGTCGCATGCGGGAGGCTATCGCTGCCGCTGTAGCCGGGGGTGGCGGCATGCTGCCACAACCGTAGCGTTCCTGCGGCTGCTTGATCGGCTGTGGCTCCGTAAAGCTGTCCCTGCAGAGCTCCGTCTGCAAGGTGTGAGCGGGGAATCGGTGAGGAGATGGCATCGTGGGGCATAATTTTGCGAAGGGCAGAACCCCAGAGGGCACCCCAGATGGACAAGCTGTTCGAGGAGGTTGCCGTACCCGTCCGACACACCCTTGAGCCTCCACTGAAGTGGGCAGGAGGCAAGCGCTGGCTTGTCCCTCATCTCAGGCGGCTGTGGGCTGCACATCGCCATCGTCGGCTCGTTGAGCCGTTCTGCGGCGGGCTTTCTGTTACCCTGGGACTCCAGCCTGAGCGAGCACTGCTCAACGACATCAACCCGCACCTTATCAACTTCTTCCGCTGGCTGCAGCGCGGGCTGCGGATTACCATCCCCATGGAGAACAACGCCGGGCTCTACTACCAGCACCGCGCGCGCTTCAACGAGCTCATCCGCTCCGGCAAAGGCGACTCCGAAGAGGCAGCGCAGCTCTTCTACTACCTCAACCGCACTGGCTACAACGGGCTGTGCCGATTCAACCGCAGGGGGGAATTCAACGTGCCCTTCGGGCGCTACCGGAGCATCCACTACCGGCGCGACTTCACCGAGTACGTGCCCGTGCTGGCACAGTGGGAGTTCACCTGCGGGGATTTCGAATCGGTGCCGCTGGAGGAGGGCGACTTCGTGTACGCCGACCCACCCTACGACGTGGAGTTCCGCCAGTACAGCCCCGATGGGTTCAGCTGGGAGGACCAGGTCCGCCTGGCTCGATGGTTAGCGCGGCATCCAGGACCCGTAGTGCTTTCCAACCAGGCTACCGAACGCATCGTGTGGCTGTACGAGCAGCTTGGCTTCCGGCTCACCTTTGTAGAGGCTCCACGGAGGATCAGCTGCACCGGCGACCGAAGCCCTGCACGGGAGGTCATCGCAACGCGCAATCTTTGAGGATGTCCCCAGGGAGCACGAGAACTGGTCGGGTGTTGGAGGAGATGGTGCTTCCTGCGCTTCAGGGGGCGGGCTATCGATACGAGAAGCAATCCCGCATCGGCAGGGTGATGGGCGGTCGCCCGTACAGAGCCGATCTCCTGGTGCACGACCCGGCAAGCGGGCGCAGGATTGTGGTATCGCTCAAGTGGCAGCAGGTCGCTGGAACCGCTGAGCAGAAGATCCCCTTCGAGGTGATAGCACTCCTGCAGCTGCTGGAGAGCAGAGAATGTGACGAGGTCTACCTGGTCCTGGGCGGCACGGGCTGGACGCCGCAGTTGAGGGAGTTCTACCGCAGTGGGGGGCTTTGCAGATTCATACCGGAGGCTAAGCGGGTCAAGATCGTCGGGCTGGAGGAGTTCATCAAGCTTGTCAACACCCGCCAGCTGTGATTTGCGCCGGGGATAAGCCGGAGACAGGCTCAGTGGCGGTGCGCTGGAACCTCCGCTTGCCGCGTGCAGGGGCAGCTCCGGAGCCGGCGTGTTGGCGCGGCTGCAGAGTCCGAACCCCGCTGTGCACATGCCGGCTACCGCTGCCGCGGGCTGGGCTGGGGCAGCAGCACCGTCAGCCCACCCTGGATACCCCGCTCCCCAACAGTAGCGAGGAAGATCCCGAACGTCTGCTCCCACCATGAGAGGCGGAGCGCCGGCGGAGTAAATACCCGTCCGCTCAGGCTCACCGAACTCGTGCGGCTGGGATGGATGCAGATGCCCGCTCCCAGCGCTGGCTCGTAGACCAGAATCGCCGAGCGCGAGAGGCGCGAGAGGACGCCAGTATTGACACGCTCTGCATACGGTCCCAGTTCCAGCGCCGCCGAGAGTTCTGCTACACCGTAGAGGCAGAGCGCATCGCCCAGGTGGAGGTTGAGCGTGGGCTGCAGCACAATGCCCGCGCCGTAGAAGCTCTGCCCCTCAATGTTGCCACCGTAGAGCATCCCTGTGGCAGCAAGGGAAGCAAGCGGGCGCCGTGCCCCTGGAGCAAACAGCGGTGTGGAGAGGGTCCCGCAAAGCTGGGCAGCGAACATATCGGGTGAACCCGTGTTGAGAGCCTTCCCTA
>Ga0308399_1000781_pt1 | contig 11002 bp, 11 predicted proteins | sample HotsprSampOS1260_FD_202367 | JGI IMG/M metagenome (GOLD analysis project Ga0308399, IMG submission 202367) | Hot spring phototrophic mat microbial communities from Octopus Spring, Yellowstone National Park, Wyoming, United States - 20060914_OS12-60 ... | reverse complement strand
CGCGTGGGCAAATAGCCCGGCGCCGATGGTCCAAGTGAAGAACTCCCGTTCCGTGTCCCATCCTCGCAGGTTCCGAGCAACCTGGCCTGCGTAGCGAAATCCACTCCACAGGAGCGAGATGAACAGCCCCAGGAGCGGCAGCCCTCCCCGCACCCCCTGGGCCAGGTAATGGTTCGTGATGTCCACATGGTCCTCGCTCCAAGGTACTCCATAAGGTAGCCAGTGCCGCGTGTAATCCGTGCCCGCCCACCACCAGTCCTTGAGATTTTGAAGAGCCGCCTCGATCAATGCCGCACGATGATAGGAGGAACTACCTCCGGTCAGATCGATCCGGGCGATCAGATAGTGCGCCGGAGCCTTCATCAGCAGTTCCAGGAGAATGTATCCGACCACAGCCGCCACGCGCATTTGATGGGTGAGATGTCGCCAACGCCAGAGCACCAAGGCGAACAGGCCGAAGATCACGCTCATCAACGGACCGCTGGAGGCAGAGGCCAAGACCATCAAGCTGCAGGCGGCCAATCCGACCTTGGCCGAGACCGCATGCCGCCGCCACAGTCCGACCATCATGGGGATGCACACGGCCCCGACCGTCCCGGCCAGAATGGCGTGAGCAAATGGTCCCTGCGAGCGAACCCGGTTGTTGCGTATGGCCGGCTCGTCGGGAACTCCGCCGAACATGGCCAAACAGACTTTGCTGGGTCAGTTGTTCGAACACCATCTCGGCGGCAACCGGGACCAAAATCCAGGCACTGACGCGAACCAATCGGTAGAGGTCTTCCTCGGTTTGGCAGAAGCACCGGGTCAGAAAGTAGATGCAAAAGGCGTCATAGACCATCCCCAGATGGAATTGGAAAGTTGCGCCCGGGGATTCGTGGGAGGCGCTGGCAACCAGAGCCCAAGCACCCCAGGCCAGGAACAGTTTGTCCATGCCCAGCAGCCCCCTGCGGGGCGTTCTCCCCGGACCAGCACCCGAACCACGCCGGCCAGTAGCAAAAGCCGGATGATGGGAAAGTTGAGGCCTGCCACCTCAATCCCTTGGCCCAGGGTCATGTAACAGGCGCCTGCAAGCAGCGGTACAGGGGCCCATGCCCGCGGCAGCACCCAGATGGCCACCGTGGCGGCCAGCAAAAACACCAACGCTAAAAAAGTCATGAACGTTGGTCCTGCTTGGAAAAACCCATCAGGGCTGGAGTGTCCCGGCAGTCTGGTGCACCAGGAATACTAGCCTCACGTCCCTTGCAGGCCCACTCCCAAAGCAAGAGACTCCGTGCCAGGCATGCTCCAACCGGTCCGGAGCAGTCGCTGGTCCGATCCCCATCCTTCGCGCCAGGCTCAGACCCACAAGCCGGAGGCCAGCGGCCAATCCCACGGCCCATTGGTACCGCTGTGCGGCAAAGCGCCCCTGATACTTCTCGATCAGCTGCCGGATAGAACGCTGTTTCATCAGAACGGAGAACCCGCTGGGGGCTTTGCGGCTGGTGACACCACAGGCATGCACGATGGCACAATCCGCGTCGTAGTAGAGCTCCCAGCCCAGTGCTTGCACGGTGTGGGACAGGTCCACATCCTCGGCGTACATGAAATAGCGCTCGTGGAACCAGTCTGCGGCATCGAGCACGGGCTTTCGAATCAAAAGGAAGCCGCCGTACAGCTTCTCGACCGCTCCGCTGCGGTGCGGATCCTGTCGCGGCACCCAGCGGGCCAGAGACCTCCGGCGCAGAAGCGACGGTAAGAAAAGCTCCAGAAAAACCCGTCCCGGCGTGGGAAACCATTGCAGCCCCAGTTCCCGCACCGTGCCATCCGGGTAACGCATTTGACAGCCCAACATGCCAACCGTGGGGCGGCTCAGCAACGAATGGACCGCTTTCTCCAGTGTATCTGGGAACAGCTCCGTATCCGGGTTCAGGAACAATACCAGCGGTGTGTCCACATAGGGCCGGGCAAAATTGTTGCCGCGTCCGAAGCCGAGGTTCGCCCCGGTGTTCAACACCAAAAACTCAGGGAACTCGGCCGCCGCTTGCTCCCGACTGCCGTCTCGGGAATCGTTGTCCACCACCACGACCTTGACCGAGAAAGTGGTTCGACTGGCGCGAATGGAGCGGAGGCAGGAGAGCAAATTCTCGCCCCCGTTCCAATTGACGATCACAATCGTCAACGCGACCGGGTCGGCTCCCGCCGTTGGCTGAGGCCCTTCCATGAAGGATTTCGGATCGTTCAGGCACGAATGCGGATTCGCCAGCGTCGCCACAGGCGTTGAAACCTTTCGGCCCAATGCAACAGTTTGCGGCGCGCTGCCGAAGGGGCCCGCTCGAACCGGCCCAGTTGAACGACTTCCTCCCCTCCCATGCCGGATTTGAAATGGTAGACGCCGGGGTTGGTTTGTGGATTAATCCCGCCCAGATCGTAAAAGCGGCAACCGGCCGACTTCAGGTGTTCGATCATTTGCCACTGAAGCAAATAGGACGCCTTGCTTTTGAGCCCTTCTTCGCCAGTGGCTCCGAGCAAATAAATCCCGGTTTCGCCCAGGCCGGTAACCACCAGGCCGGCGTGAGAACGGCCCGCACGGGTGGCCAGGGCCACGCGCAATTTCTCGTGCGACTGGAGCTGCTCCTGCATCTGCGCGAAATCGGCCACATCCACGCTGGTCTCGAACCTCTTACGGCTCATCATTTCGTCATAGAGCGTGCGGAACTCCTGAAACAGCCGCGTGTCGTTGCCTGCCCGGATCTCCAATCCGTTGCGGCCGGCCGCGTTCAATTGATTGCGCCATTTCCCGTCCAACCGCTTGCGGATGGTCTCGAGGGGCGCCGTCAGATCCACGCGCAACGTACGGTACGAGGGACCCGAGGCATCTTCCTCGAAGCCCAGCGTCCGCAGGATTTCCACAGCGTGGCCTGCCTCCGGATCCTGCCGAAACACATGGGGAACGACGCGCAGCACCCAGCCCCGGCGCTGCACGTATTCCTCCACCAAAGCGGCCAGCGCACGCTGAAAAGCCTCCGCATCCCATGCCTCTGCGCGCCGGCGGACACAAGGTCCCCAACGCACATACGCCACGCCAAACCAACGGCCCAATTGGATCTGCCTCACCTGGGCCAGGGCGCGCACCTGGGTCTCCTGCCGGACTTGCAGATGCGTCAGCGAGTTTTTCCCCTAGGAAACACTTCCGTAGGCGTAAGTCTGATAGAAATTGGCGTCGGCAAACCCGGAAAGCAGCGCACTCCAGACTGCCGGATCCAGCGACTCCAGGCTGATCTGCCAAGAGTGGGCTGGAACGGGCTGCGCCACTGTTGCCGAGACAAGATTCATGCTGCTGGACACGTTGCAGGGACCGGACGGGCGGCCCGGGAACGCGCTGCCCACCGATAACAGCCTTTCAACTTGAGGATGAATTCCAGGATGGTCTCTCCGGGCTCGACGGCGACCCGGCCCACCACCGGGGGTAACGTGTCGCCCTCCAGCCGGAAAGGCTCGATGCCGAAGAGGCGTCGGTACCCCGCGGCCAGCGCCAAATCCACCAACTGCGGGGTCCAATCGCCGTGTGGGAAACTGAATAGCTCGACCGGTCGACCCGTGAGATCTTCGAGAGCGTGCTTGGAATCCTTCAACTCCCGGGCAGCATCGGCGGGCGAAAGCCGGCTCAAACGCGGATGACTTACCGTATGAGATCCCAACGAGACAAGCGGCAGCGCGGCCAGTTCACGAATTTGCTCCGGCCCCATGACCCTCTCCTGCCAGAAAGGGTGTCGCCGGGAATGAACCCAACCCGGCCGCTGCCCCAGACTTCCGGTGGGCACAAACACGGTAAATGGAATGCCGAGCCGCTGCAGCTCGGGCACAGCGTTCTCCCAGACCGACTCGTAGGCATCGTCGAAGCTGATCCCCACCCAGCGGGGCGCCCGGGGCGGCGGCGCTTCCAACGCCCAGGGCTGGGCCCAGCGCCGCAGTCGCTCCATTTGCCGACCGAAATGATGCCGCTGGGTTTGCGGCACGGCATGGTAGTAGAGGACCACGCCATACGAAGGTGCGGTGGTTCGGCGGGAGATCATCCGCCCTACCCGGTCGGTCAGGTCGAGACCGAGGCTGAGGCCACATTTGACGAATCGGCGCAGCATGCGCGGTAGAGCCACCAGAGCTTCAGGGTGAGCAGCGCCACGAACAAAAAACACTGTTCTTCCGGGAAATCGGCCGGCTGTCGCGGCAGTTGCTTCCATCCTGTGACCCGGCGAAAAAAGTCCTCCAGTTCGGGTGCCGGTTCGGCCCAGTACCGCTGGAGGGCGGGACTGTGGCGATAGTAGAAACGCCAGTTGGGCCAGGAGCCGTCCGACACTAGCGAGCGCCGCGTCCGCAGCTTTCTGCGTACTCTCAACCACTGCCAGCACAGGGCTTCGCACCAGGCCGGTGCGTCGAGGGCTGCACCGGTATTGGCATCCGGGATGCGCAGCAGCGGAGATCCCACCAGGAGCCGGCGCGCAGCACGCAAAAAGAGGGCACGGTTAAGTTTGTGGCGAGAGGGAATCCTGCGGTAGACCTGCAACACTCCGAGATCTGTCGCCGGGGGCGACCAGGGGATAAGCCGCTGCGGCACGAGCCGTTGCTGATTGTCACCCTCGTGATACAGAGGAAAGGTGCGGAGCACTTCCAAGCGATAAAGGGTGGCCTCATCGCTGGAGGCGCGCAACTGCGGGGGAAAGCGCTGTTCCCACCGTTCCAGGGCCTGCCGTGCCAAGGGTGTGTCGAAGGGCCAGTGCTGGAAGTAAAACTGGTGTTGGAAGGGACCGAGTGTTTCATGTCCGTCCCAAAAACGGACGCGGCGGTTCAGAGGCAATCCTTTGAAAAGGTAGTCGCAATAACAGCCGGTCAGGAGAACCTGCACGCCCAACGCCTGGAGCGGCTCGATCACGCCCAGAAAATGGTTGTTGGCGAACGTGCCCATGCCTCCGGAGATGCGTACACCTGCGGGGGCATTTTCTCCGTAATAATCCGGAGATCGCCGAATCGGATGAAACCCTGCGTTGAGGGCTCGGGCAATCAATTCTGCCGTGGCCAGTTCCCGGTTGGGCCCGTCGTAGCACGTGAAAGACAAAGCCCGGGACGGGTCCCGCATGGACCCCAGGATCAGGCGTGAATCCAGCCCGCCACTTAGGGCCACGGCAACGCGTCCCAGACGCGGGAGGGTCCGGCGACGTACCGCGGTTTGCCAGGCTTGAGCGAAGGCGTCCGCTAGATCTTCCACCGAGGCATCGGGGTCGGGCTGGTAATCCAGCGTGAAATAGCGACGGGTTTCGAGCCGTCCTGTGCGCAAGTCCAAGGTTGTTACCGTCCCCGGGGCGACCCCTTCGACGCCATCGTAGTAAGTCCGTGGCGGGCTTACGGTACTGGTCATGATAAACTCCGCCAGGGACACCTCGTCGAGCCGGTTGACGCGTTCGGACGCCGCTGCCAGCAAATCCGGATGGGAACCCGCGATCCAATGCTCCCCTACCCAACAGCCATACACGGGAAAGCAACCGGCCGGGTCGGTGCGCACAAACAGCCGGGCCGTCCGCGCGTCATAGAGCAGGATCGCACAATTGCCGCTCCATGGATCCCAGCCCTCGGTTCCCAGGTCGCGATACCGCTGCCAGGCTGCCCAAGCAGCCAGTCCGCCGTCAGCTTGGGAAGGCCGCTCGCCCTCGGCCGCGGCCCACTCGGGCTCGTCCAGCGCCAAAAACCCAACCACGGCTGCAAGGGATCCGTCCGGGCACGTGCAGGGCTCCCAAAGCCCGTCGGGCTCGGTCCAAGTCACTGTCAGTCGAAATTCCGGCCGGTCCCAGGTGCGGCAGCGGAGGCGACTGCTCCAGGCCGGAGTTGGCATCCTATCCAGGGACGGACGTCGGTCCACCGGACGAGTATCCAAGAGAAAGTCGGGCATGGCGAATTGCGGGGCAATGGAGCTCAGGTTCCGCCCATGCCACCAGTCGTCTGGTTGGGAGAGGCACGAGGCAGGGAAGCCGGGTTGACGGCCGGGAGTTCGAGCTGGAGTCGTTCCGACCACAAGCTGGGCCGGCCCCGGAGACACTGCCACTGCTGTTGGCGGACATAGCGTCGAAACTCTGGTTCATCCACCCGTGGCAGTCGCTTGACATAGCCACTGAAGTATCCCCATGCCAGGGCCAGGCCGGCAAAGGGGCGCCGGAGTGCTCGCCGCAGGCACTTCCCCAACATGAAGAGGGGATGGTAACAGGCAACGTAGTTGGCCACACCATTTTCGACCCAATTGCGCCAGCGGCCGTCGGCTGAACCGGTGGTTTTGAGTTGTTCCACCGGAAGTTCCGGAAAGGTTCGGGTACGCCATCCCAGCATATTGGCTTTGAGCTCGTCCACCGTGTCCCACCCCGGCAGGGGAAGCAGACCGCCGATTTGTTCCCAGCAGGTACGCCGATAGATCTTGGTGGCGCCTCGGACGTGGAACGCAGGGTCCTCCGGTGCCTCGGGAACAAGGCGGTCTCCGACCCTTTTACAGATAATGCCCCCTCCGATTCCCAAGCGGGGCTCGCGCTCAAAATAGGCCAAGCAATACTCAAAGTAGCGGGATCCAAAGACCAGGTCGCCATCCAGTTTGACCAGGAACTGCCAGGGCAAGTCCGCTACCAGGGTGCAGCCCTCCAAAAACGCATGCATGACGCCACTGCCGGGGAGTCGGTAGCCCCGGTCCGGTCGGTGCAATACCCGAATCCAGTCGTGCCGCGTTGCTGCTTCATCGGCAAGGGTTGCCGTACCATCGCTGGAGCCATCGTCCACGATTACCCATCGCAGGGGACGCAGCGTTTGCCCGACCATAGAGGCGATGGTGTGGGGAAAGTGCTGCGCCTCGTTGCGCACCGGCGTGATGACGACGTAATCAGCCACGGTTGGGTGGGGCTACGAAGGGATTCGTTGCTTTTGGCGCAGCGGCGGCAGTTGCCGGAGCGGGTCCGCGGAGACGCAACTTCAAGAATCTCACAAACCGCTGAACCGTTCCCACCCAGTCATAGGCTCCGGTCAGCTTGGCAGTCAGGAGGGTGGGGTCATCGGCGTCATTGACCGGCAGCCGACAAAGCACAAGCCGGTGGGTCGTTCGTCGAACCCGGCCTACCCGCGTCGTCACGGCCGAATCAAATCCGGCGGCCTGCAACAGCTCCGTGATCCGCGCCACGTAGTCCGGCCGTTCCTGGGGAAAGGCGTAAGGATGCGCGAAGCTGCGAACCGGCGTTCCCAACTGCTGGTCCAACGTGTCCTTGCATTGACGAATCTCCTGCTCGATCTCGGGCCACGACAGGCGGGGCAGTTCCGGATGTGTCACGGTGTGGCCTCCAATCTCGATGCCGGCCGCAGCCAGTTCTTTCACCTCCAACCAGGTAAGGCAGGGTCGGCCTACCACGCCCACTCCGCCGGAGGCGCCGCGCGGCTGAAAGGTTCGGCGCGTCTCGCCAATGAAGGCCGTGGGGAGATATACCGTGGCACGGAACCCCAGTCGCTGCAGAACCGGCCATGCGGCGGTGTAGAGGTCTTGAAATCCGTCGTCAAAGGTGATGGCCACCGGCTGGGCCGGTCGGGCATCCGGCCAGGCTAACGTGCCGGTGTTGAGCCATTGGAGGCCTTCCGAGAGGGTTACGCCCACATAGCCGCGGGCCTTCAGCGCTTCCATGTGAGCTTCAAAACGCGTCGGACTGGTACAGAGACGGTAATAAGCGGCAACTCCTGGCTCGGCGTCTGGTGACACACTGTGGTACATGAAGATCGGCAACACACGGTCCGGTCCCGGCCGCCCGGAAAGGCAAAGCCGGTACAGAGCCAACGTGATGGTTCGATCCCAACGCAAGGGGAGTCTGTAGGAATCCGGTTGATCCGGGTTAGGGGCTTCACCTTTGCAAGTCACGCCCCGTTGGGACGAGGTGGGCACAGCCCGGTGAATGACCGGGCGATGGGACTCGAGGACCTCTTTCTGCGTTCCGGGGTCTCAGACCGATTAGCCCTTGGTGAAAGGCACCGTCGCCCCGGGCGGCGGTGATAGCCCTGCGACTTTCGGGGCGGGGTGGTCGTTCTTGGGTGGGTCTGCATCGGGCTTTAAGCCGCTGCAGAGGCGTTCCACCAAGGCTAGGTAATCGGCTTTCCGGACCTGCCAGCTCTGGCTGAGGGCATAAGCCTGAGCCCGTTCCACGCGTTGCCGGGTGGCTTCCAGGTTTTCCAGCACCTCGATCACGGCGCAGGCCAGAGCCTCGGAATCGCCCGAGGGGAAGAACCGAACCAGGGAATCGTCGAAGTAGTACCGATCAATGCGCGTGTCCGAGACGACCACGGGCACACCCAGGGCCATGAATTCCATGATCTTGGTGCTGTAGGCCTCATTGCCGAAAGAGTCGGCCCGCTTGGGCACGATCCCCACGTCCGCCTCGGCCATCTTGCGCGCCACCTCACGGGCCGGGACGGGTGCATGGAAGTGAACCGCATCCGCCACTCCCAGCGATCGAGCCAGTTCTTCCCACGGTTGGCGCATGGGGCCGTCGCCGTAGATATGAAACTCGGCTCCGGGAAAGCGCTGTCGGATGCGTGGCAGGGCGCGGATGGCCACGTCCAGTCCCTGGTGGACTTGCAAGCTCCCGGGGAAAAGCAACAGGGGCCCGCTGGTCCCGTTGCGGGGAGCACGCAGATCCGGCCGAAAAACCTCCAATCCACGTGGTTCACGAACACGGAACAACGCCCGGTCATGCCGGTTCGCTGCTCATAAAGGGGGCGCCACAGGTCGTTACTGATAATGACATGATCCGCCGCCCGCGCAGACCAGCGTTCGACCCAGAGCAGGAAGTGGAACCACGGAGAGTGAACGGATCGGCCAAACCGACTGCAGAAGAACTCGGGCAAGATGTCGTGGATGTCGAGGATCACCTTGGCGTCTCGCAATCGCGGATAGAGGGCACTCCACACCAGAGAATCAGGGACATTGTGCACGTGGATAAGGTCATAAGGGCGTCGACGATGTTCCCGGGCCAGGTACCAGGCAGATTTGAAGAACAGGCTCAAGGTGGTTCGGAAAATCGGTCCCAAACCCTGCTCGTCTTTGCGGAACCGGTCCTGCAGGCGGCGGACCCGAACCCCGTTGATGGTCTCCTGCCGGTGGAGCTCGGGTGACGCGCGCAGGGCCAACACCTCGACCTCATGACCGGCTTCGGAAAGGGCCTCGGCGTACCGAATGATCCGATTATCCCGCGTGTAAACCGAGTGACTGACCATTGCGATGCGGCGAGGCCGCCGGTGCCGGGGGAGGGGCGAGAGACTGCGCACGTACCAGGCTACTTCCCGGGGGAGTGCATGCCAGAATCGCCCGGCGTAGCGTTCCGCCACGTACGTAAGCAGACGTTCATAATGTTCGACCGGGAACGTGCAGACGGACGGCGGTTGGTCCGGAGACCGCAAGTAATCCGGATGCAGATTGACCAGTGCCATCCCTCCGTGCTGTGCGATCCAGTCGAGTTTGCGCAGCCAAATCTCCGGGGAATCGTGCTGCAGAAGGAGAAAAAGCGCCGAATCCTGGACCAACGTGTAGGGCAACTCCACGTAACCCCGGCACGGTCCCTCTAGGTGGGCCGGCCCCTCCTCGGTGGGCGCTGGTACCCAAATGGGAAAGATCATGCCCGCCCCGTCCGGCATGGGCTCTAACGGATCCGTGTCGAAGGTGGACGCATCGTAGAGGATGTCGAGTTCATGCAACCATTCCAAGCGCCGGAGCATGAAGCCGGCGCGGAAGCCGACGGCGTTCCATTCGCGGAGGTAGCGCTTGATCTTGCGGGCATTCTCGCGGAACGTCTGCCGGTTACGGAACAAGTGACCATCGTGATGCGGGTCGTGGACACCGACCTCGAACCCGTGGCGATCCAATTGATCGCGCAACATCGGCGACACATGGTACTCCCCCTCGGGAATGAAATTGAAGGAGGAACGGAAACCGAGCTGCCGTTCCATCTCCATGAGGCGCAAGCATCGGCCCAACCCGTCAAGGCCTTCGACATCATGAGTTAAAACAAAGGCGAATTGTTTGCCTTCAGGCCACCCCGGCCAGCCGGGCGCAGGTTTCTGGGAACCCGGCAGGACCGGCCAACTGTCCTCATACCGCCGGAGCCTGCGCCGAGAATACCACCTTCGCAGCCGCAGGCGCAGTTCCCGCGGCAGGAACGGCTTTAAAGTATACCAGATGCGGTTCCGGAACATGGCGGCGGCAAGTTAGGCAGCACCGCAGAAACTACGCATGAAAGGAACGGATGTTCCAAACTACGGAACGTTCAGAGAATGTTTGACACCAACGAGGACGCGGGACTCACAGATCCTCCAAGGACCTAACTAGGCCCCGTAGACCCCGCAGAATCAAAGAGGACAGGCCCTGAACATCCCTACTTGACCCCTCACGGGCACAAGAGGCTGGCTACGGTAAGACGACAAAGTGCAGGCTCCGCCCCCGTCAATTCGCACGCCTGCGATTGACCGGCACCGACCCTCGAATTGTCGTTCATCTTTGGGCAGCAGTGGTTGCTGTCCACCGTTGCCCCACTGCCGGGACCCGCTCCGGGTCGGGGCGACCGACCGAGGTCGGACCCGCAAAAATCCATCCGCCAGCGCCCAGTGGTAATGGCCGCGCCCGGCGCTACTCGAGCTCCGAAATGCTGGGCCTCCCTAATGGGCTTCTTATCAGCCCACCCCCGGCAATCGGGGCGAAGCGCTTCGGGCTCGAAACCCGGCTTTCGGCCCGGGCCACAGGTCTACTTGCACCCCAAGCCATGCACGCCGAGATCTCACTCGGAATCCATGCCCGGAGTGGCCAGGCTTGCGCGGCGAGTCCCGCAGACCCACCCGCAAACACCGGCTGGTCCCATGATCCGGTCCCTAACAGGCTGTTGAAAAAAGGGGCTGTTTTTCCAAGGGTGCCTTTCAGGGGGCTGATTTTTCATCCGATTGTGTCTGATCCAAGCTGTAGGTTGGCCTGCTG
>Ga0308399_1000765_pt1 | contig 11089 bp, 10 predicted proteins | sample HotsprSampOS1260_FD_202367 | JGI IMG/M metagenome (GOLD analysis project Ga0308399, IMG submission 202367) | Hot spring phototrophic mat microbial communities from Octopus Spring, Yellowstone National Park, Wyoming, United States - 20060914_OS12-60 ... | reverse complement strand
TGTTGAAACCGAAGGGGTGGCCCAGCCCAAGCAACCCTGGCGACCACCTCCAGACCATCCATGGCGCACATACCCGGCCTGTACCTCAAGCCGGAGTCGTTCTCGCCCTCCTATGGACGCAAAAAAAATGACGGACACCCCCTGCTGTTTGCCAAAAAGAAATGAATACGATACAATGGTATGCTGATGAGAGCAACAATGATCAAATGTTCAAACATTTTTTATCGTCCGGTCTGGAGCTGTTTCTTATCATCAGGTTTACCTGACCACACGATGTCCGCTTGCGCTTGAGAGTTGCTCTAATGTGGCACGTCGGTTGTGCGTTTTTTCTCCCCGTCATACGCAACGCTGTGATGCACATGCTGCATCGATTGCGTCTCTGCTGCCATTGCACGCCTTCAATGCAAACCCCGCAACGAGTGAAAGGAGGAGCGTGAAGCGCTTCGCACCTGGAATGCAGGCGGAGCGATTCACCAGACATGGTATGAAATCACAACGCATCTCTTTGATCCTTGCAGGCGCGTTCGCGTGCGCGCTTGTCATCTTCCTGGTCATGAGCGCGCCAGGTCTGCGCAGTCGTGCCGAAGAACAGGCGCCGATCTTCTTCGATCCGCCGCCAACCCCGATACCAACCGTCGCACCCCTGCCGGCGCCGTCCGGTCTCGTAGGAACGCAGGAGAGCGGCGCTTTGCTCTTCGCCGATTCGTTCGAGACGCCGCACGGCGACGGAACCCAGACCAGTCCAGCGTGGGACATCGTCGATGTCGGGGTTGTTCTGCCGGAAGATCGCGCTGCCTGGGTCGTCCGCGATGGACGGTTGGTTCAAAACGGCACCGCGGGTCCGACAGGCGATCCGCGCCCGAACGAGACGCTGGCGCTCGTTGGATCACCGGACTGGACGGATTACACGGTCAGCGCATGGTTTTACGATCGGTTCAATGCAGCGGCGGGATTGGTTGCGCGTCGGCAGGGAAACAGTTTCTACCGTTTCATGATCATCGCGAATGACTACCCCGTCGCTTCGCACATGATCCTGGAGCGCGTGGTCGATGGTCAGGCGACCGTCCTGGCGACGCGTGAGGCGCCAGGGTATGATCGATGGCGCTGGCACCGTATCAGCCTCACCGTGAATGGCGCCCACATCCGTGCTGCGCTTGACGGCGTTCCGATGCTGGAAGCCAGCGACTCGACTCTCACGAGCGGTCAGGCCGGGCTTTTCACCTATGCGCTTGGCGGACTGCTCTTCGATGATGTTCGCGTGACCACGCCGTAGCGCATCCACGACAATGGAGGTTTCTGGCATGCTGCGCATTCTCAATGTTTTCCTGATCGGTCTCTTGCTGACGTCCATGACCGTGACGTCCTCCGCGCCGCCGGTGCGTGCGCAATCAGTTAATCCTGTCCTGGTTGGAACTGCTAATGTTCCACGGAGTCGGCACACCAAATATGGTGAACTTGCCGCGTCGTGGAATACCAATACCGTGCACGCTATTGCGGTGAACGGTGATAATCGCAAGAACGATACGTTCTACTGGCGAAAGCCAGACTCGTCGCTTGTCTTTCCCGAACCGGTCGATCTCGGCGATGCTGGCGGGCAGACCGACTATACCGGCGCCGATGTCGCAACCGCCTGGCATAATCAGAATGTGGTGGTTGCGGTCTGGCTCGATCAGGATACGGATCGGATTTACTTTCGAAGGAGTGATGATGGCGGTCAGACGTGGGGCGGCACGCGCGTCGTCCATCAGGGCGGCGGCTTTCCGGTGACGCCGAAAGTTGGCATTCGTTCCTTCCCCGGCGGCGGACTTGGCGAGGTGGTCATCACGTGGCGCGATCCCGAGTCCTTCTTCTATACGATCTGCAATGCCCAGGGTGAGGGATGTATCGGACGTCAGTACCTTGACGGCGACAATCGGGCGAAAGCGTATGGTCAGGCAGCGATATCAGTCGGACCGAACGGCGCCCTGGGTATTGCATATGTCACCGGCGCCACGGTCTATGCGCGCATCTGGGATGCGACGAAGAGTGGCGCGGCAGCGCTGGCGACCCGTGAAACCGTCGCCGCACAGAATGGGTCCATCGATCGCTACTTCGACACAACGATGGCGATTGACCAGAACGGCGAAATCTTTGTCGCCTATCGTCGTCTTGATCGCAAACTGGAAACCGGCGGCGCCGATCAGGGTGATGTGTTTTTCTCGCGACGGACAGGGTTCAACTCCTGGCCGCGTTCACGGATCAGCAATGTGCAGTCCCGTGGCACGGTCGCCGTTGCGACGGATCCGATCGGCAACCTCCATTTCTTTTGGGTGCGCGCGCGCGACGGCGCCAACGAGTACTTCTATACAAAACGCCTGCCGGACGGCGGGTTTACGAACAGTTACATCGGCGGCAGTCCGGTCTTCATCGCGAACGGCATGGTGACCGGAACCCTCTCGGACTGGTCCTACGGGCATGGCATCCTCGAAGCGTTTGTCCCCGGCGGGCAAATCATGCGCTACTACCTGTTCCGTACTCCGGGCGACAACTGTGTCGCGCAGACGATCACGATAGGCAATGCGATCCCCGGCATGAATCCGCCCGTGGTGCGTGATTCGTCGGTTGTCGGGACGCTGGCGCCATCCGCCGGGTGCACGCCGGCGGAGCAGCGGGTCGTGCTCAATGCACAGAACGCGAATGCGCCAGCGTCGCCGTGGAGCGGAACGTACAATGTGCCGATCACGAATCTGGAACAGTGCGTGCAGACGCTCCATGTGCAGTTGCGCGCCAATAATCGCACGCAGTTCGACCCGCAGTGGCGCAGCGTCGCCTTCATTGCCGACCCGCAGGCTGCTGATACGCCGGTTGATGCCGCTGTCGAGGTCATGAATCCGAAGATGTTCGGTCTCATTCCGCCGGTCTTCTCTCCGGTGTCACCGGCGGGCGATATGATGAGTGAGGGAGCGTCAACGGGTGATCCAGGCTATACGCGGATCGATCAGATGCATCTGCGCATCGCTGACATCGGTGACTGCACCGGCATCGGCGCCTATAACGTGCTGTTCGAAAACAGCGCATTGTTCCAGAATGGGAGGATTACCGGCACGTTCGCCGGCAATCTGCCGTTGCCGCCGCAGGTACAAAACCAGTCGCTCCAGGTAGGCGAGACGCTCTTCAGGATTCAGGTGTTCGACCGCGCCGGGAACAGTGTGACGCTGCCGCGCCGCATGGTGTACGACCCACCCGGCACGAATGGCGAAGGACGCCCGGTGATGGATCTGAGTCAGACCATTCTGACGACTGATACAAATACGCTGACGATCCTGCGCTCGCTGATCATCAATGCGATTGTTGTGACCGACAATCTCTATCGTCGGGGCGAATCGGTTCCAACCCGCGGCTACACGAACAATCAGACGCCGCCGAACTCCAGCGACGCGACCAAACAGTTCTGGGGGCTCTGGATTGCGGTTGAGTATCTCGGGAAAGAGGCGAATGCAGAAACCCTGCGCCCGCCGCTCCCTGCCGGTGGATTGACGTTCGACAATCTGCGCTGGCAGCCAGTTGAAGTGCCGAATGCTGCGGCTGGCGCCCGTGTGCGGTTCAACTTGTTCGAGGGCGTGCTGGATCGGACGGCGTCATCGCCAACGAATGGTTTCGGACCAGACCTGACAAAGGACGGAACCTATCGGGTGTATGTCAAGGCGCTCGATGGCGCCGGCAATGCCAGCACTGCGACGTATAGCACGACTCTGCGCCTTGATCCGGGGTATGAGGTGCCGACGATTCGGTTGCCGATCATCAGGAGATAACGGGAGTTGGGCTGGAGCGTTGAGGATATCCGTCCTCAACGCTCCGGGGTGCATGCATGTCAGCGCCTGTCATCTATGCGCGGTTGGCGGCAGCGCATCTGCGCGGTGATCGCGGTTTGATCGTGATCGTTGCGCTGTTTGCGCTGCTGCTGCCTCTGGCGACGCCTCGGATCTATGCAACCGATGAGGTGCAGTACTACGTCTATCTGCGCTCACTCCGCTTCGATGGCGATCTCGATTTCGCCAACGATTATCAGCGCTTCGCTGAACTGAACCCGCGTTCAGGCATCGAGGGGAGCCTGCTTCAACCCAACCGCATCCGTCCGAAGACCGGTCGGTATGGCAATATCGCTCCGGTTGGCGCTGCAATCATGTGGGCGCCGTTCTTTCTGCTGGCGGATGCGCTCTGCTGGCGGATGCGCTGGTGCATATTGCCAATGCCTCTGGCATGCGTCTTCCGGCGGATGGGTTTTCGGCGCCGTATATCTCTGCCGTCTGTTACGCTTCGGCGCTCTACGGTTTGCTGGGGGTGATCCTCTCGTATCGGCTGGCGCGCCGTTTTGCTTCAGGCTTTGCGGCAACCCTCGCCAGCGTCACGATCTGGCTGGCGTCGCCGCTTGTGTTCTATATGTATGTGCAGATGCCCTTCGCGCATGCGACGGGTCTGTTCCTGACGGCGCTGTTCCTGACGATCTGGTATGAGACGCGGGAATGGGGGCGTGATGGCGCGCAGGAGCGCCCTGAGCGCAGTTGGCGGGCGTGGCTGGCGCTGGGGTTGGTCGGCGGGTTGATGACGATCACCCGCGAGCAACTGGGGCTGTTCCTGCTGGCGCCGGCAATCGAGGCGCTCTGGCGCTATGCGCGCCTGGTGCGACTGCCGCGCGCTGTTGGACGACTGGCGGTGCGTCATGCGCTCTTCGTTGGGGCGTTCGTGGTTGCGTTGACGCCGCAACTGATCGTGTACCAGATTCTCAACGGTGAGCCGCGACCGGCGAGCGAGGTGAGCGGTAAGTTGAACTGGTGCAGCCCGCATTTTCTCGATACCCTGATCGACGTTGATCCTGCGCCCGATTTCTGGTGCCCTGGCGCCAGTGACTTCACAGCGACCTTTCCGCCGTTCAGTCGCGGGGCGCTGGTCTGGAGTCCGGCGCTGGGGTTGGGGTTGATCGGGCTGGCGCTGCTGTGGCGGCGCGATCGTCTGCTGACAATGGCGCTGCTGACGGCGTTTCTGGCGCAGACGTGGATCAATGGTGCGTTTGGCACCACGTGGCACCTGACCGGGGCGTTTGGATTTCGTCGCCTGATCGAGTGTACGCCGATCTTCGTGGTTGGTCTGGCGCTGGTGAATGACTATCTCATCAAACGGATCGGCAGGGGAGGGGTGATCATTCCTGCCGTTGTGCTGATCGGGTGGAACGCTGGGTTGGTGGTGAATGCGACGGTCTTCAATGCCGAGACGAACCTGCGACGCGGGTTGACCTGGCCCGACGTGTGGCGCTGGCAGATGGAAGCGCCGCTCCGCGTGGTTGAGAAGGCGGGCGATCTGCTGTTTCGGCGTTGCCGTTTTTTTGAGAACCAGCGGTGTGACTGAACGCGACCCTGCAAAAAATAGTCGCAGGCTGGAGACCTGCGATGATGGTGGGCCGCCCAGGACTCGAACCTGGAACCCAGTCGTTATGAGCGACGCGCTCTGCCATTGAGCTAGCGTCCCACTGGCGGATATGGTACCACGCACGGCGCTCTGATGCAAGCGGATCAAGCGACGAGCGAGTAGAACTCGCGCTCGCGCTGCTTCAGCATCGGAACGATTTCCCTTTCGATAATCTCCTGGAAGTGTGGCGTTTCACGGTGCGCCGCCAGCGCTGCGTGGGTTTCATACTGCTCGTACAGGAGAAAAACATCCGGGTTCGATTGGGAGCGGCAGCACTGATAGAGCACGCATCCCGGCTCATTGCGCCGTACCAGCGTGGCCATACGGCGTAACGCCTCTTCGACGGCGTCACCCAGTCCGGGTTTGCATACATAGCGGGCAACCAGGACGATCATAGATGTTGTTCCTTTCTACGGCGCTATTGGAGGGCGCAGCGGCGCTGCGCCCTTACGGCGCTATTGGAGGGCGCAGCGCCGCTGCGCCCTTACGGCGCTGTTGGAGGGCGCGGCGGCGCTGTACCCCTACCGCGCCCATGTCAGGGTTCATCTTTCTTGATGTCGCTCAGGCGGACGGTTTTTTGTACTCCGCCGGCAAGCAGGGGAGGCAGCGCTCGATATCGTAGGAGTCGCCACGCAATGCCTTCAGAAAACGATCCCGCTCCGCTGATGCCAGATGATTCGTCCACGACGTCGGGGCATCGAGATTCGCCTGCCCCCAGCGCTGGATGGCGGGGGCAATGTCTTCCATCTGGATCAGCAACGCGGCGCTCGTGTCACAGGGGCCGATGAGCGCCGCCGCCGCCCAGGGGGGCAGCGGTTGTCCCGGACGGCGTCGATCAAGGCTGTGACATGGGATGCGCCCCATCCAGCGGGTGCCACATCCGCCCACCACGGCAGGATGCACTGCCCTGCCTCCGTGCCGATCAGCGATGCGACGGCAGCGGACAGCGCGGGCGAGTTGCACTCGGCGGGTGTGAGAAGGTTCGGCAATACGCTTACCAGTGCGCCAAGTGCGCCGACAACGGGGTCAACGTTCGGCACAAACGCCAGCACGCGGGCGAACCACGGATCGCGGAAGGTGGGCGCAACGATGTGTACGTCGGTTTCACCACGCAACGCTTGCAGCGTCGCGGCGAGAGCAGGGGAGCCAAGATGCATTGGGTTTGCTCCTTTCACAACATCACTCTCTTCATGATAGGCGCAGTGGCGCACCTATCGCCAGGGGGGACGTTGCAGCGTGATCGCGACGGATCGGTGGGAAGGGATGTCACGGGGGGTGTCAATGCCCCCACGCCGATCCGCTGGACGGCGAATGGAGTGGGCGCTTGCCCATCCGCGCACAGATCGTTCCACAGCGTCGCTGCGACAACCCTGGCGGCGCTCCAGCGTGAGGGCGTTCTTCCATACCGTCGGGGCGTCAAGCGTCGCCTGTCACCAGCGCCGGACAGCACGGGCGATGTCTTCTGTCTGGATCAGCAGCGCGGCGCGTGCGTCCCAGAGACCAATCAGCGCCGCCGACGTCCGGTATGCGCGACAGCGACGGTCTGGGGCGCGATTGGGATATCGCCGCCGCCATGCTTGTCAGGCGGGCGCGGCGTCGTTCGGCGTACGCGGCAGCAGCGGCAGCAATGGTCTGTCCTGCGCCCACAGCGTCTGCGTCGTCGCGTCCGTCCGACCGCCACCCCTGAAATAGTATGTGGAGGTGATGGGACTGTTTCTGCTATCAAGAACGTGCGCACAGGTGCGCACGGTTCTCTTCCTGCCCCGAAGGGTCCCGATGACCTTCTTCGTATCTGACAGGCGTGACTTTCCCGACTACGGCGGGGATGGTCCCCGACGCAGCGCCGCCATTGCTGGTCGGACTCGCCACGGGTAGGGCAGTTTCGGTTGCCAGCCGCGCGCACTATTATACACTATCACGTAGTATAAGTCAAGCTAGAGTCCACCTCCCTAATTATAACAATCGATCCGAACCGAAAGGTGCGGGAGCGTTGCTTATCGAACGCCATTGTCACGTTGTTCTTCCTCCTCGTACGACAGGCAGTCTGACACACACCGCCAGAGCTTTTGCTATAATGGCGAACATACGATCAAGCGCCAGGATGCTCTGAGAGGTGGATTGTGTCCGCACCACAACAGACCAGGGAGTTGAAGCCAACGTTGGTTCGCGTCGCCGAACCGGGTGATATTCCTGCCTGCAAATCCATCGCGGATGCCCATCGAAACGCGCTGGGCTTTATCGTTGCCGCTACGTTTGCAGATGCCATCCAACGCAACCAGTTGTTCGTCGCCGAGCGGGAAGGGGAGGTTGTCGGATTCGTGCGCTACAATCACCGGCGTCGCGGTCATGAGACCGCTTTGTACGACATCGGTGTGGCGCGTTCGGCGCAACGTCAGGGGATAGGACGATTGTTAGTCGAACGGCTCTGTGAATCGTGTCGATCGTCCGGACGTTGTGCTATTGTCTTGCGTTGCCCTGAGAACTTGCCTGCCAATGCGTTCTATGCACGTCTTGGCTTTCAGCGTATCAGCGTCGAACCTGGACGTCGTCGACCGCTCGTTCTCTGGCGCTTAACGCTCGCGGAGGCATCATGCGCTTTGTCGCTTCAGCCACGTTGAAGCGCTCTGATTGGCGCGGCTTGCTTGAACGCTGGGAACGGGCCGGTCAAGGGCGCGATCCTTTTCGAGAGATCATCCTTACCCCCTTGCCCGGTCTCTCTGAACCGACGACCGTTCAGTTTGTTCGTGACCATTTTGTCGGTCGCAGCACCATATGGTTCGACTCTGGCGGCTACTTTGTCCAACAGGGTGAAATTACCTATGAAGATCTGTATGGTCGGCTCATGGAATGGTTTCTCCACAATCGCTGGGCGGATGTCTATGTTCTCCCGGATTATGTCCCTTCTTCCGATCTCAGCGAAGAGGAGGTTGCCGGTCGTATTCACGCAACCATCAGCATTACCCGACTCTTTTCTCGTGAACTCCCTGCAGATATTCGTCAGAAAGCGTTGCCTGTCGTTCAGGGTCATACCCGTGAACAAATCCGAGCGTGTGTGGATGCCTATCTTGATATGGGATACCGTCGATTAGGCTTCGGAAGCTTTGACACAACAGGACCTGGCAAGGATATTAATATTCTTACTCGTCGCGCACTCAGTAATCTTGAGTTCTTGCAAGATCTGGCAGCACGTTTTGGATTTCAGACCCATACGTTTGGCATTGGCGCCCCAGCGCTCATACCCGTTCTTTCCATGTTGGGCGTCGATAGTTTTGATAGTTCTTGCTGGATTCGCACAGCAGGTTTTGGAAATGTGTTGTTGCCTTTTCTTGGACGACGAAATGTATCCCACGGAATGCTGCGAGAAATTGGCGGATCAACATATAACGCAAAGAGTTTTGCTGAACTCAAGGCGCTGACCGATCATCATTGCCCTTTTTGCGAATCATTTGAACTTCTCCAGGAGGATCGCCTTGATCAGGCGCTTCATAACCTGTTCGTGATTCACGACACTGTTACAGCATTGGAACGGGGTATTGACACATTGACGTCAGAAGTTCGATTGATGATTGGCGAGTCGCGTTATCTTCGACAACGAACGAAACGATTATGACAACATTTCACGTTCGCCATGATTTTCATCCCACCCTGGCGCGTGAGGCGCTGCTCCTTCTCCAAAACGCTCCGGTCAACGACGAGCAGGACGTTTTGGCGCTGGCACGTTCTCACGACTTCGAGATAGGTCGCCGTCAGTCGCCGGCAAAGGTTTTTGCTTCGCTCCGGGACCTGGGTCTGGTCTATCGAGAAAACCGACATACGCCCCTGACATTGACTCCCCTTGGGCGCCATCTGGCTGATGTCGCAATCCGGGATACGCTGCTGCTGGCTGAGTTGATCCATCTGCGCTACTGTTGGCTCTGGACGCCTGAAACTGGTGGTGAAGGCTTTGCCTGGGCGTATCAGACCGTCGCCGGACTTCTGTGGGATGAAGCGCCGACGTCGATTGATACGGATCGCCTGGTCGCTACGGTTATCACCGGCGCTGAAGATCGGTTCGCCGTCAAAGGAGTCTCGTTTAGCCCATCGAGCGTGTTGGGTATCTTACACTGGTTGCGTGCATTAAGTCCTCCGTGCATCATCGCAAACACATTTCATCGGCGACCATCCTGCGCACCAGAGGCGCTCCTGATCACGCTCGAAGCTCTCGCGACAGTCAGCGGAGTCCCGTGTGGCGCCGCACTTCGCCTTAACGCATCAACGCGACGCCGCGCATGCCGCATCCTGCTGATCGATGGAGAGGCGTTTGATGAAACACTGGGCCAGCTTGAGGATCTTGGGAGCGTGATACGTCGGACTGGCGACGGCGGCGAGATGGTTCTATTGCGTGAGTCACCGCTTCCTCATCTTGCACCCCAAAGGATGTGCCAATGAGTCGCCTGTCTGCCATTGCTGCAAAGGATCCTATCGTTCCGACGTTTCGTGCGTGCGCCCTGCGTGACGACCCTGCCGATGTGCGGGACACTTATGCCTGGCATGCCAGCACCTATGTCGAGCAACCGGCGCTCGCAGATCTGCGTCGGTCCTTTGTTGATGCTGTTCTTCGGGCGCAGACGCCGAAAGCCTGCCTGATCGCTCCCTTTGGTTATGGAAAAACTGCTTCGGTGATCGGACTGTGGAACGCCTGCTCGCAGGGAGGACTGCTTGTGGCGCCTCCGATTTCATGTAACTCATTCACTGAGCTGGCAGGCGCGATCTACGATTGGCTCGCCTTTGCGCTGCCGGACCTGGCGCCATCGCTTGCCGAAGCTCACGATACGTTTCTGGTCAGCAGCGCCGAGAGCCTTGCTTGCCATGATGAACGCGTCTTTGGCATCCCGTTCGATCAGACCATAACAGCGATCCGCGATAAGCTGCAGCGTGGCTATCTGGACTTCGATGATGTCAGTATCAACCTGCTCGCCTTTATCGATCAGGCGACCGCTATCGCGCAATTGGCTGGCTATAGCGGACTGGTGGTGATGATCGATGAGTTCCAGCAGTTGCTTGGGAACGCGAACAAAGGAACGCTTACCGCCCTTCGCCAGTTTATCTGGGGACTACGCGTGCGTAAGATACCCTTTGGTCTGGTGATGACCATGGATCCTGACACGGAGCGCACCCTGTCTGACCGGGCTGGCGATATTCTGCACCGAATCAAGGACGATGGATTCTACGACTAGACGCTTGTTTACCAGATGAGGATTATGACCATTCTATGGAGCGAAGCAGGTGGTGGCACTCACCGCGCCTAACACTCGCTGCAGCCGACCGCGCTGCGCGCGGCGGCTGAGCTTGGCCGTTAGGCCGCTTGTCTCCCTATGGGGCTTCATAGACAGATGATTAAGGAGTTGTTTCGGTGATGAGTGAAACTACGACCTTAGCCTTACCGCTTGTCGTAAGAGAATCTCATAGTCTCTATCGTTCTAAGATCGCGATTGGTTACACAAGAACCTGTTCGTGTCTGCCTAATCATCTGAACTGTTTGACGGCAAAGGAGTGGATCAAATGCCAGCTTGGGGTCTGGCAATTCGTTTATGAAGGCAGGGACATCCGTGATAAAAACGTCCATCCGGCGACATTTCCGATTGCGCTCTCCAAAAGGGTTATCAGT
>Ga0308399_1000760_pt1 | contig 11123 bp, 10 predicted proteins | sample HotsprSampOS1260_FD_202367 | JGI IMG/M metagenome (GOLD analysis project Ga0308399, IMG submission 202367) | Hot spring phototrophic mat microbial communities from Octopus Spring, Yellowstone National Park, Wyoming, United States - 20060914_OS12-60 ... | reverse complement strand
GGTCCTGCTAATCTGCGCGCGAACTCAGGTGACGCATGACTGATGGCGCGGTAAAGAATAAACCTACAGGGCCACACTCGCTGGCTGAGCCCTCTGTTGGTCACCGAGCGCAGCGAGGTTACCCTTGCAAGGCGCAGGCGCGGCGGCTGAAAGCGCTCGCTCACCCGTCGCGGTTGCTCATCGTTGAGGAACTGGCCCGCGCGGAACGGTGCGTGTGAGAACTGGCCGAACTGGTCGGCGCGGACATGTCCACCGTGTCGCGTCACCTGGCGTTGCTGCGGGAAGCCGGGATCGTGACCGACGAAAAACGCGGCGCGCAGGTGTTCTACCGGCTGCGCACCCCGTGCGTGCTGAACTTTTTCGAGTGCCTCGCGCAGTTGGAACGCGCCGGACGCAAGGAGGAACTGTCGCATGTGGCTTGACCTGTTGAAAGCCGGCCTGCTGGCGGTTTGGGATTACGTGGCGCTGCACGTGATCACCTGCCTGGTGCCGGCGTTCCTGCTGGCGGGCGCGATGGTCACGTTCGTGTCGAAAGAGGCCATCATGCATTACCTCGGCGCCGCGACGCATCGGCTCAAGGCGTTTGCGCTGGCGGCGGGCGGCAGTTTCTTCGTGGCGGCGTGCTCGTGCACCGTCATCCCCGTGAGCAGCGGACTCTACTTCGGCGGGGCGGCCATCGGGGCGGCGTTCGTCCTGCTCTGGGTAGCACCCGCGTCCAACATTCTGGCCCTGGTTTACACCGGCAGCGTGCTCGGGCCGGGTCTCCTGCTGGCGCGCCTCATCACCGCACTGCTCATGGCCTTTGCGGTCGGCTGGGTCATGACGGTGGTTTTCTATCGCGAAGACCGGGAACGCCTGGCGGCGCTGGCCGCCGCGCAACCTGCGGGCAACCCCGGCACTCCCGGCGCGCCGCTCCGCGTCATGACGCGACACGACGTGATCCTGTTAATCCTCATCGTTCTTTCCCTGCTCGCGCCCAACTACCTCATCCAAAAAGGCCCGTTCTGGGAGAAGGTGGTCGTGTGGGCCGTGGCCACGGTGGCCGTGGGAGGATACGCGTTGCGGGTCAAATCGAAGGACGAGCTGAAACGCTGGCTCAGCGAGACGTGGTGGTTCGTGCGGATCATTTTTCCGCTGCTGCTGTTGGGCGTGTTCGTCGTGGGCATGATCGGGAAGGCGTTGCCGGAGGCCTGGGTGCAACGCTGGCTGGGCGGCAACAGCCTGCAGGCGTCGTTCCTGGCCACCCTGCTCGGGAGCGTGAGTTATTTCGCCACCATGACCGAGGCGCCGTTCGTGGACACGCTCTTGAAAATGGGCATGGGCAAAGGGCCGGCCCTGGCGCTGTTGCTGACCGGGCCGGGCTTGAGCCTGCCGAACTGGCTGGCTATCGCACGCGTGTTCGGCCCGAAAAAGGCCGTCGTTTACGTTTCCACCATCATCGTGTTGGGCACGCTGGCCGGGTGGCTGGCGGGCCAATGGGTCTTTTGAACCGTGAACTCAAACCCCGAAAGGAATCTGCCTATGAAAATCGAAATCCTCGGACCCGGTTGTCCGCGTTGTCAGGAAACCGAACGGCGCGTCAGGAACGCCCTGGCCAGGAGCGGCATTGACGCGGAAGTCACGCACATCTACGACCTCAAAGAAATCGCCAGGCGCAAGGTCATATTCACCCCGGCCGTTGCCATTGACGGCGAGGTCAAAATCAGCGGCAAAGTGCCGACCGAAACCGAAATCCTTCAGCTCTTGAAACCATGAACCCACGCTCCGTGGGTTTTGTCGGTGGCGGGCGCATCACCCGCATCTTTCTCGAAGGCTGGCAGCGCGCCGGCAAATTGCCTGCCAGGATTCGCGTCAGCGACTGCCACGCGGACGCGTTGGCCAGGCTCAAGGCTCGCTTCCCGGGCGTTGAAACCAACGCCGGCTCTGCCACAGCAGCCGCGCAGGACATTGTCTTCCTGGCCGTGCACCCGCCCGTGATGGCGGAGGTCTGCGGCGGCATCCAAGGCGCGCTCAAACCCGACGCGCTGGTCGTGTCGCTTGCGCCCAAGTTCACCGTGGCCCGGCTGACGGAATTGCTCGGCGGGTTTGCGCGCATTGCGCGGGTGATCCCCAACGCGCCGTCGCTCATCGGGCAGGGCTACAACCCGGTGAGCTTTGCGCCTGCCCTGACGGCGTCGGACCGGTCGGACCTCAAGAGCCTGCTCGAACTGCTGGGCGAGTGCCCTGAGGTCGCCGAGGAAAAACTCGAGGCCTACGCCGTGCTCACCGCGATGGGGCCGACCTACCTGTGGTTTCAATTGCAGGCCCTACGCGAGGTTGCCGCCGGCCTCGGCCTGAGCGAGGCCGAGATCACGCCGGCGCTCAAGCGCATGGTCTGCGGCAGCACGCGCACCTTGCTGGAATCCGGCCTCACGCCGGCCGAGGTCATGGACCTGATCCCGGTTAAGCCGCTGGCCGAGATGGAAGCGCAAGTGACCGAGCTTTACCGCACGCGCCTGCCGGCCATTTACAACAAGATCAAACCATGAAAAAGCCCGTAAAACTCCTCATCGTCGCAGCTCTGGCGGTGGCAGTGATCACCGCCGTGGCACTGAAGCACAACCAACAGAACACAAGCCCCTTGGCCAATGCTTCCGCAATCGTTGCCGCACCGTCTGCGGTTGCGGACAGCGCCGCGGCTGCCCCGGCGACGCCGGCTACCGGCCCGACCGTCGCCGCCAAGTTGCCCAAGCTGCTCGATTTGGGCGCGGACAAGTGCATTCCATGCAAGATGATGGCGCCGATTCTCGAAGAGCTGAAGCGCGAGTATGCCGGCCGTCTGGAGGTCGAGTTCATTGACGTGTGGAAAAACCCCGACGCCGGCCAGCGCTACGGCATCCAGATGATCCCCACGCAAATTTTTTACGACGCCGAGGGACGCGAGCGGGCGCGCCACGTCGGCTTTATCGGCAAGGACGACATTCTGGCCAAGTTTCGCGAACTGGGCGTGGAGCTGACCCCAAAATGAACGGTTGAGAGGCGAGCGTGGAACAGCTCTTCACCACCCTGAGCCGTGCCGTCGAAGGTGCGCCGTTGCTGGCCCTCGCCGCGGCTGCCGTTTGGGGCGTGTTGAGCATCGTGCTCAGTCCGTGTCATCTGGCGAGCATCCCGCTCATCGTTGGGTTCATCAGCGAGCAGGGCCAGGTGACGGTGCGACGGGCGTTTTGGACCGCGACGCTCTTTGCCGTGGGCATCCTCATCACCATTGCAGCCATTGGTGCCGTTACGGCAGCAGCAGGGCGGATGATGGGCGACGTGGGGCGTTACGGGAATTACTTCGTCGCAGTCGTATTTTTTGTCGTGGGCCTGCATCTGGTGGGCGTGATTTCCATGCCGTGGTCCGGGCCGGGCCAGGTGAACATGAAACGCAAGGGCCTGCTGGCAGCGCTCTTTCTGGGGCTGGTCTTCGGCGTGGCGCTTGGCCCGTGCACGTTCGCCTACATGGCACCGATGTTGGCCGTGACCTTCAAGCTGGCGGCGACGAACTTCCTCTACGGCGCGCTGCTCCTACTGGCCTACGGCGTCGGCCATTGCAGCGTGATTGTCGCAGCGGGCGCGTTGACCGAGCTGGTTGAGCGCTGGTTGCAATGGAACGAGCGGTCAAAAGCCGTCACCGTGCTTAAAATCATCTGCGGCATACTGGTCATGCTCGCAGGCCTCTGGTTAATCTATACCGCGCCGTGACCGTCACTTCAGTGAGTCCGAACTGATCCTGCCAGGGAAACAACAGAGCGACGTGGTTACAGATACTGTTGCTGACGGTGCTTTTAAGCGGCTGCGCCACGCAACCGCAGAGCGGAACTGGTCAAGCCTTCCGAATCTTCCATCGCCCGGAGCACGCGGGGCGGTTGGCGATCGTGATACTCGATCCGATCGAGGCTCTGGGCCAGTCAAGTCTTGCGGAGCCGTCGCACCCCGCGCAACCAGACGATGGAGCGCCGGTTCCATTGCCGTTCCACCCGGTCGGTCGAAAACGGGCGTTTAAGCCTACGCGGGCACAAAGGCGCTTGGTCAAACCAAACGCAAGCGCCGTGACGTATGGAAAAGCCCTGCTATTGCCTGGCTCGAGAGTGGCCGGGCAGAGAGGCAGCCGAGCCGGCAGCAGAGCGCATGCGGAGCAGCGAAGAGCTGGGAGCTGGGCACCACCGTTGCTGGGCATGGGGCCAAGGGGATGATGCCAGCACAGCCGGGGGCAAGGCCTTTTGGCGAGGTCAGGGTGGCCCATGCTCCTTGCTTGCTGGCAAAAGCCCCAGCGATAGGAGGTGGGTATGCGCGCCATCGGGACGTTGTTCGCCCTCTTGGTTTGGGGCGCGGTGTGGAAGGGCAGCGGCGAGTCGACGGATCGGCCCGGGGAATCGACTGACGTGGTGTGGGCTGCCCGGGTCTGGCAGACGGACGAGGGGTTGCCGGACAACTCGGTGTATGGGCTGGCGCAGGGCGAGGACGGTTATCTATGGGTGGCTACCCATGGGGGGCTGGCGCGGTTCGACGGGGTACGGTTTCAAGAATTTTCGCTGACTCATTTGCCCGGAGTGCCGAACCGGGTGGTGCGAGCATTGTACTTGGACCGGAGGGGCCGGATGTGGTTGGGAATGGACCGCGGGCCGGTGGTGTGTGTGAGCCGGCAGAGCGTGCGGGTGTACGGGGCGCAGGAGGGTCTGCCGGACCTGCGGATTGAGGGGTTTGCCGAGGCGGCGGATGGCAGCGTTTGGGTGATCTATTCGACCGGCGCGTTGACGCGAATTGACGGCCATCAGGTCCAGCAGCACCCGAGCCCCGGCGGGATGCCCGGGGACAAGACCGATCTCACCTCGGACATGGCGGGGCGATTGTGGTTTGGCCGCGGATCGCACCTTGGACTGGTACAGAATGGTCGATTCGAGGTGTTGCGGGTGTTGGAAGAGCCGATGACCTGCCTGGCGGCGGCGCGGCGTGGGGGAGTGTGGATTGCGACCGCGACGCGGCTGTTGTGGTTCGACGGAGTTGAGACGGTGCGGGAGGTAGTGAGCTGGCCGGCACCGTCGCGCCCCGTAAGTCCGCGATTGCTTTGGGAGGACCAGGGTGGGGGTATCTGGGTGGGGACGGCCGCGCATGGGTTGGGTCGGTTTCATGCGGGCCGGTTTACGTGGGTGCCGACCAGTCATCGGGAGATTACCAGTCATCGGGAGATTTTTTGTTTGGCGGAGGATCACGAAGGTAACGTGTGGGTGGGGACTGGTGGGGGCGGGCTGAACCGACTGCGACCACGACGGATCGAACTCTGGGGACCGGAGCGGCGGCTACCGTTTGAGTCGGTGCGGACGGTATGCGAAGACAGTGAGGGGCGGCTTTGGATCACGACCATGGATGGCCGGCTGGCTCGGGAGGGCGCAAGCGGATGGGAAGAGTGGACGGTACGAGGGGACTGGCCAGGGGGCACAGCGATGTGCGTGGCGGCGGATCCTGCCGGGGGCGTGTGGGTGGGGGCGCGGGAACGCGGATTGTACCGATGGAACGGGCACTGGGTGCGCCTTTTGCAGCGAAGCGATGGTTTGAGGGATATGTCGATTCGGTCACTGTGCGTGGTGGGTCCGGAAGAAGTGTGGATGGCCGGGGCGAGCCAGCCGGTGATTCAGCGATGGAAGGCGGGCAATTTTTGACCTACGAGTTGCCTGCCGGCACGCGGTCGATTCGGGCGCTGACGGTAGATTCGGCGGGCGAGGTGTGGGTGGGGACGGCGGATGGGCTGTTGCTGCGGGTCACGGGCGACGGGCTTCGGGACGAGACGGTACTGGTCGAGGGGCGCGCGCCTTCGATTCGTTCGTTGCATGCCACGCCGGACGGGGCCGTTTGGGTGGGGTATGCCGGCTACGGGCTGGGGCGGTGGTTTCACGGGCAGTGGGTGCGGCTGACCTCGGCGCAGGGATTGGGGGAGGATTACATCTCGCAGATTGTGGCCGATGGGGCGGGTCGCCTTTGGTTTGGGGGAAACAGGGGCATTTTTCAGGCTACGCTGGCGGATTTGAACGCGGCGGCTCAGGGCACGGGCTAAGTGCATTCGATTTCCTACGGTCGGGGCGAGGGGCTGCCTGCGTTGGCGGCCACTTACGATAGTACGCCCGCGTCGGTGCGGCGTCGGGATGGTCGGGTGGTGATTGCGACGCGCCTCGGGTTGGCGGTGATTCATCCGGCGGTGCTGGGGCGGGAAGCGGTACCGCCGCCCGTCATTGTGGAGCGGGTGACGGTGGATGATCGCATCGGGGCGTTGTACGACAGCCGGTTCCCACTCTGGAATCATCCAGGGGAGGTCCCGCCGGACCTGAAGAGCCCGGGGTGGAACGGGCGGCTGCGGCCGGGACATCGCAAGGTAGAATTCGAATTTACCGCGCTGACGTATGCGGCTCCGGAGAACGTGCACTTTCGGTATCGACTGGAAGGTTTTGACGACGCCTGGGTAGAAGCCGGATCGCGGCGTGTGGCCAGTTACCCGCGTTTGCCGCCGGGGCGGTATCGCTTTTGCGTGACGGCGGGGACGGCTGCAGGGGTCTGGAACGAGGCCGGGGCGGGTCTGGCGATGGTGGTTCAGCCATTTGTGTGGCAGACGTGGTGGTTTCGATTGAGCGCCGGAGTTGCGTTCACCTTGTTGGTGGGGGCGGTAGTGCGGTGGGTATCCTTTCGACGCCTGCGGGATCGGCTGCGGCAGTTGGAGCAACAGGCAGCCCTTCAGCGGGAACGGGCGCGGATCGCCAAAGACATCCATGACGACGTGGGCGCTAGTCTGACGCAGATTGCGCTGCTGTGTGATCTGGCCCAGCAGGAGCCCGAGGCCTCTCAAGCCTTGAACGGGGCTCTGTCGAGGATCGCCGCCACGGCTCGGCAGGCGGTGCGTGCGCTGGATGAGATTGTGTGGGCGGTCAATCCGCGGAATGACTCCCTGGCGCAGATGATCGATTATGCGGGGCAATTTGCCCTGGATTATCTGCGACTGGCCGGGATCCGGTGCCGGCTGGATCTGCCCGAACCCACGCCGCACCGGGCCATGGCGAGCGATGTTCGTCACAACTGTTTTTTGGTGGTGAAGGAGGCGCTGCACAACATTGTCAAGCACGCGCGGGCCACGGAGGTGTGGCTGCGCGCCCGTGTGGCGGCGGAGGGGCTGCATCTGGAAATCGAAGACAACGGGGTGGGGTTCCAACCGGCCGGGGAGACGGTGGGTGCGGATGGATTGCGGAACATGGTGCAGCGGATGACCGAGGTGGGCGGGCAGTGCGAAATTGACAGCCGCCCGGGCGCGGGCACGCGGGTGCGGTTGTTTGTGCCGTGGCAGCGCCGGGCGCCCCACCTCCAACGTTTGTCGGGTTGCCTGCGGTCGGGGCCTCCGTCAGTTTGAGCCGACGGCATAACAGGTCATGGCGATTCGAGTCACCATCGTGGAGGACAACCAGGGGATGCGAGAGGGCCTGCGCGAACTGGTGGCGCGGGCGCCGCAATTGACCTGTGCAGGGGCGCATGCCACCGGGGAGGAGGCCCTCCGACATTTCGAACAGGAGGCGCCGGACGTGGTGCTGATGGACATCAATTTGCCGGGCATGAGCGGAATCGAATGCGTGGTCCGGATGAAGGTGCGCCGCCCGGCCACGCAGGTGCTCATGTTGACGATGTACGAGGACAGCGAGCTGATCTTCGAATCGCTCCGGGCCGGAGCCAGCGGGTACCTGCTGAAGAATCAGCCGGCCACCGAGCTGGTACAGGCCATCGAGCAGGTGCACGCCGGCGGGGCACCGATGTCCATGCGAATTGCCCGCAAAGTGGTGGCTTATTTTCAGCAGATCAGTCAGCCGCGCTCGGAGATGGAACAACTGACGCGCCGGGAACAGGAGATTCTTGCGTTGCTGGCCCGGGGATATCTGTACAAGGAGATTGCGGATCTGCTGGGGATCAGTCTGAGCACGGTCCGCACCCATTTGCACGCGATCTACGAAAAGTTGCACGTGCAGTCGCGCACCGAGGCGGTGGTGAAATATTTGGGCGGGGAGTGCAAAGGGTAAGGCGGGCGCTCAGGCCAAAGGCCGGTGAGCCATTGGGGACCGGTCCTGTGCCCCACAGTGGTCGGGGACTTTGCGGCCGTGCGGCGGCTGTGGGCTGGCAGACGGCTTCAGTGGGACCGAGGCAGGGCAAAAGCCACGTAGGCATCTCCAGAGGGAGTGCCCATTTTGCCGCCTCCGCAGGCGATGACCACGAATTGTCGGCCGTTCACTTCGTAGGTGGCCGGCGTGGCATAGCCGCCGGCAGGTAGCTTGGTCTGCCAGAGCAATCGGCCGTTGCGGCGGTCGAAGGCGCGGAACTTCTCGTCCTTGGTGGCCGCAATGAAGACCAAGTCGCCCGCCGTGACCAGGGGCCCGCCATAGTTTTCCGTGCCCGTGGGCGGCAGACCTTGGGCCGTCAGTTCGGGCAGTTCGCCCAGCACGACCTGCCAGCGGTACTCGCCCGTGTTCAGGTCGATGGCGTTGAGCGTGCCCCAGGGTGGTTTAACCGCGGGATAGCCGTCCGGATCCAGCCAACGGTGGTAGCCAGTGGAAACGAAAGGAACGCGGCCGAGAGGGTTGGCTACAGTGCCAGGCCGGTGCGGAGCATTGGGCTGGATGTCAGAGCCCTTGCGGTCTGGATAGAGAAGAAAGTCGGCCAAGGCTTCTTTTTGGGCAGCGGAAAGAAAACCGAAGGCGGGCATGCTGCCACGCCCCGTCTCTAAGAGTTGAAGGATGGCTTCACGGCTAAGTCTTTGTTCCAGGCCCAATAGGGAGGGGACCTTTTGTCCGCGCGCAGTCTGACCCTCGCGATTTAAACCGTGGCACACGGCACAGATCTGCAGGTACAGACTGCGGCCATCTGCAGGGGCCGCTCCTGAAGCACCCGCCGGCACTTCCACCATCGTGACAATCCAGGGCATCTCATTGGCATTGACATAGAGCACCCCCTCCGGATCCGCGGCCGCGCCGCTCCATTCGGCCCCGCCATCAAACCCCGGAAAAATGATGGTACCCTCCCGGCTAGGCGGTTGGAAGGGGGCATGCGGGCGCAATCGCGCAAAGCGCTCCAGCACGGCCCGGTGCGCAGCGGGGGTTCGATCCGTGAGCTCGGCATAGGTAAGGAGCTGTCGAGCAAACGGCGCGGGCCGAAGCGGTACAGGCTGGGTGGGCCAGGCTGATTCACCGGGCAAGTCGCTGGCCGGTACGGGTCGTTCTTCGATGGGGAAGAGGGGCTCGCCGGTGACCCGGTCGAAGACGAAAACGTGACCGGACTTGGTGACCTGGGCCACAGCGTCCACGCGTCGGCCGTTGCGGGTGAGAGTAACCAGGTTGGGCGGGGCGGGCAGGTCCCGGTCCCAGAGGTCGTGATGGACGAACTGGAAGTGCCACAGCCGCCGGCCAGTGCGCGCATCGAGGGCCAACAAACAGTTGGCATAAAGATTCTGGCCCAATCGGTCGCCCCCCCACATGTCGTAAGTGGCCGAACCGGTCGGCACATACACGATGCCGCGCCGGCGATCCACGGCCATGCCGGCCCAGCAGTTGGCGCCGCCTGTATATTGCTAGGCCTTTGGCGGCCAGGTCTCATAACCAAGTTCACCGGGATGCGGAATGGTATGAAATCGCCAGACCAACCGCCCGGTCCGGATGTCGTAAGCACGGATGTGCCCCGGCGCGGCAGGCTCCGGCCCCTCGCCCACGCGCATGGGCAGAATCAGCAGGTCCTCAAACACCGCAGGCGGACTGGTCCCTACCACATACAAGCCGCGCACATCCCGGCCGAGGTCCTCCCGGATGTCCACCCTCCCATTTTGACCAAAGCTCGGGATCAGCCGACCGGTCTGGGCATCCACCGCCACGAGGTAGGGGCCTGCCGTATACAGCAAGCGCGCATGGGTGCCGTCTCGCCAGAAAACCATGCCCCTCTGGATGCCTGCGCCCGATTGAAGTAGGCCCGCCTGCACCGGATCGAATCGCCACAATTCACGGCCTGTGGCGGCGTCAAGGGCGAAGAGTTTCAGTTGGGGCGAAATTCCGTAGAGGACGCCATCGATGACGAGCGGGTTGCATTGAATTTGGGAAAGGTTGTCCGCACGGGCATCGCCACTGCGGTAGATCCAGGCCACTTCAAGCCGATGGACATTGCGCCGATGGATTTGACGCAATTCGGAATACTGGCTGCTTTCCGGGTCTCCCAGGTAGGTGTCCCAGTTACGGCCGGCTGCGCCCTTCGCCGCCGGGATCCACAAACACAGCCAGAGACTTGCAACGAGCCAAGGCAGCGCCTTCGGGATCCTAGTTGCGCAGGGCGAGCGGTGCGACGGAAGGCCACGTTCCGCCAACAGCTTGGTTGTGGGCAAGTCAGCTCGAGATGCTCGAAGGGACGGTACGGTCATGCAACGCGCTGGATTAGTACATGAACGCTGGTGATTTGTCGAGCTCGGGTCTATTGGAGTGAAACCCTCAGCGTGAGTCGTGCAGCTCCGGTCCTGGCCAGGGCTCCTGAACGGGGCGGCGGGGGAAACGGATGATGCCAAGAGGAGATGGGCACGGGCATTGCTTGCGGCAGCCCAATGAAGCGCCGTTGGCAAGCTGGGTCTGCCAAAGATGCGCGCATGGAGGAGGGTGGCTCCACCGACTACTGGCCCTCAGCCCTGCGACCGCTTTGGCGGCGGGGCGGGGCGTTCCGAGGGGAGCCATGTTCGGCCGGCGCTCCGGCCGTCCCAACGCGGATTGCAAACGGACTTTGTGAGCTGCGGCGTCGCTCGGCTGCAGGACTTAGCAGGCAGCGGGCACTGTGGTTGCTCGGACATTTGCAGCGGCTTTTTGCATCGAAGAGCTGCTGGGTGGCGCCTGAATCCTTACCGACCAGGGTAAAAGGTTCACCCGGAGGGTGAACAAAATACCGGTCGGGGCGGTCTAATCTGGCATGGCCAAATTCATCACGCTCAAGCCCCAGAGGTTTTTCGTCGAATTCCGCCACTCCCACCAGGCCAGTGTGCATGGCGGGCAGTTGGCCGTGGCCGCCTTGCTGGAGGAGTTTGGTCTGGCCGAACGCATCGAGCGCGAGCCGGCGCT
>Ga0308399_1000736_pt1 | contig 11300 bp, 9 predicted proteins | sample HotsprSampOS1260_FD_202367 | JGI IMG/M metagenome (GOLD analysis project Ga0308399, IMG submission 202367) | Hot spring phototrophic mat microbial communities from Octopus Spring, Yellowstone National Park, Wyoming, United States - 20060914_OS12-60 ... | reverse complement strand
TTTCTCCTTCCAGTACTCTTGTGTACGTTCTTTCAAGCCTTGTTTCGTCAGTCGTGTGGTCATCTCCCCACTCCCCTCTTTCTCAGCAAGGTTTCGCAATACACCTTTGTTACGCACCAATACAACTAGTGTACCACGAGTTTTCCCCATCCTACCCCATCCCCCTCACCATACACCTCACCACTGCTGCTGAAGAACAATCACATCCTCCTGTGATTGTGCGTTTCACGCGCTCTGCTATACTCGTTCAAGGAAACCGGCAAAACGCTCGCGCAGGAAACGGTAGTCGAGCGGTGCGTTGTCAGGGAGGTTCCAGGCAACGCGGCATTCGGACAGGATTGCGGTTTTGTGGGTGTTGACGGTGTTGAGCGTAATGTTGAGATGATTCGCCACTTCATCAGGGCGCATGCCCTTTGCAAAGGCGCGCAGCACGTCGCGCTGACGCGGGCTGAGCCGTTCCCACACCTGGCGACACTGTGGTTCGTCGATGGCGATCAGACGCTGCAACTGCTCCTGCACTGCCTGCATCGATGTCAGAGCCAGTGCGCGCAGTGCTGGAAAGTAGGTGCTCCAAGGCACGATCGGCGCCTGGATCAACTGCACGCCATCGGATGGATTCACGTGCATCATCGCGCCATCCTTGACTCGTTGCAGTGTCTCCTCCGGCGTGTACATGTGCCAGATGCGATCCTGATGGTCGCAGAGCAAGGCTGCAGCCGACATTGCCAGCAGTGCCAGCATGCGCCGACCGCCGCTCAGACAGAGGTGGAGCCGTCGTCCCTCATTCTTCAGGTCGGCGATCAGGGTGCGGATGCTCTGCCATGCGACTTCAGCATCGGCGGCGGTGCGGATGTCGGTCAACTCAACGCCGTTGACGCCGACCGGCGCCCGACGCAGGCGGCAGCGCTGGCTGGTGTGGGCGTAATAGTCGTTGGGGAACTCCTGTTGCAGGCGGTTCAGCGCCTGGCGCGTGCGTGGACTGGCGAGCGAAAGGTGGATCAGATACACGTCCGTAATCGGTTCACCCCGCGCAAGCAGCGCATCGAGGGCAAAGGTCACGATCTGCGGCTGACCGCCCAACGTGGCGACCAGCGTGGTGGTATGTGCGAGTTCCGAGTTGGTATCTGTCATGACACGATGTAACACGATGTCACAAGGAGGAAATGCCGATGAATCCCCTTCCTGCCGTCGTGATCGGCGGTCCGCCGCACAGCGGCAAATCGGTGTTGACCTATCTGCTGACGCAGCGACTGCGCACGTTAAGGGTTGAACACTACGTGCTGCGCGCCTGTCCCGACGGCGAAGGCGACTGGAGCCAGGAAACGCCGCCTGAACGAGTGCGCCTGCTGCGTCAGAAGGGACAGTTCAGCCAGGATTTTGTCGACCGCGTCTGCCGCGACCTGGCGCAGCGTCACCTGCCGCTCATCGTCGATGTCGGCGGAAAACCGACGTCTGACCAGGAACGGATCCTTGACCAGTGCACCCACGCGGTGCTCATCTCCGCGAACGAGGCAGGGTTGAAAGAGTGGCGCGACCGCTTCGAGCGCCATGGCTTGCCGATCATCGCCGAACTGCGTTCCGTGCTCATCGGTGAGGATCGCATCGACGCCGAAACACCGGTGCTGCGCGGGCAGATTGCCAGCCTGGAACGCTCCAACCGCGTTGGCAGTCCGATGGTCGAGGCGCTGGCGCAACGGTTGCAGCGCCTCATGACCTATACCGACGCTGACCTGAAATCGTATCATCTCGCCCACGCCCCCACCGAACTGGTCGTCAATGTGGATCACCTTGCCCGGTGGGTTGGGCTGTCGCTGGAGCAGCACCGATTGCTGCCGGAGCACATCCCTCAAGCTCTTGAGTATACACCGCGGGAGACTCCCCTCTCCATCTACGGTCGCGGTCCCAACTGGCTCTACGCAGCGCTGGCGCTGCACGCCGCACCGCACCAGGTCTATCTCTTCGACCCGCGCATGGGATGGATTCCGCCGGCTTCGCTCCACTGCGCACCATCGGCGGCATCGGCTGCGGTTGCATGGAACATCGAACCATTTTCGACGCACACCTGGATCGAACTGACGCCGACTCAGCCCTATCTCGACTATGACGATGTCAACGGCACGGCGCTGCCCGCGCTCGATCCATCGCATGGCGTTGTACTCAGTGGAAAACTTCCGTTCTGGTTGCTGCTCGGCGCAGTGCTTGCCTATCGCCATCACCCGTGGCTTGGCGTCGTTCAGGCGCAGCAGTATGACGAGTGCATTGTGGTGATGAGCAGGGATGCAGCGTATCAGCCGGGCGCCTGCTTCCACTTCAGAACCGATCCTCATCACGGAACGACCGTCGGGAGCATCACGCAGGAATGCTAGCGCCAATTATATATGAGGTCTCGAAACGGAACAACCTGCCAGGTGCGTTCTTGCGAACATATCTCTCGGTGGAGCAGGTGACGCATTTGTGAAGGATATTCATGGTACACTTGAAGCGTTGCTGTCCCGGTTTTCCGGCGCGCAGTGAAATTGCGACAGCAGGGATGTCTTATCTGAGAAAGAGAGGGAAATGGGTTCGCGGCGCTGTGCGTGGGGGAGGGAATGCCCCTGTCAACCCAGGAATCAGCAGAGGAGTCGGGCATGATCACCTATACCGGACATCCATTCGTCGATACGGGGTTTGCCGTAATCACCGCTTTTGTACGAAAACAACGTTTTGCTGATCTCACCAACGACGATTTTCAGCAGATCGCCGACTATATCGAAGCGAACTATGTGCGACAGCCCTTGCGCAGCTTTTTGACCGTGGCGTTTACCAGTAATGCATGGTTCGCTCAACCGGCGTTCAATCCCGACCGGTCCAACCTGTCGCCGGAAAAACAGGCTGAAGCGCGTGAGAAGCGCCAGTACTGGGCGGATCGGCATTTGCGCCAGTGGCGGCAGAGCGCCGCTGGACTCGAAACCTGTCTCTTCACCGGCTTACCGGCAGCAGGTCTTGAGTTATCGCAGAAGTTGCAACCGGGACGGGTAGGACGGGCGCAAATGCCATTGCTTCAGGGTGATGATGCGATCAACTTCTTTATCAATGGCGACCCCGGTTTGCCGATGGCAGCGGAAGCGATTCTGGCGCTCCAGGCGATGCCGTTGGGGTGCGCCAAAGTCGGTGGGGGTCTGCTCGCCGTGCACTGCGACGATGAAGCGTTGACGATTGCCTTCGCAACACGCTTCTTGCAGCGCAATCTCAACGATGTGGCGAAAGCGCAGGCATCCGGCGAAGAGAAACTGCCCGGTTCACCGCGCAGTCTGAAGACACTACTGGTCGAGACGCTGACCGAGATTCTGATTCGGCAGACTCAGGAAGAGGAGCGACGTGCACGGCGTCCGATGATCACGGCTTACTATTTCAACAACGGTCAGTCGCCATTTCTCGAAATCTACCATCTGCCGCTCCAGATTACCGGTTTTCTCCTGGCAGTGCATACCCCTGCCTACCGCGCGATCTGGAATGAACTGGTGCAACGTGGCTGGCAGCGTGCAGGAACGCCGGGCAAACGGGGGAAGGGGGTTGCAACGATTGAACCACATTTCAACTATCTGTACGAAGACCTTTTTACCCTGCCGGCGCAGGCGGCGCGGTTCGTGCGCACCTATTTTCTGCGTATTCCCGATCTGCGTCGGTCGGCGGACGATCCGCGGCGTGAGTATTCGCCGCAACGCGAAGCCGATCTGGTTTCATGGCCGCTTGTTGAGCTCTTTGTACAGGAGGTATTGCTCATGACCGATGACCGGGTAGCGAAATTGAAGGAGTTGGGCGATAAACTGGCCGATTACACTCGTTCTCAAGGGGGTAAGCGTTTTTTCCGCCAGTTCTTTGTCGAACAGCGGAGCGATTACTTTCTCAGCCTGCTGAACAAAGCCAATATCGACTACACGCGCTACAAGCGCGGTCAGGAGACATTGTTCGATCTCGATAGTTTTCTGACCATTTTTATGGAGGGCGATGAGGTTCTGCGCAAGGACTGGCGCCTGATGCGTGATCTGGTGCTCATTCGCATGGTCGAACAGTTGCGCGACTGGATCGCCGGCAACCCTGATGCCATTCCAGCCGAAGAAGAAGTTGCAGCGAACGAATAGAAAGGAGCGACATCAACTATGGCTTTCGTGACCGGTTTACTGCTGATCGATGCGCCAGCGTCGGCGCTCAATAACCTCGGCTCGATCCCTGGCGAACGGGAAGAGAACACGGTCGGGGTCAAGATGATTACCACTAAAGCTGGTAATTTTCCCTATGTTTCGGCGCAGGCGTTTCGCTACTGGTTGCGCACAACGCTTGAACGTCGGGTGCCGGAATGGCAGGCGTCGCCGGTCTTCCGCGAGGAGAAAATTGCCTATACTGACGCTAATCCGATCCGGTACTGGGACGACGATCTCTTCGGTTATATGCGCGCTCCTGGTAAGGCAGACACTGCCAGAAAGAGTCGTGAGCAGATCAGTTCGCTCGAAGATGCAACACCGGTGAAAGAGACGGTAACACGTGCTGCGCCGTTCCGCGTCAGCACCCTGGTCTCGATTGCGCCGGTGAATCCGACCAGTGATTTCGGCGTGATGTCGCGCCACGAGGGGAATCCAGTGCCGCATGAGCATCAGTTCTACCGCACGACCCTGAAGGGTCTCTTCTCACTCGATCTGTGGGCGTGTGGCACCTTCTCGTACCGTCATCGCACCGGGTTCCGCAATCTCGACGACGAGCGGGTGCGTCTGGTCGCTGATGTTCCGGGGGTTGAGCATCTCAAGAACGAGCAATCCTATCGGTTGCCGAAAGATCAGCGTATTGCCCGAGTGAAGGCGCTGTTCAGCGGAATGGCGCAGTTGGAGGGTGGTGCCAAACAGACGCTCCACTATACCGATGTCAGCCCGGCGCTGGTGATCTTTGCCGTCACCGACGGTGGCAATCACATCTTCCATCACACCGTGGGAGCGAATCGGAGCGGGTTGCCGGAGGTCAAAATTGACGCGCTGCGTGAAGCGTTGCGCGTGTTTGCCGATGGCATCCGCTCGCCGGTGTATGTCGGCTGGGTTAGGGGTTATCTGGATGAGGCGCGGGCCGGGTTTGAGCAGTTCGTTGCCGAACATAATGCAACCGCCGCTAAGGAAGGCTTGCCGGTCATCACAATGAGCCATCCGCGTGAAGCCTTCATGGCGTTTGTGGCAGCCTGCGACGAGCATCCTGAGTGGCTGGATTAGCAATACCTCGGTGGTTGATGGTCAGTGCGAGTCGCGCTTAGCGACACACGTCGTCCTGGGTGAGGGCGTGTTGTGAGGGCAGGACTGCGTTCCTGTGCTCAGGCGGCGCTCTGCCCTCCCGCGCTGACCTCGGTCACACAGAAGCGTTTTTCGTTACGAAGGAGTTGTCCATGCAGGCGCTGAAGATTGTGCTTGAAGGCGTAACCACTTCGTTTCGCTACCCGCACTTTATGCTCGGGGTGCAGCCGAGTTTTCCATTGCCGCCGCCAGCGACGATTTACGGGCATGTGTGCAGTGCATTGGGTGAGTGGTTTGAGCCGGAGGGTGTGGCATTCGCGTACCATTTCACCGTTGCCGGTGAAGGGTATGACCTTGAACATATTCACGTGCTCTCGGCATCGTCGGGTACATTGCCCGGCGGCGAACGCAAGGCGCTCGAAGGAAATATCAATCCCTTCAGGCGCCGCATTTTGCTGTTCCCGCGGCTGACGCTCTACCTCAACCGGCCCGAATGGATCGATGCCTTCCGTCACCCGCGCTACCCGGTCGTGCTCGGTCGCTCGCAAGACCTGGCTACCTACACCCGGATCGAGATTGTTGAGTTGCAGCAGGCAGAACAGGTCTATTTTGAGCATACCCTGCTGCCGTACTCAATGGCAGCGCAGGCGCCGGCGGGTGTTGTGACCCTCATGCCGCGCTGGATCGACTACCGCCGTCGACGGCAGCCCGGTTTTGCGCGGTACCTGATGCTGACCGAACGCATCACAACGAAACACATGCTGCGTTTCGGTCAGCAGACGCCGGTCTACTGGAGCGATCCCACGGCGCCGATGGTTGACGGATTGCCGTTGGGGTTGTGGTTTCATACCTTTGTAGGGGCAGACAATGAAACCTTCGCCATGGCCTGATTGGATGGATCATCTGCTGGCAAAGAGTAAGCAGTATGGCGGTGAGACGTTAGCCGGGCACACGTGGGATGTGCTCTGTCGGCTCGCCGACCTCTACCGCCTGCGTCCGCATCTCGCAGACAGTACACGGCTCTGGCACTGTCTATATTGGGCCGCATTTCTGCACGATTTCGGCAAGGCAGCGCAGGGCTTTCAACGTCGATTGCGTGGCGGCCCCGTGTGGATGCACCGCCACGAAGTACTCTCACTGGCGTTTGTTGATGCAATTGCTCACGATCTGAATGAAGAAGAACAGCGCTGGGTGGTGGCGGCCATTGTCTCACACCACCGCGATGCAACCGAGATCGCCGAACTGTACCCATCCGGCCTGCGCAGGGATCCGCTGATCGATCTCTGCAATGAACTTGACGCTGAAACAGTTGCCCATTTGCTACGCTGGATCGCCGAATGCGCGAATCGGTGGCGCGACCTGCTGGGTCTGACCGCAGACGTCGACGCTATTGAGCCGCAGCCATGTTCGGTGGGAGCGCAACGGGTGCGGTACTGGTTACGGATGTACCACGACTGGGTTGACAGCCTGGATAGCGCTGACGCCCGTCGTCCCGGCATTCTGCTGCGCGGACTGATCACTAGCGCCGATCATCTAGCTTCAGCGCATCTGCGTCGTCTGCCGCCACCCATCCGCCTGTCGTGGCAGGATGTGGCCGTGAGGTGCAATCTGTCGCCGGATCAGGTCTACCCGCATCAGCGTCAGAGCGCCGGGCAGAGCGCGCAATCGGCGCTTCTGATGGCGCCGACCGGCAGCGGCAAGACCGAGGCGGCGCTCTCCTGGGCGCTCGGCGATGGACGCAACCCGCCGGCGCGCATCTTCTATGCGCTGCCGTATCAGGCCAGCATGAATGCGATGTATGACCGGTTACGGCATACCTTTGGCGATGATGTGGTCGGCCTGCAGCACGGGCGAGCGACGCAGGCGCTCTACGCCAGATTTCGCGAGGGCGATGAGTGGTCAGCGACTGCAGTGCGGCGCGCGCAATGGGAAAAGAATCTCAATATGTTGCACGCTCGTCCGCTGAAGGTGCTCAGCCCCTACCAGTTGCTCAAAGCGCTCTTTCAACTGCGCGGCTTTGAAGCAATGCTGACCGACTACGCGCACGCAGCGTTTATTTTCGATGAGATTCATGCCTACGAACCGGAGCGCCTGGCGCTCATAACGGGCCTGATGCGGTATTTGCGGGAACACTTTGCCGCCCGCTTTTTCGTCATGTCGGCGACGTTCCCTGAACTGATTCGCATTCATCTGCGCGCCGCCCTGGGCGATACGCCCCTGATCTGCGCCACGCCGGATGTTTTTGACCGCTTCCGTCGTCATCGGTTGCACCTGCGTGACGGTGAACTGACCGATCCGGCAACCATCACGGAGATCGTCGAAGCAGTGCGCAACGGCAAGCAGGTACTGGTCTGCGCCAACACAGTGGCGCGGGCGCAAATGGTGCGCGATCTTCTAACGCACGCTGGTCTGACCGACGAGCACCTGATCCTGATCCACAGCCGCTTCACCTACGGCGACCGTAACCGGCTTGAGCAGGCAATACGCGCACGCTGCCGCAGCAATAGCGCGAACCGATCACCGCTGGCGCTGGTTGCCACTCAGGTGGTCGAAGTCAGCCTCGACATTGATCTCGATGTGCTCTACAGCGATCCGGCGCCGCTCGAAGCACTCCTGCAACGCTTCGGTCGGGTCAACCGCAAAGCGTCAAAAGGAATCTGTCCGGTCTACGTCTTCCGCCAGCCAGACGATGGACAGGGCGTGTACGGGCGCGACCGCGACCCGGCGCGCTGTGGCCATATTGTGAAGGTGACGCTCGCCGAACTCGAACAGCACGATGGTGCAATCATCGACGAAGCGACCATCAACGAATGGCTCGACCGGATCTACGCCGATCCCGTATTAAACCAGCAATGGCGCGACGCTTACCGGCGGATGGCTCAGCAGGTCGACCTGATCATACAGGGTATCCGCCCATTCCAGAGCGATGAACAGCGCGAAGACGAATTCGAGCGCATGTTCGATGGGGTCGATATTGTGCCGTATTGCTTCGAACGCGACTATGTTCATCTGCTTGTCGAAGAGCGCTTTATCGAAGCGAATGACTATCTGGTGGGCATCAGCAAACAACGTTTTGCGATTCTGCGCAACCAGGGCAAACTGCGACCGGCGGAAGAGACCGGTCAGCGACGTGTCTGGGTTGCGCAAACGCCCTATGATACGCGGAATGGACTCTCGTTTGGCGACGATGTGGTCGATATGGATTGGATTTGAGATCGAGTGTATCAGTGTACATAACCCAGAGCCTGCCCATGAGTCTGCTGACCCATCATTTACAGTTCACGATGGTTGCCACAACGCCGCTGGAACTCGGCGACAATGCCGGTTCTGCGGTGCGCGGCGCGCTGGTGAATGCGCTGCTGGATCGCTTCTGCGCAAACAAAGCGGCGCCCACCTGCGCCGATTGTCCGCTCTTCAACGTCTGCCCGGTGGCGGCGCTGGTAGCGCCTATGCGCGAAACCGGCGAAACCGGCGGGGATCAGCGCCCGCGTCCCTACGTCACCCGCCCGCCGCAACCGCGCCGCTACGCCCCTGGCGAGACGCTGACATTCGGGTTAGGGCTGTTCGGGCATGCCGCCGAACTCTTCCCCTACGTCGTCATAGCGGCCCAGGGGATCGAACGCCAGGGGCTGGGGCGACGGTTGCAGGAACAGAACGGACGGCGCGGCAGGGTGCGTCTCCTGGCGATCCATGCCATCAACCCACTGACCGGCGACAGACAACCGCTGTTCCAGGCTGGTCAGCGACAGGTTCAGGTTCCCGGCATCCCCATCGGACCAGCGGAGGTTGCCGCGTTCGCTGCCACCCTGCCCGAAGACCGTCTCACCCTGCGCTTCCTGACGCCGATGCGCCTGATCGATAAGGGGAGCCTGGTAAAACGCCCGGCGCTGCGTCCGCTCATCCAGCGGCTCGGCATTCGCCTCACCGACCTGGCGGCAGCCTACGGCGACGGTCCGCTTCCCGCCGCCGATGCGCGCGCGCTCCTGCCGCTCGCCGAAAGCGCAATCCTAGAGCACGACACCACTCACTGGATCGATATTACCAGCTACTCGCGACGATCCGGCGAACGCACCCCAATCGGCGGCATGGTTGGCGAAGCCGTGTTCACCGGCAACCTGGGACCCCTACGCGAAATCCTGGTCTGGGGCAGCCTGGTGCACGTCGGCAAAAATGCCGTCAAAGGCGATGGCTGGTATGTGGTTGAAGGTTGAAGGTTGAACGTTGGACGTGGGACGTGGGACGTGGGAAGGTGGTTGAACGTTGAGCGTTGAAGGTTGAAGGTTGAACGTTGGACGTTGAACGTTGCAAGTTTTCGATTCTTGGTTCTCAGTTCTCAGTTCCTGGTTCTTGGTTCTTGGTTCTTATCAAGGAGCAACGTTCATGCACCTTATCGTTGACCAGTACGGCGCGTTCGTTTCCAAACACCAGGGGCGCATTCGCGTCGTGAAGGACAAAGAACGTCTGGCAGAGGTTCCGATCCTCCATCTGGATCAGATCATCATCTGTGGCGACGGCATTGGTCTCAGCAGCGACGTAGTGCGCGTATGCGCAGAGGAGGGCATTCCTATCCATTTTCTCGACAGCATCGGCAACGACTACGGTGCCCTGATGCACAGCGGCGTTACCGGCATGGCGCTCACCCGACGCGCACAGTTGCGTGCCGGCGACGACGAGCGTGGTCTGATGCTGGCGCAGGCATTCGCAAGCGGCAAAATCCAAAGTCAGGCGAACCTGCTGCGCTACGCTGCCAAGAATCGCAAGGAGAGCGACCCCGACCTGCACCACGACCTGATGCGCACCGCAACTGAAATTCTCGACACACTGCCTTCGGTGCGCGCCGTGCGCGGCGTGCTCACCGAAGAAACCCGTGCAGCGCTAATGGGGTTCGAGGGGATGTCCAGCGCGCGCTATTGGGCAGCCGTGGCGCGCATCATTCCCGACGACCTCGCCTGGCCCGGACGCGAAACGCGCGGGGCGCGCGACCGGTTCAACCAGGCGCTCAATTATGGGTATGGCATCCTGCAAACGCAGGTGCGCACTGCCCTGATCCTGGCCGGGCTTGATCCGCATGCCGGATTTCTCCACGCCGACCGTCCCGGCAAGCCGAGTCTCACGCTCGACCTGATCGAAGAGTTTCGCCAGGCTGTCGTTGACCGCACCTTGATCGGGCTGGTCAACCGTCAGGTCGAGATTGGCCAGGGTGACAATGGTTTGCTCGATGAAGCGACACGCAAACGCATCGCAGAGAAGATTCTTGAGCGACTGGACAGCACCGAGCTATATGAAGGCAAACGGCAACCGCTGCGCCACATTCTTCAGTGCCAGGCACGTCACATTGCCACATTCGTGCGCGGAGAACGCCCAACTTACGAACCGTTTGTGATGGGATGGTGAAGCCATGCGTTGTCTCCTGATCTACGACATTCCTGACGACCGTGTGCGGCAAAAGGTCGCAGACGCCTGTCTCGACTACGGGCTGCAACGGATTCAATACAGCGCATTTGCAGGCAATCTGAGCCGCGCCCACCAGCGTGAACTGATGACTGAAGTCAGGCGGCGGCTGGGCAAACACGCTGGCAACATCCAGCTCTTCACCTTCCCGGACGACGTCTGGCAAGCGCGACGTAGTATCGAACAGGGAGAGGGCGATGAGTGACCCAACCTTCGAGGTGACCGATCTCCGCCAATGGGCGTACTGTCCGCGGGTCGTCTACTATCAGCACTGCATGCCCGACATCCGCCCGGTCACCAGACTAATGGAAGCCGGGCAGGAAGAACACCAGGCGGAAAGCAGGCGTGAGGAGCGTCGTTCGCTCCGCACCTACGGCTTGAAAACCGGCGAGCGCTTTTTCGATGTACCCTTGCGGTCGGAGACGCTTGGACTGCGCGGGCGTGTTGATCTGGTTATTGCCATTCCCGACCGCCGTCAGGCGACCGAGATCGTCGTGGTGGAGTACAAAAGCATCGAAGGCAAGGCGGGTCCGCACGTCAAACTTCAGCTTACCGCCTATGCGCTCATGATCGAAGAAGCGTGGGGTATTCCGGTCAAAC
>Ga0308399_1000732_pt1 | contig 11341 bp, 7 predicted proteins | sample HotsprSampOS1260_FD_202367 | JGI IMG/M metagenome (GOLD analysis project Ga0308399, IMG submission 202367) | Hot spring phototrophic mat microbial communities from Octopus Spring, Yellowstone National Park, Wyoming, United States - 20060914_OS12-60 ... | reverse complement strand
CAGATCTCGCCGGTTGCGGAAGGCAAACGCCACGTTTTCCGCCACGCTCAAGGAGTCAAACAGGGCAGCGCTTTGGAACAGCATGCCGAATTTGCGGCGCACCTGCAGCAGACTCCGTTCGTCCATGTAGGTGATGTCCTGCCCGTCCACCAACACCGCCCCGGCGTCGGGTTGCAGCAGACCGATCAGGTGTTTCAGCAGCACACTCTTGCCTCCGCCGCTGCGACCGATGATGACCAAGGACTCTCCGCATTCGATTCGCAGGTTCACCCCGTCCAGCACGGTTTGCGAGCCGAACCGCTTGGTCAATTGCCGCACGTCGATCATAGCCCAAGGGCAGTCAACAGCGGGGTCAGACCCAGGGTCAGGAAAAAGTTCGCGACCAGGATCGAGATCGAGGCCACCACCACGGCCTCCGTGGTGGCGCGGCCGACTCCCTCGGCACCCAGTCCGCAGTTCAACCCCTTGTAACAACCCACTAACGCCACGATGCCCCCATAAATCACGGCCTTGATCAGGCCCATGATCACGTCGACGGCTCCGGTGTAGCGGAGCATGTTGTGCCACGCATAGGCCGCATCGATCCCCAGCAACCCCACCCCAACCAAATACCCGGCACCGATGCCCACGGTGATAGCCTCGGCGGTCAACAAGGGCAGGGCAATGTGCGCGGCCAGCAGCCGGGGAACCACCAGGTAATCCACCGGATGCGTGGCCAACGTCCGCAACGCGTCAATCTGCTCGGTCACCCGCATCGTGCCCAGTTCCGCAGCGATGGCCGTCCCCACACGACCCGCCACCATCAGACCCGTCAACACCGGGCCCAGTTCGCTACACATCGAGACGCTCACCACCGCCAGCGTGGCGGTGTCCATCTTGACCTTGTGAAATTGGAAGAAGGTCTGGGCCGCCAACACCATCCCGGTAAAAGCGCCGGTGATGAGGATAACCGACTGCGATTTGACCCCCATGAAATAGATTTGGTAGAGAACATCCCGCCAGCCGGCCCGCCCGCGCAGCAACGAGCCAAAGGCCTCGCGCGCCAGTAGGGCCACTCGACCCAGTCCACAAAGCCAGTCCGTCCACCAGGCACAACCCGGGCGCATGCCAAACTTTTAGCAAAAGCATCATCCCCCGGAAAGGAAAAGACTCGACCGGATAGAAGCGCGCTCCAGCTCCGTCGAATTCCTGCCGCAGGAACTCTCAGGCTACCCCACCGCGCCGTTGTCGAGCTGCTCCGGTTTCGCCAGCCCCCAGCCCATTGATTCGGCATCAAAACTGTCCGACAGCTTGAAAACCTGTGCTCCCGTTCGGCAGTTGCATTAGGCTCCCATCAAGATGCATAGTAACGACGCAACCCATCACCTTAGTCCGATCGAATCCGGGTGGAAAAAACTCCCGTCCCACCGCTGCAGCTCGAAAAGTCCTGGTCAGCAACTGGCCCAGCGGATTGGAACCGCTTCATCCTGACTGCCGCAGGCAGGCCTTCCCATTCGGGTTTTCTGTGAATGTGGTTCGGCTTCCGGGCTGGGCCCGACAAAGCTTCACGCTGGGCACATTCTCGGCAATGCTCGCCATCCGGCAGACTCCTGCGCCGGGGAAGGCATAAGAACAATGCAAACCCAGCTCCGTACAACAAGAGGCCCGGCTGACTCAAATCGGAACGGCATCACGGCCACACCACTTCCAGAGCCATGGAATTAGAAAACCCGCACGGAACCCATCCTTCCCGGCCGGGACTCACCGCGCACCCGACATGGTCAGCAGGGCCGGGTTCGCCTGCCTAACAAAGGGCAATACCTTGAGGATCGTGCGTGGCGCACCGGCCCCCAGCCCATCTACCCACGGCATCCAGAGGGTCGACCGTACAGCCGTGCTCATGCATCAGATTCAGGACGGGCACATGGGGAGGGTGATGAACAGGTGGCCGCGCACCGCTCAGCAGGCGGGGAAGCGTCCGTTTCAGACCATTTGGGCGGCGTAAGCGGCGCTGTTCGCGGCGGATCGCCAGGAGTTCAGTCGTGGCATCGTGGCCATCGGAGCTTGCAGGCCGAACAGCCGGATCCGGCAAGCCCAATGCCTTGGCGGGGTCAGCAAACTGGCCATTAGGCCCGGGTCTTACGCTAGAACCTCTGCGGTTTCCATTCGCTTCTGGGCCCTCGACTCCGCCCCAGCCCCTGGGCTCTCCATCCCTCCTGCCCCGTCCATGAACTGCGCGGCAGCCATCCGCAGCGGTTCCACGAAGGACGGAGCCTCTGATCCTGGGTCCTGGATTTCCAGAATCCGCAGGCCCCACATCCCATCCGCCACGTAAGCCCTGGAGCCACTGACGGTCACCTCAAACGCCAAAGTCCCGCCCACGCCCTGGCCGACCCACCGCGGCTGGGTCGGATCGCTGATATCGATGATCTGCAATGTCTCTGTCCCGTCCTCCACGTACGCGTACGTGCCCTGGAGCACTACGCCCGCGGCCAGTCCAGGAGTTTCACACGCGCTGACCTGCCGCGGCTGGCGCGGATCCCTCCCATCGATCACGACCAACCCCGCCGTCCCACACGCCACGTACACGTGCTCGCCACGCACCGCCACGCCAGCAGCCCGCCCCGGGGTGTCGCAGCCTCCGACCCGCCGCGGGCGGACCGGATCGCTCAAGTCCAAAACTTCCAGGCCGCCCCAGCTCGCGCCCACGTAGGCATGGTGACCGAGGATGGCCACGCCCAAGGCTTCCCCAGCTGCAGGCTCGAAGGTCCCCACCCGACACGGTCGGATCGGATCGCTCACGCCGATCACTTGCAGCCCGGCGTCCCCATCCGCAAGATACGCGTACCGGCCTCGAACGGCTACCTGACGCGCGTAGCCGGCACCACCGTAGGTACAGCCCCCAAGGCCGTGTGGGTCGAGGGGATTCGACACGTCAATCACCTGCAGGCCCGCAGATCCGTCCGCCAGATAAAGACGAGCACCGCTCACGACCACGTCTCGCGCCTCGCCCTGAGCTTCATGCACGCCCAACCAACGAGGTCGCGTCGGATCCCGTACATCAATGACCTGCAACCCATGCAGGTCGGCCACATAAGCGTACTCGCCCCGGACCGCCACCGCGGAGGCCAGACCGGGCGTTTCGCATCCCCCTAACCGCCGCGGTCGGGCCGCATTGCTCAGGTCAAGAATCTGCAGGCCCCCGTCCCAAGCGGCCGCGTAAAGGTTGCGGCCCACAAGAGTCACCTTGGAAGCACGGCCCGGGATCTGTAGGCGTGCCAGCCGCCGGGGCTGAACCGGGTTACGGACCTCGACCACAAGCACCCCTTCTTCCCCCGCTGCCACACAAACGTAGTGATCAAAGACCGCCACACCTGATGCAAAGCCAGAAGTGACCAGTCGGCTCACTGGCCGTGGATGCGCCGGATTGCTGACGTCGACGATGTGCAATCCGGACCATCCTCCGGCCACGTAAGCATAGGGACCGTCAACCACCAAGTGCTCGCCACTGTCCTTTCCAAGCACGCAGCCGCCGATCCGTCGCGGACGAGTCGGATCGGTCACATCCAATACCAGCAAGTTTCCCTCCGAATCCGCCAGGTACACGTGAGCCCCGCTCACTGCTACGCCCGACGCAAACCCGAACGTAACGTACCCACCGACCACCTGCGGCTGAGAAAGATCCCCGAGGTCAATGACTTGCAAACCTGCCTCTAGCGCCGCCACGTAGGCGTAGTGGCCGGCCACAGCCACGGCATGCGCCGGCCCTCGCGCCTGCCCCGGCCAACTCCCGAGGAGCTTCGCATGCCACAGCTCCGCAAAATTCGTTGCCTGTATCCCTCCCAGCAGGCCCGTCAGCCACCAAACCAGCCCAGCCAACAAAACCGAACGGACGCGAACCCTCCGCTTCGATGCAAGCCGGGACCCTCGAAAACAGCACGCATGGGTTTTCATGAACGCCACCCCTGAGGATCGGATCGATAGACCGTAGGTTGGCCCGTGGACACCTTTCCAGTCGGCCCTTCCGACGCCGCTTTTCGGTTCCGGATCGAACGCATTTTGCCACCCTCCATTCCGATGCCGTCGGTCACGGGGATCGTGTGGTCACGGCATTCCCCTTGGAGGGCCGCCCGGGCCCGTTCCCTCCAGCAAACGCCCAGTCCGAGTGCACGAACCGCCGTACGCACAGGCCGGTGAGTCGACCCCACACTTGGCCCTCACCCTTTGTCCGACACCGAAACTCCTACGCAATCCTATCCGACAACGCATCCGGGCGCATCTCAGTTTTTGCAGGAGTCCTGATGGTTCCGCGGGAGCAGCCCTTTGCGCCCAGCCAACGCGGTCCGTACACACCACCCACATCGCCGGCAAAGCTTCGCTTCGCAACCCAGGTACAGGCGCCCCGTGCATTCCCAAGGTCAAGGAAAGGTCGGAAAATTTCCCGCTCATCTCCCAAGCCATGCCAACCCGACATGGGAGCAGACCGGTCACCGGCTTCCGCCCGAGCTGCCGGCGACCACCTTTGAAGATCGTGCCGAATCCGCAGCAGTCTCGAACCCCGCCGGGCGCAGGCGGCACTGGTCATTGGGAACGCAAGTCTTGAGTGCAGAGCTTGCAAGGCTGACTGAATTGTATTGAACGGATTCCGGGCGGTCTCTAACTTACCGCGCAACGAAATGCCGGGGCCGCCGAGGCAGCCTCGACCGTGCTAAGAAGACCGGAAATCATTGGCCTCCATGGCAATGTCATCTTCCAACTCACGTGAGACCCAGCAGGAACGCCGTGCTGCAGCAATCGCCATTGGCCTGCACTACCATGATGTCCCGGCCTGAATCCAGCATGCTTGGAGTTAGATCAGTGGAGCCCAGCCACGCTCGTACAAACTTGGGCCCAACCCGGTCTCGCGGGTTCCCGGTGGAGTTTTCACCGGAGCGTAAACGCGAACCTGCCGTATTCCCGGCCTTTCACCTCCGGCGGCTCAAATCCAGATGCCCGGCCCTGTGGAGTTGCGGCCTCCTAGCCATTCTGTGCGCGCTGTGTCCGGCCACGGCACTGGCCAACGAATCACGCGCGGCAGGTATCATGGACAATTCCTTTTTTGTGGAAGAGGCCTACAACCAGGAACCGGGCGTCGTTCAGCACATCACCACGGCTGCGTACGAAGTCAGTCGCCTCTCCGGCCCGGATGCCCGCGCCTGGCATCTCAGTTTCACCCAGGAATGGCCTTTGTACGGGCAAGCCCACCAGTTCAGTTATACCCTGCCCTACGTTTTCCTGCGGGAGCCAGGTCCACGAACCGATGGCCTGGGAGACGTAATGCTCCACTACCGGTACCAAATCTGGCTGGATCCCGACCATTACACTGCCCTGGCTCCGCGGGCCAGCGTGATCCTGCCCACAGGAGACGCCGACCGTGGCTTGGGTGAGGACACGGTGGGGGCACAGTTCAATCTGCCTTTCAGCACGCTGCTGGGGCCAAACGCGTTTCTCCACGCCAACGCCGGACTGACTGCTCTTCCAGATGCCGCCTCCGCCGGCGGACGCGATCTGATTCACTACCATGTCGCTGCCAGTGCCATTTACGCGGCCCACCGGAACCTTCACTTGCTCCTGGAATGGGTCGGTGCCTGGGAACACGGGCTCGATGCGGCCGGAGGCCGCCGCCATGAATGGGTCTCGTGGATTTCCCCGGGTTTCCGGTATGCGTTGAACCTGCCGCGCGACCTGCAGATCGTGGCCGGCATTGCTGCTCCCATTGGGCTGACCGAATCTGCGCCCGACTACGGCGTCTTTCTCTACCTTTCCATCGAGCACTTCATGTGGCGGCCCCGTTAGGGCTAGAAGCCCGCCTCGATGGCTGCCTGTCCGGAGGGTCCCCTGACGGACACGCCGGTCGAGCGTCGCCACTGGGCCTGAGCAACACATTCACCCGTCAACCCAGGAAACGCCCGTGGGATCTCGCGGGCCACTGCGGGCAGACCACCGAGGTCGACCAAGCCGCCGGGCCACCTCCTCTGCGGGGTAATCCCGATCGACCCGGCGGGGAAGCAGTCGGCCCCGGCCCTCCGGCGCCACTTTTACAAAGTCCAGCCGGCTCGGTATTCCCGCCGCAGAAACGCGTTGGCCTCCTCCAGGTTGGTGAACTTGAAGGCCACCGGATCCCAGCGCAGCATAAAGCGCGTCAAATCCTCGCGCAGTTGAACCCGTAACGGAATATTCCCCAACAACACCGCCTCGGTCAGAGGATCCGCCCAATCGAAGTTCGATCCTGGCGGAGGCCCGCCTTTGCAGGCTTGGATCCACTCCACGTGATGCCCGGGCGAACGGGGAAGGGTCTTAGGGATGGGCCCCACTTCCTTGGCCCGGGACTCAGGATAAATCGTATTACCCAGGATGAACCCCTCGTCTCCGATGAGCAAACGCCCATTGTCGCCCATCAGGCGACCGTCAGGCAGCCCCTCTGGGCGTGGGGGCCGCAGACCGCCATCATACCAAACCAGCTTGCACGGCGGCATGGGAATGCCCCCCGCTGCCGGACCGCTGAGCCCGCGAATGTGCGGGTTGTGGCCCTGCACGGAAGCGTCCCGCGCCGGGAAATGGTATGTAACCATTGACCCCAGCGGAAAGGTCTCGGCATTGACACGCGTGGAAGAGGCCTGTACCCACAGCGGAGCCCCCAGCTTCAGGGCTCGAAACACAGGATCGCACGCATGGCAGCCAATGTCGCCCAACGCACCCGTGCCAAAATCCCACCAACCCCGCCACCGAAAAGGCGCGTAAATAGGGTGATACGGCCGGGCCGGAGCCGGTCCCAACCACAAGTCCCAGTCGAGCGTCTCTGGCACCGGAGGCGACTCCTTGGGCCGCTCGACTCCCTGCGGCCAATACTCATCGAACAACCCTCGCGAGGGCCGGTCGGTCCAGATGTGAACCTCACGCACACGCCCGATGGCGCCGGCCCAAATCGCCTCGCACAGCGCCCGCGTTTCCTCCGAAGCCTGTCCCTGGTTGCCCATCTGCGTGGCTACCCTGGCCTGCCGGGCCGCTTCCGCCAGGCGTCGCGCCTCCCACACCGAATGTGTCAACGGTTTCTCGCAATACACGTGTTTCCCACGGCGAATCGCCTCCATCGCCGCAAAGGCATGGTGATGATCCGGCGTGGATATCACCACGGCATCGATCTCCTTCACCTCGTCGAGCATTCGCCGATAGTCTTTGAACCGGCGGGCGTTCGGATACCGCTTGAAGGTGCCGGCCGCGTGGTTCCAATCTACGTCGCACAGCGCCACGATGTTTTCTGACTCCAACTGACGGAGGTTGGCCGCACCCTGCCCTCCCACACCGATGCCGGCAATGTTGAGGCGGTTGTTCGCCGAGGGCCCGCCATCCCGGCCCAGCACACGGGCCGGAAGAATCATCACCCCCGTGGCAATGACACTCTGTTGAAGGAAACGGCGACGACTCAGTTTGCGAGCGTTGGACTCTCTCATGGTTGGGACATGGTTCCTAGTTGTTGGTCCGAACCTGCGCGATCCCGCAGGCTCAGCCGCTTGGCAGCTTAACGGCCGGTCCATTCCACGCAACGGTGAAGTTCGCCAGGGTCAGACTTCCGGCCCCATCTGTTGCAGGGCTCACCTCACACGCGGGCAGACTTTCCTCCTGCGGCCCCAAAACCCACAACAGGCCCTCTCTGCCCGCCCAGCCCCAGCACTCACTGTCCTGCCCCAAACGCGGCAGCCGGCCACCACAGCCCGGGAAAGTCGTCAACCCCACCCAGAGAGGCAAAGCCACTGCTGGCTTCGTGGACCTGTCCCCCGTAGCAGGAGAAGTCGGCTTCCCGAATGAGTTTCAGCCGTCCCCGGTTCAGTCGAAAACCAAAGCACGCCGGTCGACAGAAAGCCCGCGGCACATTTGCTTTTGACGCAACGCCGGGATTTGAAGCAAGCTGGGCGCCCGATGAAAACGAGGTGGATCGTCGCCGGACTGTTCTCAACCCTCGCGATGGTCGGCGGCCAGGACGTCCAGCAGGAACTGCGTCACTGGTCCCTGACTGACTGCATCCAACAATGCCTGGAGCACAACCTCGAACTGAGAATCGAGCGTTACAATCCCGAACTGGCCCTGTTCAACCTCCGAGCCGGATACGGCGCTTATGATCCCGTCTTCCGATCCTCTGCTCAGCACGACTACAGCAAGGCCGGGGAAACGCTTCTAGAGGGGACGTTCACCCTTCCGGGGCGCGAACTCGACGTCAACACCTTCAGCAGCGGCTTGAGCGGTCAGTTGCCCTGGGGCACGCTCTACAACCTGAGCCTCACCGCCCGCGACACCGATGGCACCCGGTACGGGCTGGGCCCTGGCACCAACATCGTCGGATTCCCTTTCTCCGACAGCAGCGGGTCGGTAGACATCAGCGTCACCCAGCCGCTCCTGCGCGATTTCTGGTACAATCCCACCCGGCTGCGGATCCAAATCCTCAAAAACCGCCTCAAATGGAGTGAACAAAGCCTGCGGGCACGGATGATCGATCTGATCACGCGGGTGGAGCTGGCCTACTACGACCTCAAGGCGGCCTATGAAAACGTCAAGGTCCAGCAGTCGGCCCTGCAACTGGCCGAACAACTCCTGGCCGAAAACCGCAAACGGGTGGAGGTGGGCGCCCTGGCGCCCTTGGACGAAAAACAGGCCGAGGCCGACGTGGCCGCACGCCGGGCCGATCTCATCGCCGCCCAGCGCAACCTGGCCGTGCTGGAAAACAACCTCAAACAATTGCTGACGGATGATTTCGCTTCCTGGGCCCACGTGCGCCTGGAACCCTCCGCCGCCTTGGACGCCCCGCCCCCTGTGCTGGATGTGCAGGACAGTTGGGCCAAGGGCCTGAGCCTGCGTCCCGACTTCCTCCAGGCCCAATTGGACCTCGAACAACAGGGGTTCCAGGTCAAAATCAACCGCAATCAGCTCTATCCGCAGGTGGACCTGCGCGTGGGCGGTGGCTACGCCGGGTCCACGGCCGAATTCAGTGGTGTGTTCGGGGACATTGCCGAGCGTGACCAGCCTCGTTGGTTCGTGGGCGGCCAGATCAGCTACCCGCTCGGCAATCGGTCGGCCCTCAACGCCTACCGCGCCAGCAAGGCCCAGTACGAACAACGCCTCCTGGCTCTCAAGAAGCTCGAGCAGGACATCATGATCGAAATCGACAACGCCGTGAAACTGGCCCTGGCCAACTACGAACGCGTCGCCGCCACGCGCGAGGCCCGCGCCTATGCGGAGGCCGCCCTGGCCGCCGAACAAAAGAAACTCGAAAGCGGCAAGAGCACCAGCTTCGTCGTGCTGCGTCTGCAGCGCGACCTCACCGCAGCCCGGGCGGACGAAATCAGTGCACTGGTCCAGTACCGGCGGTCTTTAGCCCTGCTGGCCCAGGCCGAAGGATCCACTCTGGATCGTCACGGGATCACCCTGGAACTGAAGTAGCCAGATCCACCGCAGGATCTGGTCCCTCTGCGGCCAACCGCTGCCGTGCTGGAGTGTACCGGCTCAGGGCGGCGCGCCGGCGACTGGCCCAGCCGGATACGCCAGCAGTCTACGTGTTTTACTTCCGTGATCCGTTCCCTCTTTCCAGCACTGTTTCCAGCCGCCAACAGCTCAAGCCGACCGCCGAATCCCGTGACGCACCCTGGCACAAGCCAGAGATCCCCGCTCTAGCAGGCGCCGCGCTTCCTGACGCTCCGCGGTCCGCGGTTTGTGGGCCCGCAGCGCAGCGCGCTCGCGTCCGGATCCCCAGACCAATGTCGGTGCCGGGAACATTTCACTTTTTGAGCGCCTAGGCGGGAAGCTCCACAAAAGCCCATTCTCCCTCAACGTTCCGCCGGCTCTGACCGGCACAAATCGCGGGAATGCGGAGGGTGGTTCAAAAACTCAATTGCACGTTTTGGGGGGAACCTACCGACTCGAGGGCGGGTTTGGGCTTTCTGCTTGCCATCGGCCATCTCGGCGGCTGCGGTAAGCAAGCAGCTCCGCAGGCGGAGTTTCGCTGTCTTCCGCCCGAGGCCGCCTGTTCGGGCACGTCCTCCCCGGCCCGGGGATGCAAGCCGGCCTTCTGAGGGGAAGTGTCGTCGGGTGAGCAACGAGGACGGTCGGGCGTGGAACGGCCCGGGAGATCGGGGTCGGGCAGAAGATCTCCAGGCGCACTGGCGTTCTGCAACAGCGCTAGCAAGCGGGCGCACTCCAAACGCTGCGCGAGTCCGGAGGCACCGTGCTGAGATGGAGAGACGCCTTCCACAGCATCCCTTGCCCCGGGCGGAACCGGGCAACGCAATTTTCGGATCACGGTGGGTGCGCGTCGGGTCGATGGCTTTTCATTCCATTGTTGGGATAGGCTGTTTCGGCAACGTTTCCCGGCCGGGGTGGAACCCGACCTTCCAGAAGCATGGCATGGCGGACAAATCCGCCCCAAACCGCGCGTGCCTCCCAATGGAGGGACAGCTTCCATGCCGTCCCGCATTCGAGGGGCGTGTTTCACCGCGTCGAATGGAGGGATACCTTCCACGGCGTTTCTTGGCCCGGGTGGAACCGGGTTCCTTCATCGAATCGTTGCCATCGGGCCGGGGTGGAACCCGGCCCTCGAATGGGCAATCTAGTCGGGTCAGCAACCCATCCGGTCGTTTGTGGAAGGCAGGAGCGGGGTGCGAGGTCTCCGGGCGCAGTGCGGCTCTTCGACAGCGCCAGCAAGCTGGCGCACTCCAAACGCTACGCGAGTCCGAAGGCGCCGTGAGTAGTCGCGGCAACGTATGATGTGCGGCGGCTTGCCGCCGCTGTTGTGAGGCGGCCCGGGTGGAACCAGGACCTGCATTGAGTCGTTGCGATCGGGCCGGGGTGGGAGCCGGCCTTCGCACGACATGCTATCACCCCGGGTTGAAGCAGGGGCGCACGGTACGCGAGCTGCAAGAGAGGCCGCTGCACGCGAGGAAACGGTGGCCCAACAGGTGGGTTATCTTCGGGGGCACAAGCGGAGGGGCGGTCGACGTGCGCAACAGCGGAAGGATGGGCCGGGCCGTGGGGCGGTGGAGCCGAGCTGCTGGAGGGAGGATCCGTGTCCATTCCAGCGGAGCGGCCAGTGTGAGGCTCCAGCCAAGAGGGAAGCTCTGTTGGGTTCGGAGACCTTCTGCCGCAACCGGCGCCGGCCCCTGTTGCTCCTGTACAGCCGTCTGGTCAGGCGACCAAAAACTGAAACGCGCCGTCGGTGCTCGGCGCATTTCAGTTTTTGAGCGGACGAAAGTGGGGGTGGGTGGTAGAACGACGACATGAAAACAACCTGCTTGTCTGCTCCCGTTTGTTCGTGTGGTCGTCCGCATGGTCCGGCTTC
>Ga0308399_1000727_pt1 | contig 11387 bp, 7 predicted proteins | sample HotsprSampOS1260_FD_202367 | JGI IMG/M metagenome (GOLD analysis project Ga0308399, IMG submission 202367) | Hot spring phototrophic mat microbial communities from Octopus Spring, Yellowstone National Park, Wyoming, United States - 20060914_OS12-60 ... | reverse complement strand
GTCGCGGTCCACGCTGCGTTTGATGTTATGAATGCCGTGGCAATCGTTGCAGGAGGGGGCCACGATCAGGCCACGTTTGAGCAGGGCCTGACCGTGAATGCTGTCCAGGTAGTGGGCCGCGGCTTCGGGGTGTTTCATCCGGTATTCTTCGGTGAGGCCGGGATTGCTGTGGCACCGGGCGCAGGTGCGGGGGAGGTTGAGTTTGAAGACCGGTGACTCGGCGTGGCTGACGGGCAGGATGTCATGGGATCCGTGACAATCCCAGCACTGGGCGGCGCCGCTGGCACCGAGGGCGTGACTGACGCCGTGGATGCTGGCGGCGTATTCTTTGGCTTCGGCTTCGTGGCAGCCGGCGCAGTTGGGCGGGGGCAAGGGGCTGGGGTGCACGAGTTCCGGGATGCCCTCGTGACAGTCCACGCAGTCCAGGCTGGCGTGTACGGACCGCGCGAAGGCGTTGGTCGGGAAGATGAGCGGAATGACCTGGTTGCCGCGTTTGCGGGTGGTGGTGGGGTCCAGGTGACAGTCCAGGCAATCGGCGTTCGAGAAACGCTCGGCCGCGGCCGCGAGCGGCGGGGCGACTGTCAGTATGAGGCCCAGAGCTATCAACCGACCCAACAGGGCTTTCACGCGCGCACGTGCCATCGGCCGGCACGTAGCCGGAGGGCCGGCCGGATTGTGGATCGAGATGCGAAGCAGGTTGCTTTTCACCTTACAGACCTCCCGTGTGACAGTCGTAGCAGCCGCCGTCGACTTCGTCGCCGGGGTGTCGGAACGGTTGGCCCTCGGGGGTCAACTGGCGGAGGGCGTCGCCGTGCCCCTGAGCCAGGATCGTGTGACAGGCGTTGCAGTCATGGGTGATGACGCGCTTGCCATCAGCGGTGGCGTGTTTGCCCTCGTGGCAGCGGAAGCACCCGGGCCAGTACATGTGTCCGCTGTGGTCGGGGTACTTCTCCCACGAGGCCCGCATCTCCGGGAAGAAGTTTTGCCGGTAGATTTCCTGGACGACGGCGATGGCTTCGCGCACGCGGTGCTGCACCTGGGGGTAGAGGTCGGGCGGATAGGTCTGGGCCAGGAAAGTGGCGATGCGCTGCAGGGCTTCTGTGCGGTTGGCGTAGGGCAGGGTCAGGGCGTAGACTGCGTTGGACTTGATCCACGGCAGTGTCGGATCGATCCGGCCGAGCAACAAGGCGCGGTCCACTGCCTCGGTGGGGGGACGGTATTGGTGAGCAGGGCGGTTGTGGCAATCCATGCAATCCATGGTCCGGATTGCAAAACTGTTGGGATCATTGGTGAAGCCGGGTTTGCGGAATTCCAGCACGACGCCCTGGCCATCCACGAGCCGGACCCACGGGATGCTTTGGCGGGTGGGGTCGGGGACCCACTGTCCGTTTTCCCAGCGCGCGGCGATGTACTGCACGATGTTGGTGGGATTGACGTGCCAATGAATGCCGCCGACGGGCCCGTGGCGGGGGTCGCTTCCGCCGACCTTCATGGTCATACGCACGACGAAGGGCGTATTGGTTTCGTCAGCCAGGAAATAGTGGAAGGTGCGGTCCAGGTCGCCGATGAATTTTTGCGGCCAGTGGCATTGCTCACAGGTTTCGCGTGCGGGGCGCAGGTTTTTGATGGGGGTGGGGATGGGGCGGGGGTATTTGTTGGCCAGGGTGGCGTAGACCTGGTAAGTGCCGGAGAGCTTGGACCTAACGAACCAGGTGGCTCCGGGCCCGATGTGGCATTGGACACAGTCCACGCGGGCGTGCGGCCCCTGCTGGTAGGTGGTCCATTGGGGTTCCATGACCGTATGGCAGACCTGGCCACAGAACTGGGTCGATTCGGTGAAGTGGTAGGTGTGATAACTGCCGACGGCCGAGAGGAACAAAAATCCCAGGGCCCCCAAGACGAACCCGGCCAGGATGCGGCGGTCGCGGGGGCGGGTCAAATCGATGACCAGATGGGGCAGGGCCGCTCCACCTTGCAGCCGCCGACGCCGTTCGCGCCACATCCCCAGAAGGGTCAAGCCCAACCCCAGGAACATAAAGGCCGGTGCCACCAGATAGGTCAGGACGCCCAGGTACGGGTTGCCGAACCGGGCCAGCAGGTCCAACATGAACAACAGGAGAAACGAAAAGAGGGCACCTCCGGCGATGACTAGTCCGGTCAAGCTCCACCAGTTCCGCCAAAGGGGCGGGAGCTTTTGTGGGCTGCGACTGGCTTCAGGGTTCATGAGTGCCTCCTTTCTTGCGGCGGCAGGAGTGTGCGGGGATTGGGTCGCTGGTGGGGATGGTTTGTCTGGCCAGGATCGGAGTCGGTCTGTGCGGGTCGGCTGCAGTAACGGCTACGGGTCGGACTGCAGCGGGTCCAGCACCGGGGTCCAGCCACCGATCCGCGAAAACTCCCTGGCAGGGTTGTCCGCGGCGTTGGGGGTCGACTGTCCTGCAGTATTTCGGGCTGGCCCCAAAGCAGGCTCCAGACCGGCAGTTGCTGCTGCCAGTGGTGGCTTGGAGGGCGTCTGCCCGTGAAACTGCCAGCCGTTTCTGTGCGTTTGCCGTAGGGTTCATCGCAGGGGTTGGGGCGCCGCCGGCACCGATCCTGGTCGGGAGACCGGCCGTTGTGTCACGGGCCCTTCCGGAGGGCCCGAGTCTGCTCCAGCCCTGGTAAAACGCTACCGCAAGGTGTCGGAGGTGGGCATTGCCACAGTTGCCCAAGCTGCAACAAATCTTGCACTGGGGTATGGGCGGAAGTGGGGGCAGAGAGGGGGCATCCGGCGTTGAGAGGTTCCCTTTGCATGGAGGCAGTTTGGCCTTTGGACCGGAGGGTTGAGGTGCGGGGTCCGGCTTTTCAGTGTTTTGGGGAACTTTTTGCCAGCACGCCTTGGCGAACGGAGTGGCCGTGAGGAGGGCTTGGACGGGGCTTAATGTTCCAAGGCACGGGGTTCGGGTGGTGCAGAGGCTGTCGGTTTTCTGCGGGCAGGAGATTTAGAGTTGACGGATCACGCCGAGCAAGTTCGAATGGGGCCGTCCTTAACCAATCAACGGTTAGGGCAACTCGGAAAGGAACCTGAGTATGAAAAGGTCACGACTTCTGCTGGCCTCTAAACTCCTCGTGGGAATGCTCAATTGGGGGCTACCATCGGCGTCTGCGCAGAATGCGGTGGTGGATCCATCCTTGAGCTGGTTGGGGTACATGAACGTGTATAATCTGGTGGGGGGCAACAGCCAAGGAAGCTAGTTGTGGGGAAGCCCTTGGGCTGTGCCAGATCTGCCGGCGGTTTGGTCGCCCACGGAGGTTCGGTTGGGGCCCAATGTGAGTACGTGGAATCCTGCGGATCCGTACTGGGTGAGCGGGGGACAGCCCAACAAGTGGATGGAAGCCAATCTTTATGTGGATACGGGCACGGCGTGGGGTGGCCAGACAGTGACTTTCTCTGGGACCACTTTGGAGAACTCGCTGGTGGCACCTTACACGGCGGTGGCTTTTGTGAAGGAATTCACGTCTGGTTACGGTTGGGTGGGCATGACCACGGCGCCGCTGAGTTCTGGCTCTGGTTTTTCGGTGAGCCGGATGATTGCACCGGGGAACATCGCGCAGTTTGGATTCATGTTAATGGGGCCGAATGCGGATCCTGCGACGATAGAGGGTCTGGGCAAGGTGCGCATTGAGGTGATTCCGGAGCCTGGGTTGCCGGCGTTGTTCGGTCTGGGGGCTTTGGGTCTATGGGTTGGTCGCCGGTGGTTGGGCAGGGGCCGGTAGGGGCCTGTTGGGTTTGAGGGGCATGGAGGTTGTTTAACGGTTGCGGCGGCGCTGTCGCTGCAGACGCGCGTGGCTGTCCGCGGCGGACTTCTGTGGGAGTCTGCGGACAGCCATGTCGTTTTGGGTGGAGGGAAGGGAGGGGATGGGGTGCTGGGGGTTGAGAATGCCGTTGGCGTCTGGCCCGCGTTGTAGTTCAATACCTGCCGAAGCGCGACGCCGATGAATGGCCATGGGCGAAACGATAGCGACTTTCATGCGGGCGGGCGGGGCAAGCGGGGATAGTCCCGCGCGGGTGTTGTTGGTGGAGGATGATCCCAAGCTGCCGGAAGTGCTGGCCAGCGTGCTGGCGCATGATGGCCTGGAGATTGAATGCGTGGCGACGGGGGCGTAGGCTCTCGAGCGCCTGGAGGCGCGGCTGCCGGATCTGATCTTGCTGGATCTGGGGTTGCCGGATATGGACGGGCTGGTGTTGCTGCAGCAGTGGAAGGCTTCGCCGCGAACGCAGAACATCCCCGTAGTGGTGATGACGGCCTGGAACAACCCGCAGGACAAGTTGCGAGGGTTTGAGGCGGGCGCGTCGGACTATGTGACCAAGCCGTTTGAGGCCACGGAGTTGCGGGCCCGGATTCCTGCGGTTCTGCGCACCAAGCGGCTGCAGGATCAGCTGACGCGGGCCAACCAAGAATTGAGGGCAGCCCGCGAAGCGGCGGAGCAATCGGCCCGGGCCAAGGCGGAGTTCCTGGCCAACATGAGCCATGAGATTCGCACTCCGATGAACGGGGTCATCGCCATGTGCGCTCTGCTGCGGGAGACGCCCCTGAGCCCGGAACAGCGGACCTACGTCGAGACGATTCATTCCAGTGGGGAGGCGTTGCTGAGCCTGATCAATCAGATCCTGGACTTTTCCAAGATCGAGGCGGGCAAGTTGGAGCTGGAGCAGTTGTCGTTCAACTTGCGGCAGTGCGTGGAGGAAGTGTTGGATGTGCTGGCAGCCAAGGCCGCGGAGAAGAAGCTCGAGCTGACCTATTTGTTGGACGAGGGAATCCCCGAGACCTTCATCGGGGATGTGAATCGGATCCGGCAGGTATTGGTGAACCTGTTGAGCAACGCGGTGAAGTTTACCCATGTGGGCGAAGTGGTTTTGACTGTGCGGCTGTTGTCCGATCCCCGGGAAGCGGCGAGCGCGGATGCGCCCTGTTGGTTGCACTTTGCCGTGCGGGATACGGGCATCGGGATTCCGGCCGATCGATTGCCCCGGCTGTTTCAGTCGTTCAGTCAGGTGGACGCTTCCACGGCCCGTCAGTATGGGGGCACGGGTTTGGGGTTGGCCATCAGTCGGAGTCTGGTGGAGGCCATGGGGGGGCGCATCTGGGTGGAGAGCGCGGTGCAAAAGGGCTCCACGTTTCATTTCACCCTGCCGCTGCGTGCGGTCCCGTCCGAGGCGACCTCTTCTTCGCGTGGGGTGCCGCCCGCGTTATCGGGCCGACGGGTGCTAGTGGTGGATGACAATGCGACGTGTCGGGAGCAGTTGACGCGTTCTCTGAGGCATTGGGGTATGCAGGTGCGTGCTACCGCCAGTCCAGTGGAAGCGCTGGAATGGGTGCGACAGGGCGAAGCCTTTGACGTGGGCATTTTGGATTTGCGCATGCCCGAGATGGACGGTCTGACTCTGGCCCATCAGATCCGCAAGCACCCTGCCGGGGAGCGGTTGCCGCTGGTGTTGCTCAGTGCTCTGGGGGTGCGAGCGGATGCTCCGGAGATGGCCGGTGCTCGGTTTGCCGCTTGTTTGATGAAGCCCACCAAACCGTTGGCCCTTCAGGAGACGCTGGGGCGTCTCCTCGGGGCGGTCCCGGCGCCGGAACCGGCGGCGGCGCCGGGTACGGTATCTGCTCGACCCGGGAAGCTGGATCCGACGACTGCTCAACGATTGCCCCTGCGTGTGCTGCTTTGCGAGGACAACCTCATCAACCAGAAGGTCGCCCTGCGCCTGTTGCAGCAGCTCGGCTACCGTGCGGATGTGGCGCAAAACGGGCTTGAGGCGCTGGCGGCGCTGGAGCGGGCGCCTTACGACCTGGTCTTCATGGATCTGCAGATGCCGGAGATGGATGGTTTGACTGCGACCCAGGCGATCCGCCAGCGGCAGAAGGCGCCCTCGCCGCCGCCGCATTTGATCGGCGCATCGTGATTGTGGCCATGACAGCCAGTGCGATGCAGAGCGACCGGGACCGTTGTCTGGCTGCGGGCATGGACGACTATCTGGCCAAGCCAATTCGGCCGGAGGACATTCGGCAGGTGGTGGAGCGTTGGGGTCCGGTGGTCCAGTTCGCAATCAGTTCTGCCACGCCGGCGGTTTCGGCGGATGCCCCGGGGAACGTGGATCCGCCGGTCGAACCTGCCGTAGACATGAAGCGGCTCTTGGAGTTTGCCGAAGGCGATATGGGAAATCTGCGCGAGCTGGTAAGTCTCTACGTGCAACAGACCACGCAGCAACTGAACCAACTGCGTGCTGCCGTGGCGGCCGGCCATGCAGCCGAGGTTCGCCGCGTGGCCCACAGTTGTGCCGGTGCCAGCGCCACTTGCGGGATGCGTCGGATCACTCCGCTGCTGCGTCAGATGGAGGCCCGGGCCGAAGCTGGGGAATTGGCCGAGCTGCCGCGGCTATTGGCGGAAGCCGAAGAGGAGTTTCGCCGCATCCAGCTTGAGCTTCAGCCTTTTCTTTCCTCGGAGGGTTCATCGTCCCTGGGTTCCCCTGCATGAGCAAGGTCTTGTTGATCGAAAACGACGCGGTGGTGGCGGGTATTTACCGGAACAAGCTCTCCATGGAGGGCTTCCAGGTGGAGGTTGCGGCCGATGGGGAGACGGGACTCCAACGCGCCCGGGAGGCGCGTCCGGATGTGATCCTGTTGGATTTGCTGTTGCCCAAGCTGACGGGTTTGGAGGTTTTGCGGGCCCTGCGGGCCGATCCGGATTTTCAGACCACGCGGGTGATCGTGCTCAGCGGCACTTATTTAACCTCTCTGGTTCAGGAGGCTTGGAAGGCGGGGGCCACCAAGTGTCTGGCCAAGGCTAACACCACGCCCAAGGTGGTGGTGGACACCATTCGAAGTGTGCTGAGCCCGACCTGGGCTTCTTCGCCGGTCGGGGCAGGGTCTGCGCCGGCGGGGGGCGCTGCCGGCTCTCTGCTGCTGGATCCGGACGCGTCGTTTCAGGCGGAACTGCGGAGGGATTTTTTGAGGACACTGCCACAGAGCCTGGCTGTGATCCGGGCGCAGTTGCAGGTCCTGAATCGTGCCTCCGGCCCGGCCGAACGCTTGGAACCACTGCAAGAACTTCGACAGCGCGCGCGGGCCCTGGCGGGCGATGCGGGGTTGGCCGGGATGAGTTCGATGGCGCGTGTGGCGGACCTGTTTGAGGGGTTGTTGCATGAGTTGATCGAGAAACCGGACGCTTGGACCCCTTCGACCCTGCGGACGGTGGCGGCGGCGGTGGATTTCTTTCACTGGTTGGCGCAGCGTTGTCAGTTGGCGGAACTGCAGTCGCTTCCGCAAGGCACCGCACTGGTGGTGGACGACGAACCCTTGGCCCGGCGTGCAGTGACGCATGCGCTGGACAAGGCGCGGATTCGATCCGTGGCCGTGGAGGATGCCGAGACGGCGCTGCGTTTGCTGACCGACAACCGGTTCGATCTGATCGTGCTGGACGTGGGCCTGCCTGGCATGGACGGTTTTAGCCTCTGCAGCCGACTACGGACCCTGCCGGCGCACGGGCGCACGCCGGTGGTGTTTGTCACCAGCCTGAATGATTTCCAGGCCCGCACCAGCTCGACCATGAGCGGCGGGAACGATTTCATCGCCAAACCGTTTCTGTTTGTGGAATTGAGTCTGAAGGCGTTGATGTTTGTGTTGCGGCACCAGATCGAATCAGCCACGGCGCCGGCCGGGGGATTATCTGCTGGAGGTACCGGGCCGGGCCTGCCGAGTTCGCAGTCTTCGTGAGCCTGGATGGGCGTTTCCCTGGGGACAACCCAGCCATGAACGAGCCGGTCACCAGTCTGTACGTGCATGTGCCCTTCTGCGCCCGCAAGTGCAGCTACTGCGCTTTTTATTCCGAGGCGGGCGCAGCCGGGCTCATGGACCGATACGTGCGGGCCCTGGTTTGCGAGCTGGAGCGGGTGGCGCCAGATCTGCGGCCGCGGACGATCTTTTTTGGCGGTGGTACACCCACGTTGCTGGCGATGCGCCATTGGGAGGAGATTTTCCGTGCCCTGGAGCGGCTGGGCCTGCGCGGGGCCGAGGAATTCACGGTGGAGGCCAATCCGGCCACCGTTTCGATGGAGAAAGCGCGGCTTTTACGAGCCGGCGGGGTGACTCGCATCTCGCTGGGGGTGCAGACGCTGGATCCGGTGCTGCTGGAACGACTGGGGCGCATCCACACGCCTGAGCAGGTTTTCCGTTCCTACGACCTTTTGCGGCGGGCGGGATTTGAGAATGTGAATTTGGACCTGATGTTTGGGATTCCGGGACAGAGCCTGGCCAGTTGGGAGGCCACGCTGCGCGAGGTTTTGGCCATGGGCAGCGAGCATCTCTCCTGCTACGAGGTGATTTACGAGGAGGACACGCCGCTGTTTGCGCAGTTGCAGGCCGGGGCCTTCGAGGTCGACGAGGATCTGGTGTGCGCGCAGTACGATCGGCTCCTGGAACGGACGGCGGAGGCGGGCCTGGTGCAGTACGAGGTGGCCAACTTTGCGCGGGAGCGACGACCTAAGGATGGTGGGGGTGACCTGTACGCCGGCGAATTTCCGGGCTACGCCTGCCGGCACAACATCAACTACTGGCGGGGCGGTGATTTTTACGGGGTGGGGCCCAGTGCCGTTTCCTATGTGCGGGGCGTACGGACGCGGAACCTCGGTCAGACGTTGGGTTGGTGCCAGGCGCTGGAGGCAGGGCGGCGGGCGGTGAGCTTTCGGGAGGCACTGCCTCCGCTGGCGCGGGCCGGTGAGATCGCGGCGTTCGGCCTGCGGGTGGTGACGGGTTGGCCGTATGAGGAGTTTCGGCGTCGGACCGGATTCGATTTACGTCGGGAGTGGGCGGCCGAGCTGGAGGAACTGGAGCATCGGCAGTGGGGGGTGCGCGAGCCGGCCCGTTTTCGGTTGACCCGCTTGGGATTGCGGTTTGCCGACGCGGCGGCCGAGATGATGTTGCGGCCGGAGGGCGAGCTGGCCGGGGCAGTTCCTGCGGCCGGTTCCTTTGGGGCAGCCGCGCCGTGAGCGGGGCTCCGTTTCCCAACTCAACCGCCGGGGCCGGTGGAGGGCAGGGGCGGGCCCGGTCGGCTCACGGTTTTGAGCCGGTTACGAATGAGATCGGCCCGCAGGATGTCCCGTTCTTCCGCCTGAAGTTTTTCCTGATGCAGCAGTTGGAGGTGGCCCGGCTGAATCAGCAGGAACAGCTCATCGGTCAAGGACCGGTCCACGCCGGGGAACATGCCCAGGTCTACGCCGAGGCGCATGAGGGAGAGCATGTTCATGGCTTCCTTGGAGGCGATGATGTGTGCGTTGGCCAGGATGCCGTAGGCGCGCCCGATGTGGTTGTAGACCATCTTGGGGTTTTTTTCGATGAGCGTGGCGCGGGCGTTTTCCTCCAGCTCGATGATTTGGCGCAGGACCTTGTCGAGCTTTTCCAGGATGGTTTGCTCCGATTCCCCGAGGGTCATCTGGTTGGAGACCTGGAAGACGTTTCCGAGGGCTTCGGTCCCTTCGCCGTAGAGGCCGCGGACGGCCAGACCGAGCTTGTTGACGGATTGGACGACTCCGTTGATCTGCTCGGTCAGGACCAGGCCGGGCAGGTGGAGCATGGCGCTAACGCGGATGCCGGTGCCCACGTTGGTGGGGCAGGCGGTCAGGTAACCCAGTCTGCGGTGAAAGGCATATTCGAGGCGGGATTCCAGTTCTGTGTCCAGCGCGTCCAGCTCGGCCCAGGCCTCTCGGAACTGAAGGCCGGGGCGCAGCGACTGCATTCGGAGGTGATCTTCTTCGTTGATCATCAGGCAGAAGGTTTCCTCGCGGTTGAGGACCACGCCACTGCCCGTGCTTTTGGCCGCATGTTCGCGGCTGATGAGGTGGCGTTCGACCAGCAATTGCTTTTCCAGGGTGGAAAGCCGGTCCAGGGTGTCGCAGAAGCAACCCTGCAGGGAGGGTAAACTGGTAACAGCGGCGGCCACCCGCTCATAGACCTGGACACGCTCCGGTTTTTTGGCCCAGCCCGGGAAGGAGAAGCCGCGGAGGTTGCGTGCCAGCCGCACGCGGCTGGACAGGACGATGCGGTCCTGGGGCCCGGTGCGCCGGGCCACCTCGGACGCAGGCGCCAGGAAGTCTTTCAAGTCCATGACCTCAACGTGCGCCCGGGGCGGTTAAGCGGGCTTGCAGATTTTTGATCTCGTCCCGCAGGACGGCCGCCCGTTCGAAATTCTCCTCCTGGATAGCGCGGGCCAGCTCCTGTTGGAGACGTTCGAGCCGTTCTTTCATGGTTTGCACCCCGGAGAAGGCCGCGGGCACCTTGCCCACGTGCCGTGTGCCCTTGTGCATGGTCTTGAGCAGGTTGTCCAGACCTTCGGAGAAGGTCTCATAACATTCCGGGCAGCCGAATCGACCCAGTTTCTTGAAATCGGCCTGGCTGAAGCCGCACTGGGGGCATTTCAACTCGCCGCCCTTGGTGGCTTGTTCCATTTCCTGGGAGGCGCCCAGGCCTAGCAGCAGGTCGGCCAAGGAAAAGCCGGTGGGGTCGTTAACTCCCTTGCTTCGGGCACATTCTTCGCAAAGGTCCAGTTTCTGCATCTTGTCCCCCACGATCTGGGTCAGATGCACCGTGGCCTCGCGTTCCTTGCAGACACAACATTTCATACCCGTGCGGGGAAGATCGGGTCGCCCGATTCCTGGGTTAAGATCCGGTATAATTCCATGAGTTTCAAGGTGACCGGTCCCGGGCGACCGTTGCCGATGCTCCGGCCGTCGATGCGGCAGACGGGGACGATTTCGGCGCCGGTTCCCGTCAGGAAGCATTCGTCGGCGGTGTAGAGGTCGTATCGGGTCAGATGGGGCTCGCTGACGCGCCAGCCCTGCTGGCGTGCCAGGTCGATGACCACCCGGCGGGTAATGCCGCGAAGGGCGCCGGCCGACAGGGGTGGGGTTTGCAGTTCGCCCTCCCGGACGATGAAGAGGTTGTCTCCGGTGCACTCGGCCACGTAACCCTCGGCGTTGAGCATGACCGCCTCGTCACAGCCGGCGTTGAGGGCCTCGATTTTGGCCAGGATGTTGTTCAGATAGTTCAGCGACTTGATCGCCGGGTTGATGGCGTTGTGCAAGTTTCGCGTGGTGGGGACGGTGATGATGGCCAGACCGTTGTCGTACGTTTGCTTGGGGTAAAGCTGGATGGTCCCCGGGATGATGATGACCGAACCTCGTTCACAGTTGTTGGGATTCAGGCCCAGGGTACCGGCACCGCGGGTGACAATCAGCCGGATGTAGCCTTCGCGCATGCGGTTGACACGACAGGTCTTCAGGACAGCTTCGGTCATTTCGGCTGGCGACAGGGGCACCTTGAGCAAAATGGCCTTGGCAGAGGCAAACAGCCGGTCGATGTGCT
>Ga0308399_1000723_pt1 | contig 11426 bp, 13 predicted proteins | sample HotsprSampOS1260_FD_202367 | JGI IMG/M metagenome (GOLD analysis project Ga0308399, IMG submission 202367) | Hot spring phototrophic mat microbial communities from Octopus Spring, Yellowstone National Park, Wyoming, United States - 20060914_OS12-60 ... | reverse complement strand
GTATGAAGCCGTTTCCACAACGAACAAACCTAATTGAGGAATTTTCGGCTCGCTGAAGAGCACTGAAACGGCAAAGGGTGAGACGTACTCCCCACCCTTCCCGCTCAATTGAGGAATTTTCGGCTCGCTGAAGAGCACTGAAACGCGTTGGTCGGAGACTTCGACGCGCTGATCAACGCGATTGAGGAATTTTCGGCTCGCTGAAGAGCACTGAAACTGGCGCGCACGAGACGGCTCGTTTATGCTCAAACGCCATTGAGGAATTTTCGGCTCGCTGAAGAGCACTGAAACGCTTCGTGGAACGGAGGCGAAAATGAAACTCGACGTATTGAGGAATTTTCGGCTCGCTGAAGAGCACTGAAACGCGCTACTCGTTTCCCTCATCGCCGATACTGTCGAAGATTGAGGAATTTTCGGCTCGCTGAAGAGCACTGAAACGGGCGCGTAGTCGGCGAGTGGTTTAGAAACGCTGAATGATTGAGGAATTTTCGGCTCGCTGAAGAGCACTGAAACAATTTCAGTACGTTCCCACCCCGCGCGCCCACTCGATTGAGGAATTTTCGGCTCGCTGAAGAGCACTGAAACACGCAACGTAGTCTTTCGCGTTGGCTTCTTTCAGCGATTGAGGAATTTTCGGCTCGCTGAAGAGCACTGAAACTGTAGCCGTCATCACCGACAAACGCGCGTCTTGATTCGATTGAGGAATTTTCGGCTCGCTGAAGAGCACTGAAACAATGACGGGTGTGCATACATAAGGCCAATTGACGGAGAATTGAGGAATTTTCGGCTCGCTGAAGAGCACTGAAACGGGGCTACGGCGACGAGGGACAGCAGCGGATACTGAATTGAGGAATTTTCGGCTCGCTGAAGAGCACTGAAACCACAGACAGTACGCTGGTCTGGCGCTTCCCCGAAACGATTGAGGAATTTTCGGCTCGCTGAAGAGCACTGAAACACGCTGGACATCGTGAACCACAACCATACCGTTGTCTGCATTGAGGAATTTTCGGCTCGCTGAAGAGCACTGAAACGGTACTGTCGGATCAGTTCCGCCTGGCTGCGCGCCGAATTGAGGAATTTTCGGCTCGCTGAAGAGCACTGAAACAGATCGCGCCGGAGATGGGCTGGTCGAGCGGGACGGCTGCATTGAGGAATTTTCGGCTCGCTGAAGAGCACTGAAACACGCTGCTGCCGATATTGATCGATAAGGTCACTGCAATTGAGGAATTTTCGGCTCGCTGAAGAGCACTGAAACATGGGCGACGCTGGAGTGGATGCAGCGCGGGGTCGTATTGAGGAATTTTCGGCTCGCTGAAGAGCACTGAAACGCTCGATCTCGTCGATGATCACGAGATCGTAGGGCGCATTGAGGAATTTTCGGCTCGCTGAAGAGCACTGAAACGCGGGTGTGTGGTATGCCGTAGGTACGACAGTTATCATTGAGGAATTTTCGGCTCGCTGAAGAGCACTGAAACTGGACGCCCCGCCAACCGTGCCAAACCCGTACCCGCATTTTGAATTGAGGAATTTTCGGCTCGCTGAAGAGCACTGAAACGTCGGTTGTGTTGCCCGCGCGCGGTCTTGATAAAGGCGATTGAGGAATTTTCGGCTCGCTGAAGAGCACTGAAACAGGCTTGCCCGGCGACGAACAAAGACATCATCCGTATTGAGGAATTTTCGGCTCGCTGAAGAGCACTGAAACGTGACGGCGACGCGGTCGATGTGGAGACGGCGTATGAATTGAGGAATTTTCGGCTCGCTGAAGAGCACTGAAACGCGCTGGACTGGCTGCTCAGCGAGCTGGAGATGTTCAATTGAGGAATTTTCGGCTCGCTGAAGAGCACTGAAACTTGATTTGCTGGACGCCGAAGCGCCAAACACGCGCGAATTGAGGAATTTTCGGCTCGCTGAAGAGCACTGAAACGCTCAGTTCAAATACCGAGCAAGGCGGTTTCGTTGGATTGAGGAATTTTCGGCTCGCTGAAGAGCACTGAAACTTCTGGAGGGCGCGGTTGATGGCGACGCGGCTTGCGGAAATTGAGGAATTTTCGGCTCGCTGAAGAGCACTGAAACCTGCTGATCGATAAGATCGCCGGCTTCGTGGAACGGAGATTGAGGAATTTTCGGCTCGCTGAAGAGCACTGAAACGTGATTGATAAAACGATAAGAAAACTTCTCCGGTAAATTGAGGAATTTTCGGCTCGCTGAAGAGCACTGAAACTCGAAATCTTGTTGTTTCGGAAAAAACACGTATTGGTACATTGAGGAATTTTCGGCTCGCTGAAGAGCACTGAAACCGTTGTATTGGTGAGCTGATGCAGTACGTCATTGCGATTGAGGAATTTTCGGCTCGCTGAAGAGCACTGAAACGTTAGCATCGTACAACATCGACAGGAATATGTCAAATTGAGGAATTTTCGGCTCGCTGAAGAGCACTGAAACTCATAAGGAATCGTCCCGTCCAGCGTTTTCACCCGAGGATATTGAGGAATTTTCGGCTCGCTGAAGAGCACTGAAACGCTTGACGTAGAAGATAACAATGCCTTCATCCCACTGAATTGAGGAATTTTCGGCTCGCTGAAGAGCACTGAAACCGCCGATTGCGCCAAACAGCGCGTTCCAGGCGTAATATTGAGGAATTTTCGGCTCGCTGAAGAGCACTGAAACTAGTAAACGCTCCGAGCGTTAGCGTATAAGTGGTTGGATTGAGGAATTTTCGGCTCGCTGAAGAGCACTGAAACGCGGCGAATGCGCGCTATCTCATCGGTTGGGAAGGACAATTGAGGAATTTTCGGCTCGCTGAAGAGCACTGAAACCTACGTCGATTTGTACGTACAGAAACGCCGCGCGCGCATTGAGGAATTTTCGGCTCGCTGAAGAGCACTGAAACCGTTGATCGATGCCTTGCAGATTGACGTCGTCTTTATTGAGGAATTTTCGGCTCGCTGAAGAGCACTGAAACGGAATCGGTTCTCGTTCACGCCGCGCTTCCTATAAATTGAGGAATTTTCGGCTCGCTGAAGAGCACTGAAACGCGCGGAGGCGCTGCTCTACAAAGCGCTGCGGTTGATTGAGGAATTTTCGGCTCGCTGAAGAGCACTGAAACAGCGACACGCTGGTAATGCCGCTCGTCCTCATCCCATTGAGGAATTTTCGGCTCGCTGAAGAGCACTGAAACGGCGAGCATCATATAGTGAAGCGTGCGCTGTAGGTAATTGAGGAATTTTCGGCTCGCTGAAGAGCACTGAAACGACGCGATGAAGGTCAATCAACGATTTCTCGATATTGAATTGAGGAATTTTCGGCTCGCTGAAGAGCACTGAAACGCGGTGTAGAGACAACGTTTTTTCGTTCTTCCGATGGATTGAGGAATTTTCGGCTCGCTGAAGAGCACTGAAACGCAGAGCCGCGCACAATGCTACGAAACGTCTATCGGATTGAGGAATTTTCGGCTCGCTGAAGAGCACTGAAACGACGGGGCTTGTCGGATTCGGTGGGGCGTCTACTGAAATTGAGGAATTTTCGGCTCGCTGAAGAGCACTGAAACCCGCGCAGCCCCGTACTGCTGCTGCGTCAACGCAGCAATTGAGGAATTTTCGGCTCGCTGAAGAGCACTGAAACCATATACAAATACGAACAAAGAAGACGTTTACGTTTTATTGAGGAATTTTCGGCTCGCTGAAGAGCACTGAAACGCACAACCCCAGATGCGCGTCTGTCGCGTCGAGATCGATTGAGGAATTTTCGGCTCGCTGAAGAGCACTGAAACATCCGAACTGGTACGACGCACGGGCGGCGGGGTATTATTGAGGAATTTTCGGCTCGCTGAAGAGCACTGAAACTCAAGCCGCTTGCCGGTGGGCGTCTGCATCGAGAATTGAGGAATTTTCGGCTCGCTGAAGAGCACTGAAACCGCGCGGCTGCCGCAGATGCTTTTCCCACCGGCGGGATTGAGGAATTTTCGGCTCGCTGAAGAGCACTGAAACTATTCTGGATACGGCGGGTCGATAAGGATCGCGGTTGATTGAGGAATTTTCGGCTCGCTGAAGAGCACTGAAACGCATATCCCCGTACAGATCGCGCTGTAGGATTGTGAATTGAGGAATTTTCGGCTCGCTGAAGAGCACTGAAACCGCGCAGCCGGTGAAAACGGCGGGCGGGGTTATCCTCAATTGAGGAATTTTCGGCTCGCTGAAGAGCACTGAAACATGACTTCGACCGGGCGCGTGGGGCACCTCACGCGATTGAGGAATTTTCGGCTCGCTGAAGAGCACTGAAACGCGCCGGTCGTCTCGTCAAGCGCTTTGCTGCTCTTGATTGAGGAATTTTCGGCTCGCTGAAGAGCACTGAAACGTGCACGCGGCAGTACAAGGTGGAACCGATCCGACGATTGAGGAATTTTCGGCTCGCTGAAGAGCACTGAAACCGTGCTTGATGAACTCGTCGGGAAGAACAAAGGGGATTGAGGAATTTTCGGCTCGCTGAAGAGCACTGAAACTCAAGCGGGAAATTCGCCGGATTTTCCGCGAAAATTGAGGAATTTTCGGCTCGCTGAAGAGCACTGAAACACGAGTTCCTCAATCTCGTCGAGCAGAACCGCGTCATTGAGGAATTTTCGGCTCGCTGAAGAGCACTGAAACCGCCGCCGACGCGCTTCGGCGCAAGGAGCGGACGGCATTGAGGAATTTTCGGCTCGCTGAAGAGCACTGAAACGCTACCTGGTTGTGATCCAAGCGCTGATCGCGCGCTCCATTGAGGAATTTTCGGCTCGCTGAAGAGCACTGAAACGCAGAGCCGCGCACAATGTTACGGAATGTCTATCGGATTGAGGAATTTTCGGCTCGCTGAAGAGCACTGAAACCGGCGCGGTATACTGTCAGCGTGACAGTTCTATTCAATTGAGGAATTTTCGGCTCGCTGAAGAGCACTGAAACCGAAATCATTCCACCACACCTGGACACAGCGCAGAATTGAGGAATTTTCGGCTCGCTGAAGAGCACTGAAACATAACGGTCGAACTCGACAATTCGCGCTACGAGTTGAATTGAGGAATTTTCGGCTCGCTGAAGAGCACTGAAACAGGTCTTCCCGCCGCGCGGGGCGTCGGCGAGGAGAATTGAGGAATTTTCGGCTCGCTGAAGAGCACTGAAACGCGGAATCAACGCCGGACCGCTCTCTACCGCGCTGAATTGAGGAATTTTCGGCTCGCTGAAGAGCACTGAAACTTTACGCGCGCTGGACGGACGGCTTGAACGACTGGTGATTGAGGAATTTTCGGCTCGCTGAAGAGCACTGAAACTCGCACGCGCGAAATTGCGGCGATGCTGCAACCGCAATTGAGGAATTTTCGGCTCGCTGAAGAGCACTGAAACCGTTGGGATTGCGTCGGTTGCACCCCAAAACGATCAATTGAGGAATTTTCGGCTCGCTGAAGAGCACTGAAACGACGCGCGGGGACGCTGCGGGCTGGCTGGCGGCGGTGGGATTGAGGAATTTTCGGCTCGCTGAAGAGCACTGAAACGAGGAACAAAGCGACTTCTGCGAGGAGGGGTTTTGGATTGAGGAATTTTCGGCTCGCTGAAGAGCACTGAAACCGTTTTTGTACGCCAGATCGCGGCGCGGGCGCGGGGTGATTGAGGAATTTTCGGCTCGCTGAAGAGCACTGAAACGCGCCTCACAAGCGCGGGGTTATCTCATTTTACAAGGATTGAGGAATTTTCGGCTCGCTGAAGAGCACTGAAACACCAAATACGAGATCGTCAACGATCTCGACGGCTACGATTGAGGAATTTTCGGCTCGCTGAAGAGCACTGAAACGAAGACGAAGCGCAGCGCTGGCTGGAGCAAGTGAATTGAGGAATTTTCGGCTCGCTGAAGAGCACTGAAACGCGCTGGACTGGCTGCTCAGCGAGCTGGAGATGTTCAATTGAGGAATTTTCGGCTCGCTGAAGAGCACTGAAACCAGGCAGCGTATCGGCAGGCGCGGGCGGCAGGACGATTGAGGAATTTTCGGCTCGCTGAAGAGCACTGAAACTGTCTCTATCATACCGCGCAGACGGTGAGTTGTCAATTGAGGAATTTTCGGCTCGCTGAAGAGCACTGAAACGCAGACGCGGTGCGTCGTTGACGTTGAGCGTCTGGATTGAGGAATTTTCGGCTCGCTGAAGAGCACTGAAACGCTGTTCGTTTATCAGCACTGTCACAACACTCGATCTTATTGAGGAATTTTCGGCTCGCTGAAGAGCACTGAAACATGCGGAACGTTCGCGTTTTGAGCAGTGGCTGCGCATTGAGGAATTTTCGGCTCGCTGAAGAGCACTGAAACCTTGACAACCGCGCCGAGGCGCGGTATACTGTCAGCGATTGAGGAATTTTCGGCTCGCTGAAGAGCACTGAAACTGAGGCGCTGCTGGTTGAGGCGTTTCCGGGACGTGATTGAGGAATTTTCGGCTCGCTGAAGAGCACTGAAACGGGATGCGCCGTTCGGCGCGCCGTCAACCGCGCCGATTGAGGAATTTTCGGCTCGCTGAAGAGCACTGAAACTTCCACAGCGACGCGAGCGCCGCCGCCTCGCGCGCCATTGAGGAATTTTCGGCTCGCTGAAGAGCACTGAAACCCACCGATCCTCAAAGCACAACCAGCCGTCTCGGTTATTGAGGAATTTTCGGCTCGCTGAAGAGCACTGAAACCGGTAGCGTTATCGAACGCGCTGAATCTGGCATTTGATTGAGGAATTTTCGGCTCGCTGAAGAGCACTGAAACGCACTGGAACTGGGACGAAGAGAACGATTACGAAGATTGAGGAATTTTCGGCTCGCTGAAGAGCACTGAAACCGTCCCAAGGCTTTCTGACGCGCCGGGACGGATTGAATTGAGGAATTTTCGGCTCGCTGAAGAGCACTGAAACCCAGATCGTTGATGCGCCGCGCCGAGGTCTTCCCGCCATTGAGGAATTTTCGGCTCGCTGAAGAGCACTGAAACCTGGAAGAGCGCGCCGATGAACGACATCGGCTTCCGATTGAGGAATTTTCGGCTCGCTGAAGAGCACTGAAACGCACTGCGGTGCGGCGCTGGCGAAGCAGCAGCAGTACGATTGAGGAATTTTCGGCTCGCTGAAGAGCACTGAAACATTGGTTCATTACGATTTCCGTCATCTCCTTCGTTTCATTGAGGAATTTTCGGCTCGCTGAAGAGCACTGAAACCATACGTCACTACTTCGTAATCGTTCTCTTCGTCCCAATTGAGGAATTTTCGGCTCGCTGAAGAGCACTGAAACACCGTCTGGATGTTCGCCCAGCGCCCGACGGACGCCGATTGAGGAATTTTCGGCTCGCTGAAGAGCACTGAAACCGCCGAGTTCTTGTTTGTCCAGCGAGTTGATGTCAAATTGAGGAATTTTCGGCTCGCTGAAGAGCACTGAAACCAGTGACGCTGTGGTTGTCGCCGCCGGATCGGAACAGATTGAGGAATTTTCGGCTCGCTGAAGAGCACTGAAACACGCCGGAGGCGGTTGCGTCACCGCGTCGCGTGTGAATTGAGGAATTTTCGGCTCGCTGAAGAGCACTGAAACACGCGCCGCACGTTGAAGCAGTAGGCGTCGCCGGACGATTGAGGAATTTTCGGCTCGCTGAAGAGCACTGAAACGCGATGCGCCGCAACATCGAGACGATTGCGCGACTGATTGAGGAATTTTCGGCTCGCTGAAGAGCACTGAAACGCATCGATCCGCTCCAGTCTGACGCCGCAGCGACAGCATTGAGGAATTTTCGGCTCGCTGAAGAGCACTGAAACCCTCTCGCGCTGCCGCAACATCTGCTCTTCTTTTAATTGAGGAATTTTCGGCTCGCTGAAGAGCACTGAAACGCATCAGCAGCATCAGCAGCAGCATCAGCAGCAGCAATTGAGGAATTTTCGGCTCGCTGAAGAGCACTGAAACGGGCGCACCGGATCGTTGCCGAAGTCGCCGGTTTGGATTGAGGAATTTTCGGCTCGCTGAAGAGCACTGAAACCGTACTGCTGCTGCGTCAACGCAGCATCGCAGCGCGATTGAGGAATTTTCGGCTCGCTGAAGAGCACTGAAACCCGCGAACTCGCAAAGTCGCTGCGTGAGCAGCGCGAAATTGAGGAATTTTCGGCTCGCTGAAGAGCACTGAAACCACGCGGCAGCAGTTTGCGCAATGCGTTATCCAGATCGATTGAGGAATTTTCGGCTCGCTGAAGAGCACTGAAACCCAGATCGTGGATGCGCCGCGCCGAGGTCTTCCCGCATTGAGGAATTTTCGGCTCGCTGAAGAGCACTGAAACTCCGTCCGCCTGGACGGGCGTATTCGGCGACGGCGATTGAGGAATTTTCGGCTCGCTGAAGAGCACTGAAACGTCGTCGGCGCGAAGCGCGCCGAAACCGTCGCCATATTGAGGAATTTTCGGCTCGCTGAAGAGCACTGAAACACTTCTCACCGATCCAACGTTCGGTTACTGCTGCGAATTGAGGAATTTTCGGCTCGCTGAAGAGCACTGAAACGGCGCTCAACGAGAGCGCGGCGGTCGGGGAAACGTAATTGAGGAATTTTCGGCTCGCTGAAGAGCACTGAAACCCGCCGCTGGACGCGCGGACATTCGCGGCGAGCAGCAATTGAGGAATTTTCGGCTCGCTGAAGAGCACTGAAACCGAACGCGAGTACGGTGGACGTTGAAGAACTCGCGCTCATTGAGGAATTTTCGGCTCGCTGAAGAGCACTGAAACCCCGTCGCTCAGACGATAGAACGCCCGTTCGTCCGATTGAGGAATTTTCGGCTCGCTGAAGAGCACTGAAACCGCGCTCGATGCGGGCGAGGGCGTTAGGGAACAGCGGTAAATTGAGGAATTTTCGGCTCGCTGAAGAGCACTGAAACTTTGGATGCGTCAAACGTTTCGGTTTACGCACCCAATTGAGGAATTTTCGGCTCGCTGAAGAGCACTGAAACCACCGGTTTCGCTTGAGGTATGCGAAGTACGCTTTATATTGAGGAATTTTCGGCTCGCTGAAGAGCACTGAAACTCGAGGAAGATGGGGACGATGCGCTGCTCGCTGCACTATTGAGGAATTTTCGGCTCGCTGAAGAGCACTGAAACTATGCGCATACGACTGCGACTGCGACTGCGCCGTATCATTGAGGAATTTTCGGCTCGCTGAAGAGCACTGAAACGCGCCCGGCGCGCTTCGCGGTTCCGCTGGGTGTTGAATTGAGGAATTTTCGGCTCGCTGAAGAGCACTGAAACGGAACGCTACGCGGATTTCGTCGTCGCGCTCGTTCGATTGAGGAATTTTCGGCTCGCTGAAGAGCACTGAAACCGACGCAGCACAGGTTGCGGCGACGGCGGTGCTGGATTGAGGAATTTTCGGCTCGCTGAAGAGCACTGAAACGGTAGGCACCAGCAGCAGCATACTGCTGAGTACCAGCAGCAATTGAGGAATTTTCGGCTCGCTGAAGAGCACTGAAACGGTAGGGTATGGGTGTGACGATCATCTATCTGTAAGGATTGAGGAATTTTCGGCTCGCTGAAGAGCACTGAAACCTATCCTCCGCATCAACTCGCCGACAAACAACGTCATTGAGGAATTTTCGGCTCGCTGAAGAGCACTGAAACCGTTTCGCGCGCGTCCGGCGCGGCGGAACCGGCAACATTGAGGAATTTTCGGCTCGCTGAAGAGCACTGAAACAAACCTCAACGCCTTCCGCCGCATACGCGCCGACGAAATTGAGGAATTTTCGGCTCGCTGAAGAGCACTGAAACTCTCCGTATAACCCCGACATCACAACATAACCCTTCATTGAGGAATTTTCGGCTCGCTGAAGAGCACTGAAACCGTCGATGTTGAACCGCACCGAGCCGATCTCCGAACATTGAGGAATTTTCGGCTCGCTGAAGAGCACTGAAACCGCACCGGTTGTCAAGCGGGAAATTCGCGGGAAATATTGAGGAATTTTCGGCTCGCTGAAGAGCACTGAAACTAGAGCATATCTAAGAAGTCTGCAAATGAGATGGACAATTGAGGAATTTTCGGCTCGCTGAAGAGCACTGAAACTTTTGTGCGCCGTCCTTTCTCGTAGAGTGATTATCGATTGAGGAATTTTCGGCTCGCTGAAGAGCACTGAAACACGATGAGCGACGTGAGATGCGCCGGGCGCTGGCGATTGAGGAATTTTCGGCTCGCTGAAGAGCACTGAAACACGAACTTCTAATCGGGTCTCATTTACCCGAATCAGATTGAGGAATTTTCGGCTCGCTGAAGAGCACTGAAACCGATGAGGATCGACGCGGTACGGTGTACGAGTTTGAATTGAGGAATTTTCGGCTCGCTGAAGAGCACTGAAACCCGAAATCAACGAGCGCATCGGCGACCCAGATGCATTGAGGAATTTTCGGCTCGCTGAAGAGCACTGAAACCGACCGGTCGCTCGCCGTCAACGATCAGAAAATCCAATTGAGGAATTTTCGGCTCGCTGAAGAGCACTGAAACGGTCGAGCGTCAACTCGAACAGCGCGGCTTGCTGCCGATTGAGGAATTTTCGGCTCGCTGAAGAGCACTGAAACCGCTGCGCGGCGACTGGAGCGCGGCGTGGGAGGCAATATTGAGGAATTTTCGGCTCGCTGAAGAGCACTGAAACCCAAGCTGCGGAACCGGAATATCACGGCGTGGTCAATTGAGGAATTTTCGGCTCGCTGAAGAGCACTGAAACCTCGTCGGTGCAAATCTGACGTTTGATGTGCAGTTTGATTGAGGAATTTTCGGCTCGCTGAAGAGCACTGAAACGGTCAGCGGGTGGATGTGCGCGAGGAACCCGCGACCGATTGAGGAATTTTCGGCTCGCTGAAGAGCACTGAAACGCGCAGTGAAGGTCTTGCGCGTCATCTGTTCGATAAATTGAGGAATTTTCGGCTCGCTGAAGAGCACTGAAACCGACGCCAGACGCAACGACGCGACGCGCGCCGCATCATTGAGGAATTTTCGGCTCGCTGAAGAGCACTGAAACTACCGAGGACGGGCGTGTAGCGGTGCACCAGATGCATTGAGGAATTTTCGGCTCGCTGAAGAGCACTGAAACTCAACGCTGCGCCGGAAATGGATGAGCGACGGCTCGATTGAGGAATTTTCGGCTCGCTGAAGAGCACTGAAACGTCCCAAGGCTTCAGAATGCGCCGGGACGGGTTTCTATTGAGGAATTTTCGGCTCGCTGAAGAGCACTGAAACTCGAACTCCAACCAAACAAAAGAAGAAATGTTCCTGATTGAGGAATTTTCGGCTCGCTGAAGAGCACTGAAACGACCAACCCGCGTTTCGGATCGGTGACGGGGGTGATCATTGAGGAATTTTCGGCTCGCTGAAGAGCACTGAAACATCTGATTCGGGAACGTGCGTCCCGACCAGAAGTTCATTGAGGA
>Ga0308399_1000720_pt1 | contig 11442 bp, 8 predicted proteins | sample HotsprSampOS1260_FD_202367 | JGI IMG/M metagenome (GOLD analysis project Ga0308399, IMG submission 202367) | Hot spring phototrophic mat microbial communities from Octopus Spring, Yellowstone National Park, Wyoming, United States - 20060914_OS12-60 ... | reverse complement strand
CGCCGTGTCTTCGTCCGGCATAGTCGCGGCGAGGTTCTGGCCGTTGCGGCGCGCGATGTCGAAGATGAAGACATCGGCCATGTCGGCGATGGACTCGATCGGCAGGCGCATCGCGACAGGCGTTGCCTCGACCGAAACGCCGCCGGGCAAGCCCTCTGGCACGACGATCCGCCCTTCGAAACCCAGGCGCTGCCAAGCCGCAGCGAACAGGTCAAACATCGCCTGGTGGCCGCCGATCCAAGCCACAGTCCACGCGCGTGGCGCGCTGGCGAAGAGATCCAGCAGGAACGGCAGCACGTGTTGTGGCGTATAGCCGGTCTGGTCCCAGGTCGGACCGGTGTAGTCGGCCGTCAGCGGTGCCGCGAGCGGTTTCAGCGCCAGCAGCTCATCCAGCGCCGCGACATAGCCAACCGAAGCACCATGCGGAATGCGGATCTCCTCGATCGGGTCGTCGGGGCAACCCCAGCTTTCCGCCTGTTCCGGCAGTTCCGGCCTGGTCACTGAGTAGACGAAGTCCTCCAGGCTGTTCTCGACCGCTTCATGCTTGTGCATTGGCGTCACTTGCCGGGTGTGGTCGCAGTGATAGGCGAAAACGCGATCCGAGAGATCACCCACTTTGCCGAAGACCAGAGACATTCGCTTGGCGATGTTGGAATCGACGTGCCAGCCGACCAGCATTCCCTCGTGGAAGCCGTGCATGGCGCACAACGTCGCGCGCGGCATGAGCTGGAAGTCGCCGGGCCCGTCGAACCTGATGAAGTCGACGTCATACACGATCTCGTTGAGGTGGTAGTTCCAACCCCAACGTTCGATCTGAGCAATCACCCCGGCGGGGTCGCGTCGGTCAAGACTCTCCCATAGCGTCTCAGGGAGTTCGAAGCGTGGCGTGCCCCAGTAGCCGTCGGGCAGCTGTGCCGCTATGGTTGAGAGATCCTCGCGCGTGTGGCGTGGAACGAAGATCATGTCCGTATTGGTCGAGAGCACCCACCGATTGGTTGGGTTCGACCGGCGAAGCGCCACGTTGCGTGCTATCGGTTCGAGTGCCAGCAGGTGCGACTTCGACCGGAAGCGTGCGTGCACTGCCGGGCGCACGCGCAGGACCCGCAGCCGCTGCTTCGCCTTCTCAGTCAGTGTGTCCTGGATGGCTTCGGGGAAGGTTGGGAAATCGTCTGGCGTGTTGTAATCGACGAAGAGGATCTCATCGTCTGGGTCGGAGAGGACCTCGGCCATGCAGTTCAGGCTCAGCGCCGCGCGCTTGTGCAAATTGTATCCATAACTGTCGTTGCGGCCATAGAGGATGATGGAGATCATGGTACCCGGGTGCCTTTCCTCGCCAGCCGATGGTCAAGCCGCGGCGTGCCTGGGCGTCGTCTCGCGCCGCCAGTCACCGCGGCCGAGGCGCACAAGGCGCAGACCCGAACTTCCTTCCCTTGGTACGACGCCCCACGGATCCACGACAGCCCCGACACCGCACCGGGTGAAGTCGAGGTGCTGGAACTGCGGCCAAGCTGTGGTCACCACGACGACCGCAGCGTCAGCGAGCGCGGCTTCGGCACTCTCGGTGACCTCGGCGTGGTTGCCCAGTACCGCCGCGGCCGCCGCGTTGGCGAGCGGATCGAAGGCGCGCACGCGGTAACCGAGAGCAGCAAGGGCGACCGCAAGCGCGATACCCTGGCTCTCCTCCACCACCGCAGTGTCGGGCTTATAGGAAAGGCCGAGTACCCCCACGGTATGGCCGGGATCTGCGCAGGCTGAGACCGCACCGATCAGGCGCTCGAGCTGATGGTTGTTGATCCGGTCGGTGGCCTCAGCGAGGTCTGTTTTGACGCCGAGCTTGCGGCCAAGTGCGATGAACGCCTTGTTGTCGCGCGGGAAGCAGGGACCGCCGTAGCCGACCGCAGGCTTGAGGTACTTTCGGCCAATGCGGCTATCCGCGCCGACCGCGCGGGTCACCACTTCGGCGTCGGCACCAGGCAGGTGATCGCACATTTCGCCGATCATGTTTGCGTAAGAGATCTTGGTCGTTACGAAGGTGTTGACTGAGATCTTGCAGAGCTCGGCGTTCACCAAGCTCATGCGGTGGACTTCAGGCTTGCTCTCGACCAACGTGCCGTAGACGGCCTCCAGCATGTCACCGGCACGCTTGTCACTCTCGCCGATCAGAATCAGGTCAGGAAAGAGTAGGTCGCGCACCACCGAGCCGAGTGCGATGAACTCCGGACTGTAGCAAAGACCGACATCCTGCCCTACGATACGGCCCGAAGCGCGCTCGAGCGCGGTGCGGATCTCGCCATCAGTCGAGCCGGGCATAACGGTGCTGGTGACGACTACGACATGATAGCTTGACTTCGCACGGAGCGCCGGGCCGATCCGCTCAACGGCGTCGACAACGAACCGATTGGTGAACATCTGGTCGGGACCTGAGGGCGTAGGGACAATGATGAAACTGATGTCGCTGCTCGTCGTCGCCTCGTGGTAATCCAGCGTGGCACGCAAATGGCCCCGAGCTCGGTCCAGGTAGTCCTGCAGCAACGGCTCTTGAACGGGCGCACGTCCGTCGTTGATGGCAGCAACGAAAGCGGGGTTGAGGTCAAGTCCAATTACCTCAAAGCCCTTGGCGCCGAACACTGCGGCCATCGGTGCACCAAGCTTGCCGAGGCCGATCACCGAAAGACGCGGTCGCATCGCATTGCCATTCATTGGTCACTGGCCTTCCCGATTGTCGCTGCTCCGATCCGGCGGCGGGCGAGCCGCCTCAAGCGGCGCGGCGGTTCCGGCCCCGCTTAAGCTCGACCTGCGCGGCGATCCATGAATAGGTCTTGCGCAGCCCCTCCTCGAGCGGCTCGTCCGGCGCCCAGCCGAGGCGCTTCCTGATCAGCTCGTTGTGGGAGTTGCGGCCGCGCACGCCGACCGGGCCGGGGATGTGGCGGATGCGCAGCGGCTTGTTGGCGATGCGCATGATCATCCGCGCGAGCTCGTTGATGGTCACCATCTCCTCCGAGCCGATGTTCACGGGCCCCTCGAAATCCGAGCGCATCAGCAGGATGGTGCCCTTGAGGCATTGATCAATGTAGAGGAAGGACCGTGTCTGCTGGCCGTCGCCCCAGACCTCGATCTCGCCCCCAGGCTCGGCCTCGGCGACCTTGCGGCAGAGCGCGGCGGGCGCCTTCTCCTTGCCGCCTTCCCACGTGCCCTCGGGGCCGAAGATGTTATGATAGCGCGCGATTCGACACTGCATGCCATGGTTCCGGTTGAAAGCGAGGTAGAGCCGCTCGCTGAACAGCTTCTCCCAGCCGTACTCCGAGTCGGGTGCGGCCGGATAGGCGCTGTCCTCCTGCGTCATCGGGTTGGAGGGGTCGTTCTGGTTGTAAGCGGGATATATGCAGGCGGAGGAGGAATAGAAGATCCGCCGGTTGTTGCGCCGGTGGCAGGCCTCCAGCATGTTCAGGTTGATCAGCGCCGAATTGTGCATGATGTCGGCGTCGTTCTCGCCGGTGAAGATGTAGCCGGCCCCACCCATATCGGCGGCGAGTTGGTAAACTTCGTCGAACCGGCGATCAACTGCACAGCGAGCCACATACGGATCGCGTAGATCGCCGATGATGAAGTCGTCCGCCTCAGTATCGGAAAACTGAGGATACTTGAGATCGACGCCGCGCACCCAAAAACCTTGGCGCTTCAACTCCCTAACCAAGTGGGAGCCGATGAAACCGCCCGCTCCGCAGACCAGCGCTGCTTGCATCATCCCATCTCCTCAAACGCCATCCATCCCATGTATGGCGCTAACATGGGAGTCTTCCTTGCAAGGGCGCATACCATTCGGTATCCAAGTATTGCAAGACCCGGATAGCCTCCACAAACCGCCTGCTTGAGACCGGGATCGTGGGTGTGAAGTCCTTCTTGCACTGCCATCTCTGGCGGCGTTTGCCGCGGCAGTGGCGGCGAGCCGCCCTTTTTCAGGTAACGTCGCTTGCTGCACCGCGCCCAAGCCCGATTGCCCGTGCATCCCTGCCGATTGTCGTCGCAGGGACATTCCGTACCGCCTCGGGCCTCGGGCAGTCCGCGCGACTAAGCCATGATGCGCTTAAGGCGGCAGGGGTGTCGGTGCTGGGCGTCGACATCACAGAAGGTATGTTCCAGCCCGCTGATCTGGAATATTTCTCCTTTTTGGATGGCGGCAAGCACACAGGTCCTGGCACAATCCTCCTGCATATCAATTCTCCTCTGGTTCCACTCGCGATGCTCCGGCTCGGCCGAGGCCTAGTGCGTGGGAAGCGAATCATAGGGTACTGGGCCTGGGAACTGCCGGACGTGCCCCTCGAATGGCACCTCGGAATCCCGTTTGTACACGAGATCTGGGTGCCGAGTGCCTTCACGGCAAATGCCGTGAAGAGCATTGCAGCTGGCCGTCCCGTCCATGTGGTTCCACATCCTGTCGCACTCATGACGACGTCACGGCCGCGTATCTTGGATACCACGAAGCGCCCATTTACCGTGCTGACCATTTTCGACGCGGCATCTAGCTTCGCTCGGAAAAACCCATTCGCTTCGATTTCGGCATTCCGACGGGCCTTCGGCGACGATCCGTCTGCACGACTTATCATCAAAGCATCAAACCTGTCGACATGTCCGCAGGGAGGTGATTTTCTAGCGAATGCACAAAAAAAGAGCAAAAATATAATTTTGATTACAAAAAAACTCGCCTTTTCTGAAATCGAGAATTTGTACTTTGAAAGTGACGTTGTCTTGTCGCTACATCGCTCTGAGGGTTTTGGGCTAGTCATCGCGGAAGCGATGTCTCGTGGCCTGCCGGTCGTCGCAACCAATTGGTCGGGTAACGTCGATTTCGTGAATGAAGGGACTGGTTTCCCGATTCCATATACGTTAGTTCCTGCTCAGGATCCCCAAGGCACTTATCATCATCCCACCATGTATTGGGCCGAGCCCTGCGTACATGCTGCGGCAGAAGCATTACAAACCCTTCGCAAGGATCCTCAATTGAGGCAACGCTTAGGACAGGCTGGGGCTGCGCATGCGGCACAAGTTTGGAGCATTCAAGCGTACGCCCAGCGTGTTTGCCGCCTCTTGAGTGTTTCAGGAGTATGAAGTCTTGGCCGATGACGAGAATGGGCTGGCAGTCAACGCCTGAGGCGGCACGTGTAATGTTTGTCTACTGGGGAAGGCGCGGGGCGTTGCCGCAGTTCGCACTCGAGGTCGCACGTACCGCGCGTGCCAATCCGCTTATCGAGGCTACGATCTCTGTATCCCGTCAGAACGAGATATTCCCCATGTACGAGGAGTTCGGCCCAGCGCTGTTCGCCGTCGACACGTTCAGCACCAATGCGGGCGCACTGTTTCAGGCCCCTCGCACTGCATTGCTGCGTCGGCGACTATATCGGCGCCTGCGACACGACCGCACCCAAGCCGTCATCGAGTTGATGCCTCATGTCTGGTCGCCGCTCGTCATGCCAGTCGTCCGCAAGGCCGGTGCGCGCTACTGCTCCATCATCCACGATGCCGATGCCCATCCTGGCGATGGAACCAGCTGGGTGAAGCCAATCCTTGATTGGCCTTTGCGCACGGCGGACCTAATTATTACGTTAAGTTCCGCGGTAGCAGAGCGATTAGCGGGTAGTGGACGCGTGCCGCGGCAGAGATTGTTGACGATGTTTCATCCAGACCTCTCCTACGCGATGCGACAGGTGAAGCATCCCCCTGTACCGGGGGAACCGCTGCGGCTGCTCTTTTTGGGCCGCATCATGCCCTACAAGGGCCTATCCCTGTTCCTCGACAGCGTTGATGTGCTGCGCGATGAGGGCATAGCCGTCGAAGTGGGCGTGTTCGGTGAGGGTCCCTTGGGGGCAAACAGCGAACGCCTACGTCGTCTCGGCGCAGAAGTAGTCAACCGGTGGCTGTCCAACGACGAGATCGCCGATGCGTTTGCGCGCTATCATGCAGTTGTTCTGTCATACACTGAAGCGAGCCAGTCAGGCGTGGCTGCGGCAGCATTCGGTGCCGGGATCCCCGTCGTTGCGACGCCGGTCGGCGGCTTGGCAGAGCAAGTGAAGGACGGCGTCACAGGCGTCCTGGCGCTGAGAGCTGATGCGCTGGCCCTTGCAGAAGCCACGAAGCGGCTCTTATTGGATCCGGAGTTGTATCGGGCAACGTGTACGAATCTCGCAGAAACGGCAAAGCATCGCTGCATGGCTAGGTTCGTCTCCGATATTGTGTCCTATGCTCTTAGGCCGCGTGGACAGACCTGATCCAGAGACAGAGTGAGGCCAATGTTGCGAAGCCGAGGAAGCTGTCGGCGGTCTGGTCGTAGCGGGTGGCGACGCGACGGCTGTTTTTCAGGCGGTTGATGAAGCGCTCGATGCGGCTGCGGAGCGCGTAGAGGGGGCGGCTGACGCTGTGCTGGACGTAGCGGTTACGTTTGGTCGGGATCTCCGGCACGGCGCCGCGGTCGCGCAGATCCTGGCGGATGAGGTCGCTGTCATACCCCCTGTCGGCGAGCATGATGGCGAGGTCGCTCTCGCGCGCCTCCATCAGCGCGGCATAGTTGGAGCAGTCAGCCTCCTGTCCGGCGGTCACGTGCAAGGCGATGGGCAGGCCATGTGCGTTGCTGGACACCTCCAGAAACCTCTCGCCTTGATGCCGTTTGGCTGATTCACTGAAGCAGCCCCCGAATTGACCGGGCACGGTCTCCAACTCCCGTAAGGGTTAGGAGTATGACCGTGCGTATAACTGACACTCTCGAGAAGGTGGAGGTGATCACCTCCAGGCAGCGGCCCCGCCGCCGGCGCGCCGCCGACTGTGGACAGCGTGGACGGGTGTTGTTGCCCCTGAAAGATCGGGCAGGTCAGGTTGTCATGATGGTACGGATGAACTGCTTAGGGGACCTGTATCCCAGGGCGCGGTGAGGGTGGATCTCGTTGTAGTGGGTGAACCAGGCGGGCAAGGACCTGAGGACGGTCTGTGCATCGGGGCAGGCGCCGACGCGGACGTAGTCGCGCTTGAAGGTCCGGACGAACGCCTCGGCTATGCCGTTGCTCTGCGGGCTTTCGAGCGGGGTGGTTTTTGGCAGCAGGCCGATGTCGCGGGCGAATGTTCTGGTGTCGCGGGCGACGTAGCAGCTGCCGTTGTCACTGAGCCATTCGATCGGCCGCGGCAGTCGGTTCACGCGGCCGAACCTCTGCTCGACGGCGGCGACCATGAGGTCGCGCACGTCATCGCCGGAGATGCCTCCCGTGGTGGCGACGAAGCTCATTGCCTCGCGGTCGTGGGTATCGAGGGCAAAGGGTGAGGCCGGAGCGCCACCGGTCCGAGCGAACGGCCGAACCGGACGCGTTCGCCGTTATCGCAGGCGATCTCGAAGCCATCGGAACACCAGCGGGTGTTGCGCTCTGGAACGGCGACGCGGCCATCGTGCCGGCGCTCGGCGCCGCCGGCGTGCCGGGCCAGGAGCAGGCCGTGGGCCTTCATGACCCGCCAGACCCGTTTGTGATTGGGCGGTGGCTGGCCCTCCTCCTCGGCTTGGCGGCGCAGCAGGGCGTGAATGCGCCGATAGCCATAGGTCGGCAGCGCCGCGATGACCGCAGTGATCCGCGCGAGCAGTTCGTCCTCCGGCGCGGGCGGTCGGCCGCGGCGTCGTGCCGGGGCAGGCTTCGGCTCCAGGCTGGAGCGCGCCACGCCCAGCGTTCTCGCCACGGCTTTCACCGGGAACCGTTGCGCGGCGGCAGTGGCCCGCGCGGCAGCAATCTTTTTTGGGATCGGCGTGCTGCAGCGCCTCGCGCAGGATCTCGGCCTCGAGCGTCTTCTTGCCGAGCAGCCGGTGCAGGTCGCGGATCTGCTCCTGAAGCGCGCGGTAGTCGGAGGCCGGTACCACCTCCTCGCCGGCCGCTGCGGCGGTGAAGGCGCCATGGGCGGCGAGGCGGCGCCAGGTGAAGAGCTGGTTCGGGTTAACACCGTGGCGGCGCGCGACCAGGCTGACCGAGGCGCCCGGCTCCAGGCTCTCCTCGACCAGTCGCATCTTCTCGGCGGCGCTCCAGCGCCGGCGCCGCTGCCTGGAGGTGATCACCTCCACCTTCTCCAAAGTGTCAGTCATACGCACGGTCATACCCCTAACCCTTACGGGAGTTGGAGACCGTGCCCGGTCAATTCGGGGGCTGCTTCAACGAACTTCTGGAGGGACTGCAAGATTTGCTCGTGAATAGCGCGCTTCCGCTGGTTCAGCCGGGTGCGGACCTTTTTTCATCCAGTTCATGGAGCAGGCTGCTCAACATTCACCTCGACCGGACTGATCAATTTTTAAGAAAACAGGCTGTTCCCTCAAGCGTTACATTCATTCTTACATTGTATTATCGCCAAGACTTACGCAAAGACTGAATGACATCTGCCCGGTCAAGAACGCGAGTCGATCTATGCCAGTCGTCAACAGCGCTCGGTGCAGAGTATCTGAGATCGAACGGATGTGTGCGCGGCACCTCTTCGATGCGTCGCCGAGCCTCCTCCATTTCACCCAGGGCCGCGGACACCCAAACGTCCTCAAGCGTGTCGGGAACGGTCCCGAACACGTCCCGGATCTGACGCAGCCGATCAGAGAGTGCCGCATGCACATCATCCTCGACCGAGCCCCTGTAGCGCAGGTTGAGGATCTCTATCACGCGCGCTTCCTGACCGATGCGCTCAATCCTGCCTTTCCTCTGCTCGAGGCGGGCAGGATTCCAGGGGAGGTCGATGTTCACGAGCGTTTGCAAGCGTTGCAGGTTGAGCCCCTCGGACGCCGCATCGGTTGCCACGAGGATGCGTAAAGTTCTCTCGCGCACCCGCTCCTGGATCGCCTGACGTGAAACCGACCGCCGCACACTCCCCTCGATGATCATCGTGTCCCCAGCACCGGCATAAAGACCAATCGGGTCGGCGGGAAACGCCGCAGCGAGCTGCTCTGCGGTCCACAATGCAGTATCCTTGTACTGGCTGAACAGGATGCAGCCCCTTTCCCGCCAGCCGTCGTGGCGAAGCCGCTTCAGGATCTGACCCAACTTTGGATCATCGTTGCCCGCGTCACGAAGCCGCTGCGCCGCACGACGCAGAAGCTGCGCCTCCTCCGGCCCAAAGGTCAGCCCCCTTGCCTCTTGGTTAAAATCCTCGTCCTCTTCCTCGGCCGCCTCTTCCCGGCGCTCCCGCTCCAGAAGCTTCTGGGCCGTACGAAGCCCGGCAAAGAGGCTGCTGCCGATACGCCGCAGAAGCAGCGTCTTCAGCAGGCCCGCGGCCGGGTGGAGCCGTCCGACGAGCGCGCAGAACTCGCGCGCGTCCGCATAGGCGGCTTCCATCAGGGGCGGCATTTGCAGGGCATCGTCCTTGCCCTCTCCGTGAAGCCGGATGCCGATCTCGGGGAAGTAGGGGCTGCCGTCGGCGTCCCGCAGGTCCTTTCGCCGGCGCTTGATCACGTGCCGTACGAAGGGGTTGTGTTCGCGCAGGATGCGGTCGCCGTCGAACTCGATGGCGCTTCGCACGCCGGGGGATAGCAGCCGGTCCGCGTCGAATGGGGCCTGCCACTGGGAGTCAGGAAGGCCAAGTTCATCGCGGATGCGGTCGGTCACCTGGTCCTCACCCCTTGGAGGCAGCGGGGTGCGCAGCCAAGCCCACACCTCGGCCGGCTCGGTCGGCACGTGCTGCCCTGCGACCAGGTCCATGGCCATCACCGGGCTGTTCCACGGCGAGAAATCCCCTCCCAAAACGCGTTCGCAGCCAATCGAGAGCAGTCGCATCAGGTCGAACAGTTCCTCCCGATCCGTCTGGATCGGAGTGGCAGAGCCCAGCAGGAGCGTTTCGGTGCGCCGTGCCAGGCGCTGCATGAAGTCGAGCAGGTTGTTGGGCTGGGGCTCTCGCCCGAGCGTGCGGCTTTTGCGTGCCCGATGCGCCTCGTCCAGCACCACGCAGGCGAAGCGCATGTCCAGGAGTGGTTCCGCGGCATCAGAGCCGGCGGTGATCAAGCTCGTTGGGAAGATGCCGATCCGCCTGGGGCAGTTCGTCACCGGCCCGGGCCACACCGAGCCGTCCTCGGCGACCCAGCGCCCTTTGTCCCAGCGCGCACTCGGCGCTGCCAGCATCTGCCAAAGCTCGCCTTGCCACTGCGGCAGAAGGTTCTTCGGCGCCAGAACGAGAACCGGCCTCTCGTCGAGCAGCGCGATCAGCTCGGCCGCCATACCGAGCTGCACCGTCTTGCCCAACCCCACATCATCGGCGAGCAGGAAGCGCGCCTGGCCGTAGGTCTCGATCTCCTTCATGACGGCGACGACGAAGGCCTTCTGATGCGGCGCAAGGCCGCTCGCGCGCCGCTCCACCGGGGCTTCAACCAGAACCGCCTGCGGCTCCTGCAGCCCTTTCGGCTTCCAATCGGCGACGGGCACCACAACCCGCGCCAGGATCCGCTCCACATCTTCAACGATCGCCTCCGACAGGTCCCGGGCGTGCGGGTGGGTCCAAAGCGCGTCGAATTCCTCCTGCACCCAGCGAACCGCTTCCGGCGCGTCGTCCTCCCACATCAGCTCGTAGTGGCGGGTCCAGCCTTCGCGCGTCTCGTTCATGGAGCCGAGGAACGCCAGCGCCGTGCCGTCCCGGTAGCGGATCACCCCCGCCTTGCCGTGGATCAGCCCGAAACTCGCATCCGGCAGTACGCGCACGCGGATGCGCGCATCGCGCAGCAGCCGCGCCAGGCGCTCGTAACGCGGCCGCTGCGCCGGCGTCATCGCCTCCGGCTCGGCCTCGCACCATTCGATCCGCAAAGCCTGCGCCGTGGCGCGGGCGGAGGTCACATCGGCGGGGTCGAGGCCAGAATTGCAGACGATGCGGATCGGGCCCTCGACGGCCTCAAAGGCCTCGCCTGCAACCTCGAAGACCGAGGCGCGGAAGTAGCCCGCGATCCGGTCATAGGCCACTGCGCCCCGCAGCCGCGCATCAAGAAAGCTGCCGGCGAGCGAAGCGCGGCGGCTGGAATGGCGAAGGATGGCCATGCCCGCAGCTCACGGCCGGTGGTTGCGGACGGCTCCAGCAAGCTTCGCTGCCCATTCCGCCTCTGCCAGACGCTTCGGCGTCTTCTGCTCGGCGAGGTAGTCGAGCAGCGCGATCACCAGGCGCTGGCGCTGCCAGTAGTCCGGGACGTTGTCCTTGAACCACGGCAAGGGGGCCCGCACGTCGTCCTGCTGAATGGCGAGATAGACGCCGTAGAGCGCGTGCCGCACGAGGCCGCCGGCGAACTCCTCCATGCCCCGATCCTCGGCGCGATCCGTGGTGCCGGCGCGCCTGAGGTTGCGAGCCTTGAGCTCCGCCGCCGTCTTCAGCCGCGCCTCATTCGCCTTATCGCTCGCCAGCAGATCGCGGAAGTCGTGCACGCCGAAGCCGCGCGCCAGCTCCTGGAAGGCGGCGTAGCGCGCCTCGCCC
>Ga0308399_1000719_pt1 | contig 11456 bp, 9 predicted proteins | sample HotsprSampOS1260_FD_202367 | JGI IMG/M metagenome (GOLD analysis project Ga0308399, IMG submission 202367) | Hot spring phototrophic mat microbial communities from Octopus Spring, Yellowstone National Park, Wyoming, United States - 20060914_OS12-60 ... | reverse complement strand
ACGCGATACAGTTTGGCTTTGATTTTTCCTTCACCGAGATATTCGGAATTATTCATCAGAAGCCATTTGGCGCGGCTGTTAGCATTTTTGCGAAGTGTTCCATAGACAAAAAGATAGTTCGTCATTACAAGTTTGTTGGAAAAGAAAAATACAGACTTTGATTGTTTCAGCGTTTTCTGAAAGGAAGTTTTTATTATTAGACTTATTACATCATAAGAACGCTTCATTAAGGCAACCTTGACCGCAAAGCCTTATCATTGACCTCTCCCTGTTTTGGCTTCGCCAAAACGTCCCTCTCCTTTCGCAAGGAGAGGGATGTCGCACCGCGACAGGGTGAGGTTACATTCCCTCTCCTTTTGCTTTTTTTGAACTACTTTCAATGTAGTAAGTCTATTGTGTCCAACTCATGTTTCAACGCATCTTGTTATGAAAACGCTTGACCGTGTTTTAATCAATCAAATCGTTCAACGGTTGGTGAGCGAGTTCAATCCTGAACAAATTATCCTGTTTGGTTCGCATGCATGGGGCACGCCAAATGAAGATAGCGATATTGACTTGTGTGTCATTGTTCAAGACAGTAAGGAACCGCCGAGAATGCGACACTTACGCGGAAGAAAGGCTCTCACGGGAATTTCTGTTCCTTTTGATTTGATTGTAAAAACTCGCACTGAAATGGAACGATACCAATCGGTTTATGCGTCGCTCGAGTGCCAAATTTTAGATGAAGGAATAGTTCTCTATGACAAATTTGAAGAGGCTTTTCTATCACGACTTCCTGAAGAAGAAGTTCATCCATAAAAAAATGTTGTTAAACCATAACAGAAAGACAGGCTGAAGTCGTAACTTCGCTTCTCAATACTTAATCATTCACGATAAAATGGCTAAAAGCAAATCATCAAACAACGATTTTTTTGATAATGTTGTGTATTGCTCTTTTTGTGGTCGCAGTAGCGATGAGGTTATGAGCATGGTTGCAGGTCCGAATAACGTTTACATCTGCGACCGATGTATACAAAGTTCGGTAGAGATTATTCGCAACGATTTGAGTGCGTTTCATAATCGGCGTTACGGTGCGCGAAGAAATAAATTTATTTCTCCTGCGTCTATCAAAGAGGAATTAGACCAATTTGTTGTCGGACAAGAAAAAGCCAAAAAAGCACTTTCGGTCGCTGTCTATAATCATTACAAGCGTATTGAGACTTCGTCAGAGTGGCTCAATCAACATGATGATGATGTTCAACTTGATAAGAGCAACATTTTGCTGATTGGTCCGACAGGCACGGGCAAAACGCTTTTGGCGCAAACGCTTGCGAAAATCATTGATGTGCCGTTCACGATTGCTGATGCCACAACCATCACGGAAGCAGGCTACGTGGGTGATGATGTCGAGAGCATTTTAGCGCATTTGCTTCATGCCGCCGATTTCAACATTGAGCGTGCAGAAAAAGGCATTGTGTATATCGATGAAATCGACAAGATTGCTCGCAAAGGTGCGAATGTTTCCATCACGCGCGATGTTTCAGGCGAGGGCGTTCAGCAAGCCTTGCTCAAAATTTTAGAAGGAACGATTGCAGGCGTGCCACCCAAAGGCGGACGCAAACACCCCGAACAGCACCTTGTCAATGTCAATACGAAAAACATTCTCTTCATCTGTGGTGGCGCATTTGAAGGATTAGATAAAGTGATTGCACGCCGTCTTTCAAAAGGGGCAATGGGCTTTGCCGCCGACCCGCCCACTAAACAAGAACGTGAAGGCTCACATCTCATTCATCAAGTTCAGCCCGAAGATTTGCTCGAGTTCGGCTTGATTCCAGAATTTATCGGACGCTTGCCTGTTGTTACAACGCTCGATGCCCTTGACCGACAAGCCTTGCGCAACATTCTAACTGCACCGAAAAACGCTATTACAAAGCAGTATCAAAAACTTTTCCGAATGGAAGGCGTGGAACTCGTTTTTGATAATGATGCGCTCGAAGTCGTGGTTGATGAAGCCATGCGGCGCGGCACGGGCGCAAGAGCCTTACGCTCTATCTTGGAAAACGCCATGCTCGACATCATGTTCCACTTGCCTTCAATGAAAGGCGTTAAGACGGTCGTGATTACAAAAGAAGTTATCACCAATCACGCTCAACCGATTTTTCTTTACGACGACCAAAAGAAACGCTCGGCGTAATCGGCTTGTTCTTTCAATGAACGCAACGCCTCGCGGCACACGCGGGGTTTTTCTTTTTCCCAATCTATGCCACACATCATCGTTATTGGCGCAGGACTGGGCGGACTTTCCGCCGCTATTCGCTTAGCCTATTGCGGATTCAAGGTTACTCTTTTCGAGAAAAACGCCACCGTCGGTGGCAAAATGCAAGAAGTCATTTCCGAAAACGGCTACCGCTTCGACACAGGACCTACGCTCATCACCATGCCGTTTGTCTTTGAAGAACTTTTCCGAAGCGTTGGAAGGAACATTGCCGATTATCTCACACTCGTTCCGCTTGAAAGCGCATGCAAATACTTTTTTAGCGATGGCACAACCTTCACCGCTTATTGCGATTTGAGTCGACTTCGTGAAGAAATCGCTCGCGTGTTTCCATCAGAGAAACACAATTTTGAACGCTATTTTCAATACGCCAAAAAAATCTATGACGCAACAGCAGAAAATTTTATTTACAATCCGCTTTCTTTTTCGCGCCTCTTAAAATCAAATCTATTTGACTTGCTTCACATTGATGCGTTTTCAACCGCACACGCCGCCAACGCCCGTTTTTTCAAGGATTCTCGGATAGTGCAATTTCTTGACCGATTTCCAACGTATGTCGGTTCTTCGCCCTACCTTGCACCTGCTACGCTTAACGTAATTCCTTTTGTTGAATTGGCTTTCGGCGGCTTTTATGTGAAGGGCGGAATGATTGAACTTGCCAAAGCCTATCACAAACTTGCTGAAGAACTCGGCGCAACCTTTCACTTCAATCAAAGCGTCGAGCGCATTCTGACATCAAACGGCAAAGTGTCGGGCGTTCAACTTGAAAACGGCGAAACGCTCTCATGTGATGCGATTGTCAGCAACGATGATGCTATTCACACCTACGCTCACTTGCTTGGCGAGAAAAAAGTGGAGCAACAGTATGAAGCATCGTGTTCAGGGTTTGTGCTGTGTTGGGGTATCGGCGCAACGCATGAGCAATTAGCCCATCACAACATCTTTTTCACTTCCGATTACAAAAAGGAGTTTGACGAAATTTTCAGGCAGAAAGTCATGCCTCATGAGCCAACGATTTACATCTCGATTTCTTCTAAAAGCGATTCAGGACAAGCCCCCGAAGGAAAAGAAAATTGGTTTGTCTTAATTAACGCACCGTTTCTCTCTCCCGCCTACGATTGGGAGAAAAATAAACTCGCATATCGCGATTTGATTCTGCGCCGCCTGAACTCGCTTGGTTTTTCAAGCCTTGACAGGCAGATTGAATTTGAGCATATCATTACGCCTGTGGAGTTGAAGATGAAGTTCAATTCATTTCGCGGCTCGATTTATGGTATTTCTTCAAACAATCGAATGAGTGCATTTTTGCGCCCACGCAATCGTGGCAAAGTGAAAGGGCTTTACTTAGCAAGCGGCAGTGCGCACCCTGGCGGCGGAACGCCGATGGTTACGCTTTCAGGCAAATTCGCGGCAGAACTCTTGATGAGGGATTTCGCCCAAACTTAATTTTTCAATACTTTGCAACCCAAATTTATACACTTAATCGCGCGCTCATGGCAGAACAAAAAGAACTTATTACGTCAAAACTTAAAAGCATCTATCAGCATCACGACGACTATCAAACTGCGCTCGTCGCTCTACGGCAATTTTTAGGGGAACTAACCCACTTGAAAGTCTTGGAAGCAGGGTGCGGCTCTGCCTCTCACATTCCTATGAACGACTGTTTCGTTACAGGCATAGACATTTCGCCTTATCAATTAGAACGGAATCAGCGTCTTTCTGAACGCATTTGCGCCGACCTGCATCAATACGATAATCCTGCATGGCAAGAATCGTTTGATGTGATTATTTGTTGGAACGTGCTTGAACACCTACAAAATCCAAAAGTTGTTGTTGAGAAATTTTTTAAGTGGTTGAAGCCATCGGGGAAAATGATTCTTGGCTATCCGAATCCACAAATTTGGAAAGGCGTGGTCACAATACTCTCCCTACTTCGTGCATCAACTCTTTTATCGGATTGCATCAGGCACGCCGTTCCGTGCAAGTAAAACCGACCAAGGTCCTTTTCCGACCGTCTTTGCCAAAGAGATTCAGTTATATGCGTTTATGTCATTGGCGTTTTCAAACGGCTATCAGCCTGCATTTTTCGCCACATATGAATCGTATCAAAATCGCTTTGTCAAGCGTTATCTCCCTGATGCTGTTGTTGATGCCTTGAATCGATTTTTCTTGGGCGACTTAAAAACGCTGTTAGATGTTTCAGCCACCGATTTTGTGATTGTGCTTTCGCAGAACATTGCCGACACACCTACCGCAACGACTCTTGAAGCGCAAGGTAAAGCCGAGACGCGAGCGTAGGGTTCAGACGTTTGAGCGCAACGTAGTGTTGCGATGCAAGGAAGTTTTCTTTCAGCCTCACATAAATCATTCCTGCATGAAAGTGCGCGTCGCTATTGTTTTCGTCAAGTTGCAGAACGGCTTTGTAGCACAGGAGCGCGTCGCGCCAACGCTCGAGCCGCTCATAGACTCTGCCAAGCGAAGTATGCGCTTCAACGAAATCGGGTTTTAGTTTAATTGCGCTTTCAAGCGTTTGTGCGGCAGAGTCGAAGTAGCCTTGTTCGGCGTAAGCAATAGCGAGTGCGTTATAGGCTTCGGCGTAATCAGGCTTTAAGCGCACCACTTCGCGATATGCATAACTTGCGTTTCGTGCGTCTCCAATGCCCAAATAAGCAATGCCCATTGTCATATACGCATCAGCAAAATCAGGCTTAAAGGCAACTGCATTTTTGAATGCCGTGAGAATCGCATCGTATCGGCGAAGTTTTGGCGGCTTTTCAAACAGCGAGTACGATTCCATTGCATCAAGGCGTTGATAGAGCGGCTTGGCGAGAAGTCGAGTTTCAATCGAGCGTTCAAACTGCAAGAGCGCAACGCCCAATCCATAGTGCGAATACGCCATTTCCAACTGTGGCTTCGTGGTCAAATTGTCGCCGTAGCGAATTGCGGTCTCAAAGGCTTCAATGGCTTTTTCAAGCATCGAGAGATTGAGAAACACGTTGCCAAGTCCTGCAAACAATCCAACAATTTCAGGCGAATCGCTTGAAGTATACTTGATGGCTTCTTTGAACGCAGGGATTGCGTCATCGTATTTTTTTTCTCGCGTGTAAATCATGGCAAGGTTGCGATGTGCGGCGGCGTAATCGGGTTTCAGTTCAATCGTTTTCCTAAACCACTCAATCGCATTTGGAAAATCTTTCAAGTAGAGATAGGCATTCGCGATGTTGAAACAAATCTGCGCATCTTTTTTTCGGACGCGCTGAACGGCTTTGAGATACCGAATTTCCGCTTTTGCTTGTGTTTGCAAGGCTTCAATGCGCTTAGATAAATCAAACGCTAATGGGCTCCGCAAGTCGTAAAGTTTTTGAAGTGCCGCTTCGACTTCCTCCCACTCACCGAATATCAAATACGCTAATCCAACGCTTTCAATCACTTCGGCTGAATCGGGATTCGTTTTCAAAATGCGGTTGAGCAGTGAGAGCGCAGTTTCAAGGGCATTGCGTGCCTGTTGCTGTTTGCCAAGTTTGAGCGAAACGGAGGCGAGTTTCATGTGTGCTTCTACGTGGGTTGTTTCAAGTTCAATCGCACGCAAAAGAAAAGGTTCTGCCTCGCTGTATTGGAAGGATTCTGAAAAGGAAACGCCCAAGAGAAAATTCGTATCGAATCGATTGGGAGAAAGTCGGTGCGCTTCTTGTGCTAATTCAACGGCACGGGCTTGTCGTCCTTTTTGCAATTCTGATTGCGCTGATTTAAGCAACGCGCTTACGCGGAGTGAATCTTGAGTTGAGGCGGCTCGCACACCAGAACTCAACGAAAGCCATAACGCGCAAAGCGCAATCCATTTTGAGAGGCGCATAAAAAACTGTAAATCACAGTGTTAAAACTTAAAAATAAACCAACACGTCTAAACACCGTGCGATGATGAAGATTATTTTCAATCTGCTCATTTTCTTCTTGTTTGTTCCGTGCGCGATGGCGCAATCGTTTTCATCTTACTTTGCCTTTCGCGATTCGCTCAATCGCATTATCGCTATTCCTGACGCAAACACGCGCAACCTTGTGCTGACCGACTTTCTCAACGGACTGCAATCGGCGAACAAAATTCCGTTTGCGATTGGCGATAGTGTCGCCTTTCTTTATCGTGGCAATGCCAATAGCGTGCGTTGGAACGGCGACTTTAACAGTTGGGGCAGTGTAGGCAACATTCAAACCAATGGTTCTCGGCTCGGCAACAGCGACCTGTGGATTTTAGAGCAAACCTTTCCAAGCGATGCTCGGCTCGATTACAAAATCGTGCTTAACGGCAACACTTGGATTTTAGACCCGCGCAACGCCTTCCAACAAATGAGCGGCTTCGGACCAAATTCCGAATTGCGTATGCCGAATTACATTTTTCCGCCCGAAGTCATTCGCCGACCGAATGTGCCACAAGGCGCGTTCTCGCCGAATCAACTCATCAACAGCGTGCATCTTGGCTACACGGTGCAGTATCGCATCTATACGCCTGCGGGATACGATTCGCTTTCAAACTTGCCCGTTGTGTATGTAACCGACGGACACGAATACGCCAACGACCAAATGGGCAGTATGCTGATTGTGTTGGATAATTTGATTTATGATGGCGTGATTCCGCCTGTGATGGCGGTCTTTCTTGACCCACGCAATCCAAGCAATTTGAGTCAAAATCGCCGTATGCAAGAATTGCCTATCAATCCGAACTATTTACGGTTTGTCAAAGAGGAACTGGTGCCACGCATTGATTCGCTGTATCGCACGAATCCGCTTCCGAGTGCGCGTGCGATTTTAGGCACGTCGCTTGGTGGCATCAATTCCGCCTATTTCGGCATTGCCGCGCCTGAAACTTTTGGGTTGATTGCGATTCAATCGCCTGCGTTTTGGTATCGCCCGCAAATCCTTACGATGTATCAAGATTCGGCTCGCAAGCCAATACGCATTTCCATGACTGTCGGAACATTTTTCGATGGACAAAACGAGGCTCGACAAATGCGCGATATTCTTCGTTCCAAAGCCTATCAACTTTATTACCGCGAAGTGCCACAAGGTCATTCGTGGGGACAGTGGCGTGGCTTACTCGATGAAGCCTTGATTTACTTTTTCGGCATCAAATCCAATGCGCCCAAACCACAAGGCACAAAGCCTACACGCTCAAAACTCTTGGGCAATTATCCGAATCCATTTAATCCAACAACAATTATTACGTATCAATTAGCCACGCCCAGCGATGTGCAACTCGAACTCTTTGATGTGTTGGGCAGAAAAATTGCAACGCTTGTTAATACACGCCAAGCATCAGGCACACACACCTACACGCTCAACGCCTTGCAATTTTCACTTTCTTCGGGAGTGTATTTTTATCGGGTTCGGACTCGTGAATTTTCTGAAACTCAAAAACTGCTCTTGATGAAATAGTTTTAATCTGTGCAAGTCAAATCTCACAACGGCAGGGTTGATGTGAAAAGCAAGGTCGGCGAAGGCACGCGCTTCTCGTTTTATTTTCCGCGCCTCGACTAAAAAAGCGATTCACAAGGAATCGCTTGGTTTGAAGGTTGAGCGGGCGACGGGATTCGAACCCGCGACATCAACTTTGGGAAAGTTGCACTCTACCAGCTGAGTTACACCCGCACTTTTTTGCAAACGTAGCATTTCAACCTATTCCTCGCAAGCCTTGACTCATTTCTTCAAAATCCCAAACACATCGTAGGCTTCGGCATCAATAACTTCCGCCGTGTAGAACTCGCCGACTTTGAGTGAGCGCACTTCAAATCCTTTTTCCGCCGATTGAATCACGAATTCATTATCGACTTCGGGCGCATCGAATTCCGTGCGTCCAATCGCTACGCCGTTTTCAATTCTATCAATCAACACACGCAGTTCTTTTCCAATTAACGCAAGGTTTTTTTCGAGCGAAATTTTTTCTTGCACTTTCATCACTTCGGCAATGCGGCGTTTTTTTTCAATCGGTGGCACTGTGTCTTCAAGTTCGAAGGCGGCAGTGTTTTCTTCATGCGAATACGAAAAACAGCCTAATCGGTCGAACTTCACTTCTTGAATAAACTCTAAGACATCATTGAACGCTTCTTCGGTTTCATTCGGATAGCCAAGAATGAGCGTCGTGCGAAGCCGAATGTTTGGCACTTCACTGCGAATGCGATTGATAAGTTCGAGCAAGGCTTTTCGTGTAATGCCGCGTCGCATCGATTTTAGCACTTCTGTATTCGAGTGCTGAATGGGCAAATCAAGATACTTGCAGATGTTTTCACGCTCACGAATCACATGCAAAATATCGGTCGGGAATTTGGCAGGATAGGCATAAAGCAAGCGAATCCACTCGAAGCCAATATCGGAAAGGCGTTTGAGCAGGTCGGCAAGCATGCGTTTTCCGTAAAGGTCTAAGCCGTAGTAGGTGAGGTCTTGGGCTATCAGCACAAGTTCTTTAACACCGCGTTGGCGCAAGGATTGGGCTTCGCGAAGCAAGTCTTCAATCGGCTTACTTTTGTGTCTGCCGCGCATAAGCGGAATGGCACAGAAGGAGCAAGGATTGTCGCACCCTTCGGAGATTTTCAAGTAAGCAAAATGTTTCGGTGTAGAGAGGGCGCGCTCGCCAAGAAGGTCAGTTTTGTAGTCGCCACCAAGTTCGCGCAGAATATTTGTTAGCACGCTTGCATCAAGTCCAATCGTGCCGAAGTAGGCATCGACTTCGGGAAGTTCCTTTTCGAGTTCTGATTTATATCGTTCGGAAAGACACCCCATCACGAGGAGTTTTTCGAGTTTGCCTTTCTTGCGCAGTTTCGTGCCGCTTAAAATCGCATTGATAGATTCTTGCTTGGCTTCTTCAATAAATCCACACGTATTAATGATGAGCATATCGGCTTTCTTTGCATCATCAACGATGAGAAAATCGTTTGCTTTGGCTTGGGCAAGCAAGAGTTCGGAGTCGACTGTGTTCTTCGAACACCCCAGCGTCAAGACGTGCAACTTCGGTAATTTCGTTTTCATGCTATGATGTAATTCCAAGTGATTCTTCCATGCGTTTGATTTCATCGCGCAGGTAAGCGGCTTTTTCGTATTCCATTTTTTCGGCGGCGTCGCTCATTTCGGCATAGAGTTGTGCAATCATATCGATTTTTTCTTCTCTTGTCATTTTTGACATCACTTCGTTAAGAATGTTTTGCGGATTGACACTTTGAATGTTCATTCGGCGTTGTTGGGCGCGTTGAGCAGAATCGGCAACGCTGGTTGAAGTTTTGATTTGCTCAATCGATTTCTTGATAGTTTTTGGCGTAATGCCATGCGCTTGGTTGTATTCGCGTTGCAGTTTGCGACGGCGGTTGGTTTCATCAATAACGGCTTTCATGGAATCGGTGATTTTATCGGCATAAAGAATCACCAGTCCGTTTTCGTTGCGAGCGGCTCTGCCTGAAATTTGGAAAAGTGATTTTTTATCGCGCAAGAAGCCTTCTTTATCCGCATCGAGAATGGCAACGAGCGAGACTTCGGGCAGGTCAATGCCTTCGCGCAGTAAGTTGACACCGACAAGGACATCAAATTCGTTCATGCGCAAATCGCGCAAAATTTGAACGCGCTCGAGTGGTTTGATTTCTGAATGTAGGTATTGTGCGCGAACACCGATTTTATCAAAGTAATCTTGCAAGTCTTCCGACATTCGCTTGGTGAGCGTCAGCACCAAGACTTTTTCTCCGACACTGGCGCGTTTTCGAATTTCTTCGAGCAAATCATCAATTTGATTTTTGACAGGGCGCACAGAGATTTCAGGGTCTAACAATCCTGTTGGGCGAATGATTTGTTCAACAACCACGCCGCCCGATTGGCGCAACTCAAAATCTGATGGCGTTGCACTTACATAAATTGTTTGCGGAACTAACGCTTCAAATTCTTCATACTTCAACGGGCGATTGTCTAACGCCGATGGCAATCGGAAACCGTGCTCGACCAGCACCATTTTGCGCTGACGGTCGCCTGAATACATCGCGCGAATTTGCGGAATCGTGACGTGCGATTCATCAACGACTAAAAGAAAATCTTTCGGGAAGTAATCGAGCAAGCAGAAAGGTCTTTCACCTTCTTTACGTCCTGACAGGTGGCGCGAGTAGTTTTCAATGCCGGAGCAGTAGCCCAGTTCGCGCATCATTTCAAGGTCGTATTTGGTGCGTTCTTCCAAGCGTTGCGCTTCCACGAATTTGCCTTCATCGCGAAGCACATTGAGTCGCCAAACTAATTCTTTTTGAATGTCGCGCATCGCTCGATGAAGATTGTCTTCCATTGTTACAAACTGCTTGGCAGGAAAAAGCGTGATGTAATCAACGAGTTCAATGATTGTTCCTGTTTTTGCATCGAAGATAGAAAGTTTATCGATTTCGTTGTCGAAGAACTCGACGCGAATACCGTATTCTTCGTAAGCGGGGTGAATATCGACCACATCGCCGCGCACGCGAAATTTGCCGCGCGTAAATTCCACATCGTTGCGCGTGTAATGAATTTGGACAAGTTCGTGCAAGAGTTTTTGCCGTGTCTTTCGCTCGCCCACTTGCAATTGAATCACTTGCGACTGCCACTCTTCGGGTGAGCCTAATCCATAAATGCACGAGACAGAACTGACAATAATGACATCTCTTCGCCCTGAAAGCAATGCTGATGTGGCACGCAGTCGCAATCGGTCGATTTCATCGTTGATGCGAAAATCTTTGGCGATGTATTTATCGCTTGATGGAATGTAGGCTTCGGGCTGATAGAAGTCATAATAACTGATGAAGTATTCAACCGCATTGTGCGGAAAAAACTGTTTGAACTCGCCGTAAAGTTGTGCCGCGAGGGTTTTGTTGTGTGAAATAACGAGTGTTGGCTTTCCGACATTCGCAATCACATTGGAAATCGTAAAGGTTTTGCCTGAACCTGTAACGCCAAGCAAGGTTTGATACTTATCGCCGCGCAACACGCCTTCGGTGAGTTCGGCGATGGCTTTGGGCTGGTCGCCTGTTGGCTTGTAATCGGAAACTAATTGAAAGGTTTTGTCGAGAGTTGGTCGCATCGTGAACTTCGTTAGTGAATAAAAGTTGAGAAGATAACAACGATATGCGTGCAGGAAAACGTTTTGTTTTTGACCTCACCCTGTCGCTGTGCGATGTCCCTCTCCTACAAATAGGAGAGGGACGTTTTGGCAACACCA